>Ga0209648_10000224_pt1 | contig 42030 bp, 42 predicted proteins | sample GraSoi2013_115cm_FD_185830 | JGI IMG/M metagenome (GOLD analysis project Ga0209648, IMG submission 185830) | Grasslands soil microbial communities from the Angelo Coastal Reserve, California, USA - Sample 9_17_2013_115cm (SPAdes) (version 2) | ecosystem: Environmental > Terrestrial > Soil >... | reverse complement strand
AAGTGGGGACAGCGTTAGTGGCCGGAGCTGGCGTTGCCCCGGGATTTCAGGGAAAGATTTTTCGGACCCGTGAAATCTCCATTCATTACGCTGAAGGCCCGCAGAACGGCCCGCCGCTAGTGCTGCTGCACGGCCTGGCTCGCGATTGGGGGTCGTTTCTTGTTTTATTACCTGAGCTTTCTTCTCGCTTCCACGTGTTCGCACTAGACCTCCGCGGACATGGCGAGTCCAGCCGAGCCACTCGGGGCTATCGAATCACTCAATATGCTCAGGATGTTCCGGAATTTTTGGAAACCGTGCTTCCCGACGGTGCCGCGATCTTCGGGCATTCGCTGGGTGGGGAAGTCGGAATGCATATCGCAGCAGAATTGAATTGCCGTGTGACCGCGCTCATTGTCGGCGACTCCGTGATTTCTCCCGAAAGTTTCGCCCGCAGCGTGTACTATCCATTATTTTCCCAGCTCCATGAACTCATCCTGCGCGGTGGTTCGCAGGACGAGCTTGCGTATGGCATCGGGAAAATTGAAATTCGAGTGCCGGACCTCGACGAGACTCTGCGGATCGAGGAATTGCCAGGAAATAGTGAAGCCGTGCTGCTGGAGTGGGCGCGTTGCGCAATGCTTACCGATCCAGACGCGCTCGCGATGACGCTGAACGGAAGCGCTTTTGAAGGTTGGAACCCGACGGAAATCCTGCCGCGGATTGCCTGTCCGACGCTCCTGCTGCAGGGTAACCCGGACCTCGACGCGCTGCTTTCCGATAGCGATGTGAAGCTGGCTCTGAAGCTGCTACCCAAAGCCGAGCACATGAAATTTCCGCTTCTCGGCCATGCGCTGTTTATGCAGCAACCAAAGCCCGTGCTGCAGGCAGTAACCGACTTCATGCAGCGACACGCTGGTAGTCTTGGGGATCAATGAGCCGTGCTTTGACCGTCAAAAGCAAGTCGCAGGCCGTGCCTTCCCGGTTAGCAAAGCATGAACGCAACCTACACCTCAAGCCTGAGCAGCTCGCGCAACGTTTCTCGTTTGCGAATGAGCTTCGCCGACTTCCCGTCCACCAGCACTTCCGCAGGCCGCGGGCGCGAATTGTAGTTCGAAGCCAGCGCCATTCCGTAGGCGCCGGCATCGAGAATGGCAATCAGATCGCCTTCATTGAGGACCGAGAGTTCACGGTCGCGCGCGAAGAAATCTCCTGACTCGCAGACGGGGCCGACAATGTCCACAACTTCGGAATTTTGTCCGCCGATCTGGACGGGCACAATATGGTGCTCCGCCTGATACAGTGAGGGACGAATCAGATCGTTCATCGCCGCGTCCACCACCACGAATTTCTTTTCACCGTTGGTTTTGCGATAAAGCACCCGCGTCAACAGCACACCCGCTGGACCGACGATAGACCGTCCAGGCTCGAGCAGAAGTTCAACCCCAAGTCCGCGAAGAGGGCGCGTAACCGCCAGAGCATATTCGTTTGCGGACTTGGAAAAGTCTGCCGACTCGCAGGCTTTGTAATTTATGCCCAGACCTCCGCCAGCATCTACGTATTCAATTCGATGAGCGTCGCCGCGCAGTTGCCGGACGAGTTCGGCAACCCGTTCCATGGCCGCTCCGAAGGGAGCAAAATCCATGATTTGCGATCCGATGTGAACGCTGACCCCAGCAACCTGCAGGTATTTCGCCTTCGCAACACGTGTGTAGAGTTCACGAGCTTCGCCCAGTGGCACTCCAAACTTGTGCTTGCGCAGGCCCGTTGAAATATAGGGATGGGTGTCGGCGGGGACATCGGGATTCACTCGAAACGCGACTCGCGCCTTCCGCTTCAGCTTGGCAGCCCGCTGTGCAAGAGCTTCCAATTCCGACGCGCTTTCGAGATTGAACATCAGGATGTCTGCCTTGAGAGCGGCGTCCATTTCCGCAACCGTCTTGCCGACGCCAGAGAAGACGACCTTTCTTGCGACCCGACGGTTCGCACGCAACACCCGCTCCAGTTCGCCACCCGAGACCACATCGAATCCGCAACCCAGCTTCCCTAACAGGCGAAGAATGCTGAGATTGGAGTTAGCCTTTACCGAATAGCAAATCGTGTGCTTGACATTGCGAAATGCATGCGCGAAAGCGCCAACCCGTTCCCGGATGGCACTGGCGGAATAAACGTAAAGCGGGGTCTTGAAGCGCTCAGCGAGCGTTGGAAGCGGAATCTTCTCGCAGCGCAGCACGGATTGTCCGGCGCGGCCCTCTTGGGCAGAGCTGTAGACGAATCCGGGAGGGCGCTGGAAAAGTTCGTTCACTTGCGCTTGGCCGCACTCCCTTTTACTTTGATCGCCACTACCGTTTGATCGTCGAAGGTCTCCACACCGGAGGCATGTTCAGCCGCGGCTTTGAAGATGGATTTCACCATCGATTCCGCGGAATTCGGGTAACACTCGGTGATGACTTTTTCCAGCCGAGTGCGGCCAAAGAGCTCGCCTGCTTTATTGGTCGCATCGAGAATCCCATCACTGAAGAAGACGAAAACGTCGTCGGCTTCGGCCTGGAAGGTGAATTCGTCGTATTCCGCATCATCAAACAAACCCAGCGGAAGGCCAGTGGCCTCGATCATCTGAGTCTTGCCCTTGTGGCAATAGACCGGGCGTGGGAGTCCGGAATTCGCCACTTGTAGCGTGCGGTTCTCGTTGTCCCAGACGGCATAAATCAGCGAGACGAACTGGCCATCAATGCGACGTTCTGACAGGGAATAGTTCACCGCCGCCAGCATTTCCGCCGGTCCTGGTTCCATAGGAGCGTGAGAGCGCAATATTCCGCTGACTAGTGCAGCATAGATCGCCGCCGGAGCGCCTTTGCCGCTGACATCGCCGATCACCAGGGCCGTGCGTGATTGCGAGTAGCTGATGAAGTCGTAGAGGTCTCCGCCAATAGCGCGCGCTGGCGAGAACTTCGCTGCGATCTCCAGGTTCGCCAGCTTGGGGCGCGATTGCGGCAGCAACCGGAACTGCAACTCCCGGGCCATGGCCAGGTCCCGATCAAGACGACGTTCCTGGCGCGCGATCTCCTCATACAAGCGCGCATTCTCGATTGCGATTGCAATCTGTGCTGCCAGAGTCGTTATGGTGCGCTGGTGGTCCTCGGTGAAGAATCCGCGACGGGTGTGCTCGAGGTCCAACACACCGATAACTTTGTCCTTGTAAATCAGGGGAACTGCCAGCTCGGAGCGGGTTTCGGGGTTTGTATCGATGTAACGCGGATCTTTCTTTACGTCACGAACCAGGACTGCCTGCTTTTGCTCGGCAGCGTAGCCCACCAGGCCTTTGCCGAGTGGAATGTCATGCTTGAGCTGGATATTTTCCTGAAACCGCAACGAAAAACGGTGTTGCAACTTTTCTCCAGCGCTGTCCAGCAAGAGAATGCTGAACATCTGGTAATCAATCAGCCGACTTAATAGTTCGCCGACCCGCTTCAGCACTTCATCCAAATTCAGAATGGATGTCAGCTCGCGGGCGATCTCGTTCAGCAACAGCAGCGTGCGTGCTTGCCGGGAGATACGCGTATAGAGCCGGGCATTTTCGATTCCTACCGCCATCCGAGATGCGATCAGAGTGAGCAGTTGCTCATGGTCCTTGGTGAAGTGGTCAGGTAGGGGAGACTCAATGTCGATCACGCCGATCACCCGATTTTTCACAATCAGCGGAACCGCCAACTCCGAGCGCACATTGGGGACAGCAGAAATGTATCGAGGATCTTGGCTTACATCACCCACGAGTACGGCTTCAGCACGCTGTGCCGCGACCCCTGTGACCCCTTCCCCAACCTTGATACGAATGCGATCCGCTACTTCGTGCAAGTGTCCGACACTGAAGCGAAAGTAGAGTTCCTGGGTCTTTTCGTTCAACAGGAGAATGCCAAAAATCTCGTAATCAATGACCTTGCGGACCAGTTCGGCCACGCGGCGCAGTGTGGTGTCGAGATCTAGCGTGGTGTTGACCACATCCGCCACTTCCAGCAGCAGCGGCTCGATCCGGGATTGCAACTCACTTTGGACTGCGGTCATTTGCACTGCTTCAATCATATCAGTGAGAGCTGGCGCGCCAGCTCACGCACGAGCTGAAAACTTGTGGAAGTTGTGCCGGCTTTAGCTTTCGTTGGGAAGCGGAACGCCAGTTAGTACACAGATGTCCGGGAGATTGCGGTAGCGTTCAGCGTAATCAAGGCCGTAGCCCACGACAAACTCGTCGGGGATCGTGAAGCCAACGTAATCGGCTTCCACTGCAAGCTTCCGGCGTGAGGGCTTATCGAGCAGGACTGCAACCCGAAAACTCTTAGGTTGGTGCCCGAGCAGGAGCCGCTTAAGGAATGTGAGTGTCAGGCCAGTGTCGAGGATGTCTTCAACCAAAATTACATTCTTGTTGCGCAGGGACTGGTCAACATCTTTGGTGAGTCGAACTTCGCCCGTCGAATCCCAAACTTTCTCTTGCCTCGCCTGATTGCCATAGCTGGCGACTCCGATAAAGTCGAAGGTGGCATCCAGTCGCACCTGGCGCACCAGATCACTAAGAAAAATGGCGGCGCCTTTCAATACCCCGACGAAGATGACAGACTCGCCAGTGGAATCGGTGGTGATTTGCCGGGCCATCTTCGACACACGATCGGCAATCTGCTGGCGCGAGATCAGGACTCTGAGTTCGCTCACGGAGGAATATCTTACGCTTTTGCCGTAGGGGCCTTATTGAAGTCGACAACCCCACATGACTAGAATGTTCACGCGGCCAATGGCGAGACCTGAGACCAGGGGCTGAAAGCTGAGAGCTTGAAATGAAACTGAACGGCATCAAGATCACCTGGCTGGGACACGCAACCTTCCGCCTCCAAACTCCAAAAGGTAAAACGATTCTCGTGGACCCTTGGGTAATAGGCAACCCTGTCTGCCCGGCCAACGAAAAAGAAGTAAAAGCAGTGGACGTCCTACTGTGCACACACGGACACGGCGACCACATCGGGGATGCAGTTGAAATTGCGAAGAAGCACAATCCCAAAGTCGTGGGCATTCCTGAACTCTGCGCATGGCTGGAGAGGAAGGGCGTGAAGCAGACTTCGGCGATGAACAAGGGCGGCACGCAACAGGTGGGCGACATCAAGGTCACGATGGTGCATGCCGATCACTCCTGTGGAATCCAGGATGGAGACCAGCTCATTTATGGCGGCGAGGCCTGCGGATACGTGATCGAGTTCGACAACGGCATAAAGATGTATCATGCCGGCGACACGAATGTCTTCGGTGACATGGCGATTATCCGTGATCTGTATGCACCCGAGATCGCGATGCTACCGATCGGCGACCATTTCACCATGAGCCCGCGCGAGGCCGCTTACGCTTGTAATCTGCTGCGGCCAAAGACGGTGATTCCGATGCATTTCGCGACATTCCCAGTTTTGACGGGGAGGCCAAGTGAATTGAGTAAGCTCGCGCACGGCGTTCAAGTAGTGGAAATGAAGCCTGGACAGACGATTGAATGAAATTACCCGCGATGTGATGGGAAAGCAGCCATGGCTGGGACTACCGACAAACCGCGCTGGATGATGCACGGGATTACCTCAGAACCCGTTGAAAATTATTTGTACTCTCTGCTTCCGCGGCGCGACCCTGTCCTCACGGAGATCGAAGCTGAAGCGGCTAAGCGCAATATCCCCATCGTGGGACCTGCGGTGGCTCGTGTGCTGCATCAACTGGCGTTGATCAGCGGCGCGAAGAACATTTTCGAGATGGGATCAGCGATTGGGTATTCAACAATCTGGTGGGCGCGCGCCGTAAGCGATGACGGACGCGTAATCTACACCGACGGGGACCGCAAAAACGCAGATGAGGCTCGGGGATACTTCGAGCGTGCAGGAGTCGCAGGCCGCATCACGATTAAGGTCGGCGACGCGCTCGAGCTTCTCTCCGAACAAAAACAGGAATTCGACATCATTTTTTGCGATGTAGACAAAGAAGATTATCCGCGTGCTTTCCGTCTGGCGCTCCCGCGACTGCGCAAGGGCGGACTCTTCGTCGCCGACAACGTGTTGTGGAGCGGCAAAGTGGCGCAGAAGAGTCCGACCGAGGCGTCCACGAAAGCCATCATGGAATTCAATCGCCTGCTGTACGCGTCGCCTGACCTGTTCACGACAATCTTGCCAATCAGGGATGGGATAGCGGTGGCATACAAGAAATAGCGTCTGTCCAGAACTGCTTGACGACGTGCGCTGACAGACGTAAAGTTACTACGCTTCAGGGTTCCCGGAAGCCAGGAGGGACGTATGAGGATTCCACGAATTGTCTGTCTTCTCGCGTTTGCGATGGCGCTCTCCGGATTGGCGATTGCCGCCGACGAGGCCAAGAGCGCGCCCAAGGATAAGGATAAAGATATCCCGGATTTCGACGTGCACGGCATCAGCATGACCGAATGCCAGTGCACTGCCTACGCATGCCCCTGCCGCTCCAATGGCCATCCCGATCATGGCAGCTGCGACGCCGCCGATTTCACCTACATCAAACAGGGACATTACGGGAAAGTGGACATGAGCGGTTTCAAGGCCGTGCTCATTGGCGACCTGATTGACCACGATGCCAGCAAGGTCCAGGGGACAGCTTATTTCGACAAGAGTTCCACCCCCGCCCAGCGCGAAGCCTTCAATGAGATGATCGGCTTCATGTTCGGGTGGAACCCGCCTCGCGTTGTCGGCAGCAAAGTCGTCTCGATTGACTTTAAGGAATCTCCCGACAAGAGCACCTACACGCTGACCATCCCTGACATTCTCGAGGAGAAGGGCGTGATGAAGCGTGACAGCGACGGCAAGCCGCTGCACGTGGTTCCGGCGATGGATCTTTGGGGCAACAAGATCACCTACCTGGACAATGTTGTCTTCAAGTATCACGACAAAGGCGTCGGCGAGTGGGACCTCTCCGGCCATCAAGCCAACGTGAAAGAATTCCATACGACGAAACAGATGTACGCGCAGAAGAAACTCCTGATGCAACACGGCGACATGACTGGGACGTGGACTGCGGAACAGAAGAAGATGATCGAAGAAATGGGAATGAAGCCGGAGTAGGCGTGTCTCACACTAAAAGGCCCTATCCGCGGATAGGGCATTTATTTGTCCAACTCCAGAGCTAATCAGCAGCGTAGACTGTTGAAATCTGTCACAAATGTCTACGAAACGTGTTCTGGTCTCAGCGGCTGCTGGAATCGCTCTTTCCCTGCTTGCATTCGCGTTAGGCGAGTGGATTCGAAGCGACTGGGCGTATCTCCCTCAAATGCCCGGCTTCTTCGTGGCTGCGTTTACTCCAGGCTTTGGAGTTCACCGCGACATGCACGCGTTTACCGTTTGATGGTGATTGTCAATGCTGGCCGATTGTTGTTCGTCGGAGAACATGCAGGTGATGCATGTCAGATCGACTTCACTGGAATCGCCGTAACGTCCTCTACCAGCCCCACTTCCTTCTGCAGAAACGGCTCGGCGTAGGTGACCCCCGCCAGTATTCCATAAAACCTTGCCATGGCTTCAATGCGTGCACGAATTTCGGCGCGGGCAGGGAAGATGTCCTTGCCCGTGTCCTGATCGCTGAATTGGGACTTGTAGGCCATCAGCGATTCGAATCGGGCCTCGAATTGATCGGTGATGTCGACAACGAACGTCGGGCGGATGTCGTAATAGAGCGTCGCATAGATGATTTTGAACGGCCGATGCGGGGCAAGACCTGCGCGATCTTCGGGAAGGGCACGACTTTCAGTCGTGCCGGTATCGGACGGGGGCAAAGCAACGGCACGACTAGAAGTCGTGCCCCACCCAAAATCCTGCTCTTCCCCCGCCACCACGCTTGCCACCGCGGACGCCACCTGACTGAATGCTGAGTGCTGAATGCTGAGTGCTCGCTCAACGTTAAGCTTGGCGAGTCCCGCCAAAAAGCAGGCCTCATATCCCAGCTTCGAGGCGGTGTAATGATCGGGATGGCGCCCCTCCCAGTAGGGCAGAATGACCACCCTTGGACGGGTTTGCCGAATCACGCGGGCAACTTTCAGGCGGTTCTCCCAGGTGTTCTCGACGCGGCCATCAGGAATATCGAGCGCCTCTCGCCAGGAAACGCACAAGACTTTCGCCGCATCCTCTGCTTCCCGCGCACGGTCTTCGGCAGTGCCACGCGTCCCCATCTCGCCCCGTGTCAGGTCGAGAATGCCGGTGCGATATCCACGCTCGGCCATCTTGAGCAATGTCCCGCCGCAAGTCTGCTCAACGTCGTCGCGATGCGCGGCAATGGCAAGAATGTCGAGGGGCGCGGATGACATGTCAGTTACCGATTACTATACCTGTGAAAGCCAACTGCAAGGAGCCACAACCATCCTCCGCCACGCTACTTCCGATGACATTCCCGCCATTCTCACTCTCGAGAGGGAGACAATACCGGCGGCGCACTGGTCCGAGCTCTCTTACCGAAGTGTTTTCGAGCCAGGATCTCCATTTCGCATCGCAATTGTCGTGAGAGCGGACGGGCGGGACAATGAAGGCCCGCTTCAAGCTTTCCTGTTCGCTCGCGTCAGCGGCTCCGACTGCGAACTTGAAAATATGGCTGTTGCTCCCCAGAATCAGCGTTGCGGCCTGGGATCGAAACTGATTCACGCGCTCATAGCGGAGGCCCGAGAGCACAGAGTAGCTCAGATTTTCCTCGAAGTTCGCGAGTCCAACACCCCGGCTCGTTGTCTGTATGAAAAGTGCGAGTTCGCAATCACCGGCCGCCGCAAGTCCTACTACATGAATCCGCCGGAAGATGCAGTCCTGTACACGCTCCAGGTATGAACTGCCCTGATTCCTGTGCAAATAAGTATATTAAGATCCCGTAACTTACAGGTGAATTTCTGTTGAAAAATCTCGTTGAACCAGCTCTCACCCTGTGTTAATTTCTAGATCACAATCTGAATTCAGGAGGTCTGCACGGATGCTAGCCTCTAAAGACCATCTCCTGGCCACGCACGAGACGTTCCGCAAGTTGGCCCAGGAGCATACGCAGTATGAACAACGGCTCTCCTCTCTTACCCACAAGCGGTATCTTACCGACGACGAAAAGCTGGAAGAAGTCAGACTGAAGAAGCTGAAACTGCGGCTCAAGGACCAGATGCAGTCCATCGAGCAGCAGTATCGAGACCACGTCGAGCACGGCCAGGTCGCCTAAAAATTTGTCCAACTGACCCACCGTTCCAAACGGTCCACGATTAATGTGTCCAGACGAAGGCGCGAATCGCGGCTTTTGTTTTTGGCGCAAAAGTCTCAGTGCCGCTCTGGGTGCCATATAATTCCCTTATCTCCCAATGGTTCGCGACGGCTACTACTACGGATTTGTGCTGCTTGCCTCGGCTGGGTTGGTGGCATGGCTGACCAGCCCCGGTTGGGCGATTGTGCCCATCTTGCTTGCCGGATTCTTCTTGTGGTTTTTTCGCGATCCGGAGCGCATGATTCCCAACGACCCCGGCGCCGTGGTTTCGCCAGCGGACGGCAAAGTGACCGCTGTTGCCCCGGTGACCCGGAATGGCGAATCATTTAAGCGCATCAGCATTTTCCTCAACGTTTTCAACGTTCATGTGAACCGCTCACCGGTCTCTGGCATTATTCGTGGCAAGCACTATCAGACTGGAAAATTCTTGAACGCTATGAATTCCGAATCCGCCGAGCACAACGAGCAAAATACGGTGACGGTGGAAGGAGAGGGCCATACCATCGTCTTCAAACAGATCGCGGGTCTACTGGCCCGCAGGATCGTGTTCACCAAAAAGATCGGCGATGCAGTCGAACGAGGAGAGCGAGTCGGGCTGATCAAGTTCGGTTCCCGCGTTGATATCCTGCTCGAACCTTCGGCTGAGATCGAAGTCGAACTTGGCGATAATGTGAAGGGCGGCTCCAGCATCCTCGCTTTCTTACAAAGTGAGCCGAAGGAACTGGCCGGAGCTTCGGCGGGACAAAATCAGCAAGGGGCACGGTGATGGAAGAAGAACGGGAACATTATCCAAGACGCCGGAAAGAAGATCGCCCTTCTGGCAGGTTCCGCAAAGGCATGTATGTGCTACCTTCGCTCTTCACCACGGCAAACATGTACCTCGGCTTCTACGCCCTCCAGCAGGTTACTCAAGGATCGCTCGCCGAGCACTGGCATTTTGATCACGCGGCGATAGCGATCGGGTTCGCCGTTCTGTTTGATGGTTTGGATGGACGAATAGCCAGAATGACCGGAACAACCAGCGATTTTGGACGCGAGCTGGACTCCTTGGCGGACGTAATCACGTTTGGTGTTGCTCCGGCATTCCTGGCTTGGATGTGGGGTTTTCGGAATATATCGCCGTATATCTCGTATCCGGATATGCCGGTGAAGCTGGCGCATCTCGGCGCCATTGCAGGATTCCTGTTCCTGATCGCAGGGGCGAGCCGGCTGGCGCGGTTCAATATCACGGTGAACCCGCAGCCGTCGAACCCCGGACGACCGGGAAGGAAGTACTTTGTGGGAATGCCGATTCCGGCAGGAGCGGGTGTGATCGCGGCAGTCGTGCACTTTACGGGAGGTGATCCGCCGGAATGGTGGCTCACTGCGGTGGTGTGGCTGGCGGTGATCGTGGTCGCTGCGTATCTGATGGTCAGCACTTGGCGTTTCTACAGCTTCAAAGACATTCATTTCCGTTCGCGACAGCCGTTCCGGTTGATCGTTATCTTTGGCTTGTTGTTTGGCGCCATCTGGTTGTTTTCACGTCCGGTGTTGTTCGGGATGGCTTTGATCTATATGTTCTCCGGCGTGTTTTGGCGATTGCAGTGGGTATTTCGGCGCAGGAGGAATCCGCGGCCCCCGACGTACACCGAGGCTTCACAGATTTCATGAGCTCGAATATTAAATCCGCTGGTTTGACGCACGCAGAACCCGCAAGTGGTTTCTATCGCGTCGCCATTGTTGGCGCGGGATCGCTGAAAGGCAAAGAGGTCGCTGAGGTACTGGACGAGCGTAATTTCCCCTCGTCCGACGTAAAACTCCTGGACGACGACGAATCTCTCGGCCAGCTTGAAACGGTGAAAGACGAGGTTACGTTTATCCAGAAGGTCCGCGCTGAACAGTTCGAGCACGTGGACTTTACATTCTTCGCTTCCGATTCCGACTGTACCCGCAAAAACTGGAAGCGAGTCGAGAAATCCGGCAGCGCAATCGTGGATCTTTCTGGGGCCCTCGAAGATGAACCCGGCGCCGTCATTCGTGCTCCCTGGGTCGAACGACAACTAGGGCAGACGTTCACACCGGAGTTACAACCCGGGCCGGCGGTTGTGGCCCACCCCATTGCCGTCGCTCTAGCGCTTCTTGTGGTTCGCACTCACACAGTCTCCCCGATAAGGCGCGCAGTCAGCACAGTGTTCGAGCCTGCTTCCGAGCATGGACAAAAAGGGATGGACGAGTTGCACGAGCAGACGGTGAATTTGCTCTCATTCCAGCAACTCCCAAAGAAAATTTTTGACGTGCAGGTCGCCTTCAACATGGTGGCGCGCTACGGTGAGCAGTCCGCGACTAAGCTGTCTTCCATCACGGATCGGATTGTGAAGCACTATCGGAAGATCGTAGGTGAGCGTGCCCCCGTCCCATCTGTGCTCACCCTTCAGGCGCCGATTTTTCATGGCCATGCTTTTTCGCTCAACGTTCAATTCGAGGACCGGGCTGATGTCGCGCAAATTTCTAGAGCGCTCGCCGGCGAACATGTCTCGCTGATCGGGTCCTCAGAAGAAGCTCCGAATAACGTGAACGCCGCCGGACAAGGCGACATTTTAGTTTCAGTGACTCCGGATTCATCTGATCCAAATAGCGTCTGGATATGGGCTGCGTCCGACAATCTGCAGGTTGCAGCTTCTACCGCCGTAGAGGCTGCCGAAGGCATGGCTGCGGCCAGGCCGCGAGGGAAGATCCAGTGAGCCGTGCTGCGGTGTTGGTTGCGGCCGCTTGTATTTTCAGTGCTGGATGTGGCTATCACACTGCCGGCCATGCCAATTTGCTTCCTTCAGACCTGCATACGCTCGCGGTGCCGGCATTTGCTAACCACACGCAAACCTACAAGATTGAGCAGATGCTTACGGCTGCAGTAATACAGGAGTTTTCCACCCGCACGAATTATCACGTCGTGACCACGTCTGCTTCGGCGGATGCGACCTTGCGTGGCACAGTTCTGTCCACTGCCAGCACTCCGCTTACCTATGATTCCAGAACCGGGCGTGCTGCAAGCGTCCTGGTGATTGTGAGCATGAACGTGGTGCTTTCCGACCGGCAGGGAAGAGTCCTATATCAGAATCCCTCCTATACGTTTCGTGAGCAGTATCAAGTCTCTCAGGAGTTGAGCAGCTTTTTTGAAGAAGACTCGCCCGCATTTCAGCGCCTCTCCCACGAATTCGCTCGCACGCTGGTCTCGGATATTCTGGAGGCATTCTGATGCGCTCCTTCGCGCAAGCCGAGCGCTTTGTTTCCGAAGTCGAAACCCGCAAGCTGCGCCCGGTATACGTTTTCGTCGGCGACGAAGTTTTCTTCCGCAAGAAGTGCCGCGAGGCCATTCTGCAATATCTGGTTCCGGCCGATATGCGGGAATTTAGTCTCTTTGATTTTGATTTGAGCGAAACGGATTTGGCGGAAGTACTCGATCGCGCCCGCACGCCATCGCTGATGGCACCCTTCCAGATATTTTTTGTGCGCGGCGTAAAGAACCTCTTTGGGCGCGGCTCCAACGAGGACAAGCTCAAAGCCATCGAGCAATACGCGAAAGATCCCAACCCCGACGCCGTGCTGATCTTTGTCGCCGACCACATCAGCATTCCCGCCGACGCTCGCCGCATGGACCTCACCGACAAAGAACGCTATGAACGCATCCGTGAGACCCTCGGCCGCTATTGCGCGATCGTGGAACTCGGTCGCGTGGAAGAAAGCGACGCGGTGCGGTGGATACAGGAATACTGCGTTACGCGCGAGGTGAAAATGGAACCTGACGCTGCCCGCGAGCTGGTGGATTCGCTCGGCGGCGACATGATGATGATCTCGAATGAACTCGAGAAGCTGATTCTTTACGTGGGCGAGAAGAAGCGGGTCGCGCTGGGCGATGTCGAGACGATGGTCCTGGCCGCCAAACAGCGCTCACTGTACGAACTCACCGATGCCATCTCGGCCCGTGATCGCACCCGCGCGCTCGAAATGCTCGACTCCGTGCTTTCTAGCGGAGACGGTGATGAGGCCGCAATCGGACATCTGTACATGCTCGCAAAAACTTTTCGCCAGATGCTTGTAATCCTCGAGCGCAACGTACGGGATCGGCGCATGCTCTGGGCAGCTCTGTGGCAGGGATTTCGCGTTCCTCCATTTGCAGCAGATGACATTATCCGCCAGGCACGCCGTTACAACTCAAAACGTGAGCTGACCCGTGCAATCCGCCTGGTGGCGAAAGCGGATCTTGCATTGCGGTCGAACCCTCCGAGCAAGCGGATGGTGCTGGAGAAGCTAGTGCTCGATCTGACCGCAGAACCCAAGCCCGAGCCGGAGTGGATGCAGGAAGAATTGGGGGTGTGATCGCCTAGCGCGGGCTCGCCCGCGAACTGGATTATCTTTTCTTCTCATACGGCGCATCGACCGGAATAGAAGCGTCTTTTGCGCGGTGAGAATCTGAGAGTGTTTCGCGGAAAGAAACTACGCCAAGGTGGCATCTCGGAAGACGGTCAGTACTTTTGTGACCTCAATGACGTACCAGTCAGCAGGGTCCACTGGTTGTCCCGATGCTTCGACAGCTTGGTACTATTATAGGTACTTTTGAGGCGCTGCTCGATTTCGACCACAGACGCGGAAGGATGCCATTTCGGAGCGCGAGCGGGATGCGAGAGGTCTGCTCTGAGTCTTTCACCGCCATCAAGGGCTCGACTCAAGATCTCCCGCAATGGTTTGGAATGTACCCACAAGATAGCGTGAGAGGCGAAAGTCCGGGGCTGTCCTTTATATCCTGCCGCTATATCCTGCCGCAACCAGTTCATCGTCAGCACTACCCTAAATCTCGCCTTCCCGCTCATCATCCGTTCATACCCTTCCGCCGCCTTCCCCAGGCCGGCTTATTTGGACGGCTTTTATGTGAGTGACCTCGTGGGTTCATGCACAAGAGAATTAACAGATTGCAAGAGCCAACATTTGGCCGCAAAGATTCTCCCGTAACTCTCTGTTGAAAACTGGAGGATTACGCCGTATTGTACGAATGTCATTGTAAGTTCCTCGCTGGCTTCCCAGCGGGGATAGAGCCAGCTACGGAGACTCGGTACGAGAGGTTGAATTCCCAAGGAGATCGGCGATGGAAAATAAGCCGGCGACGCAGAATATTCAGGACACTTTCCTTAACACGGCGCGTAAGGAGCGAAGCAGTATCACTATTTATCTGATGAGCGGGGTAAAGCTGACGGGCCGTATTCGCTCTTTTGATAAGTATTCAGTTGTACTTGACACTAATAATCAGGAACAACTGATTTTCAAGCACGCGATTTCCACGGTTGCGATAGGAAAGCCCGCACACGGCCACTTTGAGAAACCAAGAATGGTCACTACTACGCCGGCTGTGGCGGATGATTCCGGAGAAGCTCCTCCAGCTTCCGGGACCGAGGGATGAGGCTGTCCTAGCTTGCGCAGTCCTGAATCCAGATTGCCTCGTGGGAGCAAGCGCTCGGGCCCGGCCCATTCCACTCTCCCCCCGGGAATGCGCAAGGAGCGCGCCTTCCTGGTCGGACTCGACTACCGAAGCCGGAGGCGCGCTCACGGCAAAGGCGTAACCAGTGTGGCCCAGGCTGCCAGGGATGCTTCTGCCACTCCACGGCAGAATTCTGAACCACAATTCAGCGCGGAGGAATCTCTCGGCGAACTTCGCGATCTGGCGATTAGTGCTGGCGCGGAGATCGCAGGCGAACTCCTGCAGCACCGAGACTGCCCCGATCCCGCAACACTGATTGGCAAAGGGAAGCTGGAAGAAATCGCCGGAGCTGCCGCGTCGGTCTCTGCCGATCTGCTGCTCTTCGATCACGATCTGACCGCATCCCAGCAGCGGAATATCGAAAAAGTGGTGAATGCGCGTGTGATCGACCGCACACAGCTCATCCTCGACATCTTCGCCACGCACGCCCGAACCCGCGAAGGACAATTACAGGTCGAGCTGGCGCAACTCGAATATCTCTTGCCTCGGCTGACTGGAAGAGGCGTCGAAATGTCGCAGCTTGGCGGCGGCATCGGAACTCGAGGGCCTGGCGAAACCCAACTTGAAACCGACCGCCGGAAAATTTATCGCCGCATTCGCCACGTGAAAGAGCAAATAGAAAATGTGCGGCGCATTCGTGCCCAGCAACGGCAGCGGCGCGAGTCTGTCCCAGTGGCGACGGTGGCTCTGGTGGGTTACACGAACGCCGGCAAGTCAACTCTGTTCAATGCTCTGACCAAGGCGACAGTGCTCGAGTCTCCACGCATGTTTGCCACGCTCGATCCCACGCTGCGCTCGGCTACTTTGCCTTCCAAGCGTAAGGTTCTGTTGTCCGATACGGTCGGATTTATCCGCAACCTGCCGCACACGCTAGTGTCGTCATTCCGGGCGACCCTGGAGGAAGTGCAGCGGGCAGCGTTGATTGTGCGTGTCTCTGACGCGAGCAGTCCGCTTTCTTCCGAGCAGGATGCCCAAGTGGATTTAGTTCTCAAAGAACTCGAAGCTGGTGACAAGCCTACTTTGCATGTCAAGAATAAGATCGACTTGCTCCCGCCCAAGCAGCGCGACAGCCTTCGCGACGATTCTCAAACAGTACACGTCTCAGCCACCAAGAGCATCGGTCTTGGCACGTTGCTGGATCGGATCGATCAGATGCTGTCTGAAGATGCGCTCAGTCGTGTGCACCTGCGCGTTCCCCAAAAAGAAGGGAAAGCCCTGGCCATGCTCGAAGCTCGTTCACGAATCTACTCTCGCCAGTACAAGGATGGAATCGTGGAACTCGAAGCGGAAGTGCCGGATTCGCTGGCGAGGAGGGTCAGGGAGTGGGTGGTGGGTTGAAACAGGCTCCCAGAGCTCTGGCTGCAATTAAATGGGCCAGCGACCAAGAAGCGGTGACATTCCTTGGCTACCAGCCCATTCGATCCTGAATTGGATCGGAGGTGATACTTCTATGCTAGACCTCTCCCCCTGGAAGTCAAGTCTGAATTCAGAGCTGGATTTCGATAAGCCTAAACTGGAACGAGTGCTCCAGATTCGTTAGGCTGCGTCCGAGTGCCTAAATTCGTGCTTAAGTACCAAAGTAATACACACTTTACCCGCTATTCGAGGCCTACAACCTTGTGCGACTCTGGTTTCATCTCAGGGTTAGTATCCCTAAGGAGAAGTATGAAGCCCATGACCGCTGTTAATTCGCCAACCCCCCCGATTTCCCAAGACGAACAGCACGGTCCCAAGATGGACATTTGGGAGACTCCGTTCGAACGCTGGCTGCGCCTTGCTGACGCCCTGCTGAACAACCCTCCAATACCTGGTGGAAGCACGACCCACACCCGAGCCAGAATTTTGATTCCTTAAAACTGGTCGTCCGTCTTTCTAGCCCCAAGACAGTTACGGATTGGCGCTGATTTTCAGCGATTTCTGTTTCTTGATCAGTATTGATCAGTGTCAATTTGGGGCTTGGGCTACAACAGGATTACGGCAGTAACCAGCATTCAGTGCGTATTACACAAGTATTACAGCTGCGACCTGAAGCCCGCTGTTAGCCTACCGATAGGTTCATTAGATCGGGAGCACACATGTCACTCAAGATCGAAGCGCTCGAGCGTACACGTCATGACGACCAGATTAATTGGATTACCGCAGGCTTCATGGCGTTGTTTCATGCCGGAGCGATTGCGGCCCTTTTCTTTTTCACATGGAAGGCGCTGATCGCGTGCTGCGTGTTGTGGTGGATTTCGGGCAGCCTCGGAATTGGGATGGGATACCATCGCCTGCTTACACATCGCGGCTACAAAACCCCGAAATGGGTGGAATATGTTCTGACGGTTTGCGGGACTCTAACGCTTGAAGGCGGCCCGATTTTCTGGGTTGCAACTCACCGCATTCATCATAAGTTTTCTGATCACGAGGGCGACCCCCATTCGCCGGTCGAAGGCAAGTGGTGGGCCCATATGGGATGGATCCTGATGGGCAAGAGCCTTCACCAGGACACCCAGACGCTCTCTCGTTATGTTCCTGATCTCGCCAAATCCAAGTTCCACATCTGGATCACCAAGTACCACTACGTGCCAGTAATTGCTGTCGCAGGCTTACTGTTCGCGATAGGCGGCCTGCCGTTCCTGATGTGGGGAATGTTCTTTCGCACCGTGATTGGCCTGCACTCCACCTGGCTGGTAAACTCGGCCACCCATAGCTGGGGCTCACGTCGCTTTCGAACCCGGGACCTCTCCACCAATAGCTGGTGGGTCGCGCTGCTCACGTTCGGTGAGGGCTGGCACAACAATCATCACGCACATCCGGTTTCAGCTCGCCACGGGCTTAAATGGTACGAAGTCGATATGAACTGGTACGGCATCTGGGCGCTGAAGAAGCTCGGTTTGGCTCGGCATGTCTATCGCGTGAAACTGAACGAGTTGCGCGAGAACGAGTTGCGCGAGAATGAGCACGAGAAGCCGGCTGCAGCTCAACCAGAGCTGGTCTCTGTATAAATATCCCGCTAAGCGAGCCGTTCGCCGCCAGAACGCCAGCTTCCAGCTTTGTTTCCATGGTTGTCTTTTGGCGCGCTAGAATGCACACATGCGCGTCAGCCGCCGCGGGAAAATTCTATTCTTCCTCTCCTTCGGAGTTCTGCTCGCCTCCATAGCGGGCACCGTCGGTTTTGGCTGGATCATCGTCCACTGGCGCGAGGGCATCAAGGTCCTGCTTGGGATCATCTTCTTCGGAGCGATCGTCACCGGTCTGATCCTGAATACCAGCTTTCTGGTCCGCGAAATCCGCAAGAACGAGCAGCACGACAGCTTTATTAATGCCGTCACTCACGAACTCAAGACCCCTATTGCCTCCATTCGTCTCCATCTGCAAACCCTTGAGCGCAGAGAGCTGCAGGATGCGCAGCGCCATGACTTCTACCGCTTGATGCTCGACGACACGGACCGCCTCATGAACACCGTGGAACAGGTGCTCAGGGCCGGCAAAGCAGGGGCGCGCAAGGGAGAGCGTGTCAGCGTGGATTTCGCTCGCCTGGTGGAGCGGTGCGTCGAGGATGCCCGTACCAGTCACCACCTGCAGCTCGATGCACTTCGATACGAATCATTACTGGACGGCAATGGCTCAGAGGTGAGTGGCGATCCCGAAGACCTTCGTACCGCCGTCTCTAACATTCTCGATAATGCCATCAAGTATTCCGGAAATCATGTGGACGTTTCCGTACGGCTCGTTTTGCCAGAACAAAAACGGCTCGTCTTGCGAGTGCAAGACCGCGGAGTGGGCATTCCGGCAACCGAACTGAAGACTATTTTCAAACGTTTTTATCGCATCCCCAATCGCGCTCGCGCCCAGGTGAGAGGCACCGGGCTTGGGCTGTTCCTGGTTCGCACCATTGCCAAACGGCACGGCGGGCGGGTTTCCGCACAGAGTGCAGGCGAAGGCCAGGGTGCGACCGTAATTCTTGAACTTCCCCGGAGATCCTCGTGAGTCGAGTTCTCGTCGTGGAAGACGAAGCCCATCTCGCTACGGGCCTGCAATTCAATTTGCAAGCTGAAGGGCACTCGGCGCAGATTGCGGCTGACGGAGAAACCGCGCTCGATCTGCTCCTCGCCAAAGGTGAAAACTTTGATGCTGTCGTGCTCGACGTTATGCTTCCCGGTAAAGATGGTTTCACGGTCGCCACTGACTTGCGCGCCGCCAGGAATTTTGTCCCTATTCTGATGCTCACCGCCCGCGGCCGGCCAGAAGACGTTCTGCAGGGATTTGCTTCCGGCGCCGACGACTACATTGCCAAGCCATTCGAGCTCCCCATCCTTCTAGCGCGACTGCAGGGCCTGCTGCGCCGCCGGGAATGGATGCGTCAATCGGCAATTGCAGAGTCGACAACCCAAGCCCCGAATCATTCGTCTGAACGCAGCAATCACGAATTCGGAGTCTTTTCATTCAACGAGCGCACCATCGATTTTGGCAACTTGGAACTCCGAGCCAAAGGGACGACCACGCAGTTGACCGTGATGGAAGCCGAGCTACTTCGCCATCTGGTTCGCAATCGCGGCCGCGTAGTCTCACGCAAGTCGATCCTGGAAGAAGTGTGGGGGCTGAGAGAAGACACAGACACGCGCGCTATAGACAATTTCATCGTGCGCTTGCGCCGTTATCTCGAGGACGACCCTTCTCGTCCGCAACATCTGCTCACAGTGCGCGGAGTGGGATACCGGTTCGAAGCCGAGAAGGAATAGAAGGGAACGGCGCACGGACGTCTTGCGCACTCCATCCCCTTATAACCGAAGCGTCGCCATTCAGTTGGACCCGAAACCCTTTCCGGGCAGCATCCACATGACCACGCCCAGAGAAGTTAGTACCGCGGCGAAGTAGAGGCTGGTCGAGTAGCTCGGCTCCGGCGGAGTGTCTTTTGTGAAAATGCGGTAAGCTGCGCCAATAGCCACCAGAAAAAAGATGCTCTCGCCGAGGATTAGCCAGAGAGCCAGGCAGAGCGTGAGCAACCCGACGCGCTCCAATTTGCTCAGCGCGAGTGCTGCTTGACCACCATCCAGCGACCACACTGGAATCAGGTTCAGAACGTTGAGCCAGGCTCCGGATCGCGCCAGCGCCGCCCAGATCCCGCTACCTGTTTCCCGCCACAGCGCCGTGCACGCGACGGCGGCAATCGCGCCAGCCAGCGGGCCAGCCAAACTGACCGCCGCGCGCGTTTTCAACGGCACGCCTAGAGTTCGCCACCGCACGTATGCCCCAAATCCCGGAAGAAAAACCGGCATGTCGGCAGGCAATCCTCGGCGCTTGATATCGATGAAGTGTCCCATTTCGTGAATCAGAATGAGCGCGGCGAAACCCAAGCCGAATGCCCGTCCGTAGAGGGCCCAATAAAGGCTGAAAAATGCTGCGAAGCTGAGCAGAAATTTCAGCTTGAAAACGGCGGCGAGCACGGCCTTGCTCTTCGCCAGAACAATCGCAACGGGGCCGACCGGGCCAAGCCTCTTGGCCCACTTGTTTTCACTTTCGGGCGCCTGTTGCCGGTCCGCCGCAACGTCGAGAGCGAGGGCATGGTCGCGAACCCAGTCCGCTTGTTTCGATGCTTTCGGCAAGAGTGGCAGGCTCATCAGCCATTGCTCGCGCGCCTGCCTTAATTCGTTCTTCGCTTCCAAAACCCTCGCCTCGGAGGCAATGCGTTCCAGTTGTTCTGCGTGCACCAGTGCGTGGCATTTTTCACACTCAAGCGCGCCTGCCGGCAGCTCGTTCGAGCATCGGCTGCAATTCTGGACAAATTGGGTGCTTATGAGGGACACAAGTCAGTACGCGGTCAGGATGATGCCGGGGCGTTTTCAAATGGCCCGAAAATTTGGGTCTCAGTGCCAGCCGTGATTTTCCATGCAATGCGGATTCCGACGAAGAGAATCACCAAGCCGATCAGGCCGTGCAGCGGATCCTGCAACTCCAGAAAAGGAGAAGCCAGACCTATGAAGGTGAGTTGCAGCAATGCAGCGCCCAGTCCCATACCAGGTCGGTTGTGTGTTTGCTGCTGTTGTTCAGAATCTGTGTCAGTCTGCTGTTGGACCTGTACCGGCTGTTGCGTTTTCTTCATCTTGGCATATTGCGAAATATAAACCGGCACTGCAGCCAGGGAGACGGCCGCGTACGTTAGCACAACCGCCGCGATCTGATACTTGCGGCCGCCTGCGCCACGTGATCCCATCTTGATCCCTTTGCCGACGATATAGCCAACTGCCAGCGAGACGTAACCAATAATCAGTCCAGTAGTGATGGCGAACGTCGCATACAACACCAGGCCGAGAATGGCAGCCCCGATACCAAAGATCAGTCCACGTGCAAACTGGGTGTGGCCGTCCTTCGGGAGTTCGTACTGGGCGCGCTCACCGCAGGCCGCACAAGCCATGGCCGCGTTGATGCGATAGTAGCGACGCCCGATTGGCTGTTTGCAAAACTGGCAATGCTCAGTTCCCGGGACGCCAGCATATTCTGCAGTCCCAAACTGTGGAGTGGGGTTGTTGATGTTGGACATGTGCGGGGAAAGATACCACGGAAAATCCTGAGCTGGAAGCAGAATTGTGGGAATTTCGATTCTTGGAACTTTGATTTTTGGAACAAGGTCCACTAGTGCCGCGATGCGGAGGCGCCAGCAGCCAGGTCTCTAAGTACGCTCAGGAATGTGGCCGTAGTTTCCTCGTCGGAGAGGGCCTCTAAGGGAATGGTCGCAGCCAAATTTGGAGAATCTGGACGGAAGCGCACAGTCAGCAGATTATGCCCGCGGGACGTCATCAGCGTGTTCACAACCGGAGTCAACTCGTGGGTCCATTCCGTACGTGTGGTAAGCACGACCGGCCCGGGTCGGGAGATCGCCCAATTCCTGTCTGGACTTGAGATTTCTTTCGGCTTTTGTGTCAGCCAGCGATGGCGCGAAATCTCCAGATGAAAAGTAGGCGACTCGTCGAGGTCAGCCTCAAAAGTCAACGTTTCTTTCTGCCGCCGCCACAGGCAAACCATCCACTGTAAGGGGATAGGACGAGGAAGCAGTTTGATCGTAACCCGTGCGTTTTCAAACCAGTGGGTCGCAAAGCTGAAGTGGGCCTGCAGGCGGCTGGCGTTCAGCCATTTTGTCTCTGTGACCCGGCCGCGCGTGGCGCAGGCCGCCTCTACCCACTGCAGAACCAGGGTCCCTCTGCGCCGGTTATAACGCGAGAACAGCAGATACCACAAGACCACCACAGTGGTCGCGACGCACACGGCATCAATGGCGATCGAAAGCACCACAAACCCTCAGATGCGAATGGTACGACTTAGGAGTGTAAACGAGCAAGTTTTTCATCGTAGATTTTTGAAAATTTACAAGGCCACCCTATGTGTCTGATTGTATTAAGTTTCCGGCTCCCTACTCTCGTGCCCGTCTAGAATAAGAAAGTGAGATTCACAGTCCGCGACTACCGCCGCGAGGATTTCGACACTCTCTGGGCGATTGATCAGTCCTGCTTCCCGCCGGGAATCTCTTATAGCCAATACGAATTGAGAAGCTATGTCCGCCTCCCGGATGCGTTTACGCTGGTCGCAGAATCGGCTGTAGAACCGACCGAAGAGCCGGAGCAGCGCGGGCCGGAGATCCTTGGGTTTCTCGTTGCCGAATGCAGCAGGAGGGTGGGGCATGTCGTTACTATCGACGTTCGCTCCGAGGCGCGCCGCCATCGCATCGGCTCCGCCCTGCTGGATATTGCTGAATCGCGTCTGGGCGCTGCCAATTGCCGCTTGGTTCGCCTCGAGACCGCGGTGGACAACGTTTCAGCTCTGGCCTTCTACAAGCGCCGCGGATTCGACGTCGTCAAGACCATTCCGCGTTACTATTCGAACCATGTCGATGCGCTCTTGCTCGAAAAAGATTTGCATTCCCCGGTTTCCTCCAGCTAAGTTGCTCAGATGAAAGTTGCCATTCAGGGAGAGCTCGGGTCCTTCAGCCACGAAGCCGCACGACGGATGCTGCCCGGTTGCTCGATTGTTCCGTGCGCCCGTTCGGCGGAAGTATTTGACCGCATCGAAGCGGACGATGCCCCCATCGCGGTAATTCCCATCGAAAATTCGCTCGCCGGATCGGTGGCCGAACATTTTGATCTGTTGCTCGCGCGCAATGTTTTCGTCCAGCGCGAGTTTCGCTTGCGAATTGTGCACAATCTGATCTCCGCGCCCGGAGTTAGGAAGTCGGATATTCGGCGGGCCTTCTCGCATCCAGTCGCGCTCGACCAATGCCGCGATTTCTTTCGCAAGAATCCGCGAATCCAGGCTACGCCCTTCTATGACACTGCCGGAAGCGTGAAGCATGTGATCGAGACCCGAATGCGCGACGCCGCCGGAATCGCCGGCCGCAACGCCGCTTCGGTTTACAAGGGACGCGTTGTTGCCGCCGGCATCGAAGACAATAAACGCAACTTCACGCGTTTTTTTCTTCTTCGTCGAAGGAAGCGGGTGCTCCCGGGAGCGAACAAGACCTCGATTGCTTTCGGCCTAAAAAACATCCCCGGGGCCCTTTACAAGGCGCTGCACGTATTCGCTGAGCGTGATATCAGCCTTAGCAAAATCGAATCGCGCCCCATGCGCGGACGTCCCTGGGAGTACGTTTTCTACGCCGATTTCCTTCGCGGAGATGACAAGGTGGCCAAGGGAGCATTGTTGCAGTTAGGAGCGGTCGCCGACATGGTAAAAGTGCTGGGAGTCTACCCAGCGGCATAAATTTACCCAGCGGGATAACGATTTGGCGCGGGCACCCCGCCCGCATGCATTCTTAATCCGTTCCTCTTCTCTGCTCCGTGAGAAGCGGGGCTGAGGATGACGCCGACCTCCGGGGACACTGGTTCTGGATTTGAAGGCCAATGTTTAATTTGGACTTAGTGAAGAGCTGAGAACTGAAGTTACTGCTGAGCAAAGGTCCCCCAGTCACAGTTGAAGACCTGTTCGAAAGTTATCTCTTCAGTTTGGAAACGCTGCTGCTGCATCCATTGGTCACCCAGATGTTAGCCCGGTCAAAGGCCACCTGGAGGGGAAGTGTTCCCACGCTGAAAGTTCCGAGCACGGCGCCATCGCTCGCTCTCAACTTGGTCACATTGTTGCTGTTCTCATTCGTCACCCAGATGTTAACTCCATCAAACGCTACGCCACCGGGAACTTTCCCTACGGTGAAAGTTCCGAGCACGGCTCCATTGCTCGTTCTCAACTTGGTCACGGTGTTGCTGTCCCTGCTGGTTACCCAAATGTTGGTTCCGTCAAAGACCACGCCAACGGGGTTTGTTCCTACGTTGAAGGTTCCAAGCACGGCACCATCGCTAGGTCGCAGCTTGGTTACATTGTTGCTGTCCTCATTCGTCACCCAGATGTTGGCTCCATCAAAGGCCACAAAAGCGGGCTTCGTTCCTACCTTGAGGGTTCCATGCACGATACCATCGCTAGGTGGCAGCTTCGTCACATTGTTGCCTTCGCCCTTCGCCACCCAGATGTTGGTTCCATCAACGGCGAGAGCGGACTTTCTCATCAAGCGGGATCTCGTTTTTGACTTCAATAAACAGGCGTGATTGTAAACCCATTTCGCCTGTTCGCAGTGTGTTGCAAAAGAAAAAGAGAGTTACGAAGTGACTGAAAGGCACGCCCTTGCAAAACGCGCAAACGCGCCCGACGGCTAAACTTACGTGCATGTCCCATTCGTATTTTCGCAAACCCAGGCCCGCGGTTTAGAATCCAAATGCTTCCCAGTGATCCGGAGAGACTCTCGCTTGAGTTGGGCGTCTGAATCTTCTGGAATTTCAGAACATCAAAAGTTGAGTAAGATAGGCTCAAGGTGAAAAATGGCTGAACAGCGGCCCCCTCGCAACGAAGAGATTAACGAAAAAGACCAAAGTCCCGACAAATCGTTGCCGGTATTGCCGGTCAGGGACACCGTACTTTTCCCCCATGCCGTCCTGCCGCTGACCGTCGGTCGCGAAAGCTCGGTACAGCTGATCAATTCGCTCGGGGAAGATAAGACCATCGTCGTGGTGGCACAGCGCGAAGCGCGCATCGATCAACCGCAGCCTACCGACCTCTACACCGTCGGCAGCCTGGCGGTGGTGCACAAAGTCGTCAAAATGCCCAACCAGAGCCTGTTCGTATTTGCTGAGGGCCTGGAGCGTGTCCGCTTGGCCGAGTTTACCCAGCTCACACCGTTCATGCGGGCCCGTGTAGAGACTGTGCCTGAGGCGATTCCGCCGAAGACGTCCGAAGTGGAAGCCCTGCAGCGCAACGTGCTCACGCTTTTCCAGCAGATCGTGGCTGGCTCACCCACGTTGTCCGATGAGCTGTCTACGGTCGCGATGAACATCGAAGAGCCTGGCCGCCTGGTGGACTTTATCGGTTCCTCACTGCCATCGCTCTCGACCGCCGACAAGCAGGATGCACTCGAGACCACGGATGTCCGGGTACGCCTGGAAAAGATCAATCAGCACCTCGCCAAAGAACTCGAAGTCCAACAGCTGCGCAACAAAATCCAGTCTGAAGTGCAGGACCGCGTGCAACAGAGCCAGCGCGAGTATTACTTGCGCGAGCAGATGAAGGCCATCCAGAAGGAACTCGGTGAGCAAGACGAAGGCCAGCGCGATACCGAAGAACTACGCCAGAAAATCGAAGCTGCCGGAATGCCGGATGATGTAAAGAAAGAAGCACTGAAGGAGCTTGGCCGTCTTGCGCGCATGTCCCCGATGGCCGCCGATTACGGCGTTACGCGCAACTATGTCGAGTGGCTTGCGGTGCTGCCATGGGCCAAGACTTCCGGTGGCGAAGTGGATATCCCTAAGGCAAAGGAGATCCTTGACGCCGACCACTACGACCTGCAGAAAGTCAAAGATCGCATCCTCGATTTCTTGTCGGTGCGCCGTTTGAAGCCGTCCATGAAAGGTCCCATTCTGTGTTTCGTCGGCCCCCCGGGAGTCGGCAAGACTTCACTGGGTCGTTCCATCGCGCGTGCCTTGGGAAGAAAGTTCGTCCGCATTTCGCTGGGCGGCGTACATGACGAAGCCGAAATCCGCGGCCACCGTCGTACGTACATTGGAGCGTTGCCGGGCCAGATCATCCAGGGCATTCGCCGCGCCGAAACCAAAGATCCCGTGTTCATGCTGGACGAAATTGATAAAGTTGGACGCGATTTCCGCGGAGATCCAGGCTCAGCCCTGCTCGAAGCGCTCGATCCCGAACAGAATTCGACCTTCCGTGATAACTACCTCGATGTACCCTTCGATCTCTCGAAGGTCCTGTTCATCACCACGGCTAACATGCTCGATCCCGTGGCAGAGCCGCTGCGCGACCGCATGGAAATCATCGAGCTCCAGGGCTATACCGAAGAGGAAAAGGCCCACATCGCGTTTCAATATTTGGTTCCGCGCCAGATTGAAGAGAACGGCATTACCGCGGAGCAAATCGAATTTCCGCTGGATTCGATGAGTTACATCATCCGGCACTACACGCGCGAGGCCGGGGTTCGCAACCTGGAGCGCAACATCGGCACCATTTGCCGGAAGCAGGCGCGCCGCCTGGCCGAAGGCAAGAGCCAGAAGCTGGTGGTGACGCAGGAAATCGTGCAGGAATTCCTTGGCGGAATCAAGGTCCGTAGCGAGGGAGAGATTGCGGAACGGACCAAGCGTGCTGGCGTGGTAGTGGGTTTGGCGTGGACTCCGTCCGGCGGCGATGTTCTATTCATCGAGGCTAACACGATGAAGGGCAAGGGCGGCTTCATGATGACCGGACAAATCGGTCAAGTGATGCAGGAATCCATGCAGGCCGCGCTCACCTGGGTGCGGTCCAATGCTCCGCAGCTCAGAATTGAAGAAGGTTTCTTCGCTGATCACGACATACACATTCACGTTCCTGCAGGCGCAATACCTAAAGATGGACCGTCCGCGGGTGTCACAATGGCAACCGCACTAGTCTCACTGTTGAAAGACCGGCCAGTCCGCCCATTGACTGCAATGACCGGAGAAATCACGTTGAGCGGAAACGTGCTGCCGGTAGGCGGGATCAAGGAGAAAGTCCTGGCCGCCAAGCGCGCCGGAGTGCGCGATGTGATCTTGCCGGCAGAAAACAAAATGAATGTGGAGGAGGACCTCACGCCTGAGCAACTGGAAAACCTGAACGTGCACTATGTGAAGACTATCCACGAGGTGCTAGATCTGGCTCTTCCCTCATCCCCCGGTGAGGCCCGGCGAGACGCGGAAGAGCGCGAAAAGGTCCTGGCAGAGCAACCGGTCAGCTAACCTTGCGCGTGGACGAACAACACCTCACGAAGCTGAGCATCTCTGCGAAGATCCCCCTTGTACTCTTCAGCATGTGTGTTGGTGCAGGTGTTGTTGTCGCCGGTTTCAAGTTCTCTTATCTGAACTGAGCTGTGGATGGGCCGGGATGGATCGTCAGTCGTTTCGTCTCTATAGATTTCCACGAAGGCGGCGGGGCTTTTGGGTTCCTGCTCGCGATTTTAGTAAGTTGGTTTTGGACAAGCCTTTTGATTTTTTCCGTTACATATTGGGGTTGGCAACACTTCAAATCCAGGCGCACTGCCCGCGATTCGACTTCAGCTCGATGAATGCTTGGCCGGGTCGCATAAGACCCAGGCCAACACTGTGGCGACAGCCCTAAACTTGCTCCAGAAGTGTGCCATGCTCATGACCAAAGACGAAAAGAAGCGCCTGGAAGCGGTTGTTCGCTACTGAGTATCTGTTTCTCGAAAATATCGCACTGAAACTCGTGCTTGAACATCGTGCTGTTCCAAACTGGCAAAAGCTGCTGGAGAGACTTCTCTCAGACAAAGAGATGCTGGCGGGCGTGCGTCTAAGATTTCGAGACCTACATGATGCAATTGAGCAATCCGCTGATCCGTCAGATGCTTTGGAAGCACTTTTGGGTGACCCCAGCGAAGAAGCTGCATTAGAGGGCTTCTGGCCGTCTCGGTATCTCAACCGCTGCGCGAGTGCGATGAAAAGCTAAGGCCAACTCGGGAGCACCCGGGCTGGCCTCAATTCTGCTAAAAGTCCGTTATTTGCTTGTGCTGTTCTGCGCAGTTGCGTCGAGCGTTGCTCCTGTCCCCAAACGCGTGAGCCGCGGGAAAAAGGGCGTGACTTCAAACGGCATCTTGTCGCGGACGGAGGTGATCGCGACCGGGGCAGCTTTCACCATTTCGACATGATCTCCCCAGGGATCAAGTTTGATTCTTCCGCCCAGCGGTAGCGCCGCAATCTGATCTAATTTCGAATCATCGAGGTTAGGTCCTGAGGTCATCAGCGCCGTCAGACGAGTCACCTGCCCTTTGCTGTCCGTCAGTCCGTTACCCAGGTGCGGTGTCAGCAGGGCTGCGAGTACCGGTGCGCGGGCTGACAGCTGTTTCAGATACAGCCCTCCCGATCCCAGCTTCTGGGCATAAGGCGAGTTCTTCAGCAGTTCAACCGCTTTTGCATCCGCAGCGGTCTCTTCCTCGGGGTTGTGCCGGAAGCCGAGATTCTGATACGTGGATTCGTCGGAAAACAGCATGCGGTCATTGAATGCGTACTTGCTGCCAAGGTTATGGCCGAGGACGATATGCGCCAGTTCATGCGAAAGGATTGCCGCCAGGCTCGCTTCATCGGGAAGAGTATCAATTAAGCCGCGGCTGATCACGATCGTGTTGCCCACGCTGAATGTCTCAAGTGGAGAGGTCAGCATGACCCGGGCGCGCACCGGCCGGGGAAGATCAATATTGTTCGTGATCTCGATGTTGTTGATAACGGTCTGCAGGATCTTGTCTACTTCTCCCGCCGGAGCAACCAAGCCTGCCTCTTGCAAGCGCTCCACTACGTTGTCTTCAGCCTGTTGTTGCCATTGACGCTGGGCTTCGAGCGGCGATGCATCCTGCGCTACCGCACTTTCGTCTTTCACCGCATCCACTTTAAGTTGTGTCAGCTCATCTTCACGCGTGTTCTTGACCAAGTCATAGCCCCAAATGCGCGATTGGGCTTTGAACGCCAGCTTGTCATGCGAACCGTAGCTAAAATCGCCTTCCTCGCTATAGATATATGCCGGCACCCAATAACCAGGAACCAGGTTCAGCCGCCAGCTATCCATATGGAAGAAGAATGCGTTCTTCGGACGCGGCACATAGGTTCCATTTAGGCGGACAATGTTGTAGTCCTGATCGTCCACCCAGATTCGTCCTTCAAACATTCCGTTGCCGGCGCCCTTTTTCGGTTGAACGTCGAAGACCAGGCAGCGCACTTCGCCAAGGAACTCGCGGTGGGCGTAGTGGAAATCGTAATGACTGCGGTCGAAATTCTGGCGGTCGGCAAACACCATCCAGGAAAATCCCATGGGCTGATACTGGATTCGGAACAGCTTGGTCACCCCGCCCATCAGGCTCTTCTGAAAACTGGTTTGCTTGGCTAGATAGTCCCGGCGGTCAATGGTTTCGGCCATATCAAGACGGCCCAGGAAATAGTGGTCTTCTCTCGGCGCCGCGCCCAGTTTTGCGTCTGGCGCCAGGTTCTGTAAGTAAGTCTCGACCAGAGGCGTGCGGTTCTTCAAGAAATTGATCAGCGCGTGTTCCCGCTCAATGATCTGATCAACCACTTGATCGACGCTCACCGGCACTCTCGCCGCGGGTTGTGGTGCGAGCGCGATTCCCGGGGTGGTTGACACCGGCTGCGCGGATGGCTGTACGACTGCCGGTTGCACGGCTGCTGGTTGCGCCGCCGGTGCCGAATCAGGTGCCTGTGCCTGCTGTGCGCCTGCGCCCAGCGGAAGCAATAATGAAGCGGTGAGAATCCATCCGCAGCGTTTCATAATCTCTGACCTTCTTTCAAAAAGAACACCAAGTTTAGAAAACTAAGAAGCTAGTTGAAACACTACATGCACAAGGGCCGTGGAATCTACCGACGAACCGTTGCGTTGTGCCGGCTTGAACTTGATTTTATTGGCCGCGGTAACCGCAGCCTCGTCCAGGCCGTGTCCGAGTCCGTGAACCACCCGGTTTACGTGCAACTCGCCGTTGGCCCCAAAGCTCACTTCCAGAAGAACCTCGCCTTCTAAGTTCAGCTTGCGTGCTTCGTCGGTATACACCGGCTTCGGCTTGAAAATGATCTCCACCTGGGTACTTGCCGCGCCACCGTCATCCTGGGTGTGCCTTCCGGTATTTGTGGCAACCTGTTGCGCCGCGAAACCGGAAGCTTGCACGCCTTGACCGCTTCTGCGTCCATCGCCTTGTCCGGGTTGAGCGATGCCGTTGCCGAACCCAGCACTTGCAATTGTGCCTTTGATCCCTTTTGCCCCACCAGTGCCATTACCGGTTCCGGCGCCTTCCGGCAGATCAAACGATCCCAGTTTGGCAGCAGTCAATTTTGCGTTTTCCTTGCCTTGTCCCTTTAAGCCGTTGGGGTCCCCGAACCCTCCGGTCTGCACTTTCTCGATTGGGGCATTTACCGTCGGAGTCGCCGAACTTCCAAACGAGCCGGTATAGATCACCTTGGCTGGCATCGCTCCTGAGACTGGCTGAATCTTCGGCGGTTCAAAGTTTACCGGCTGAATCTTCGGCGGCTCGATCTTGGCTTCTTGTACCTTGGGCTGTCGGATTTCCTTAGGAACAATCAGCTTGGGCGTTTCAAACTTGACCGCAGGTAGCAGCTTCATCTTCGGCTTTGGTTTTACAATCGGCTTCTCGGGAACCAAATCCGGCGGTGGGATAATCTCTGTGACTGTGTACCTTCCCCATACATTCATTCGATCGGGCCAAATCAACCGAGCGACAAGCATGAGCAGAACCAGGAACAGGCACATGCTGTAACTGAACAGGAATGTGCGCCAGTTCCGTTTCTTTTCTGGCAGCAGTCCGAGAGTGAGTTCGTCAGGCGACGCCATGTTCTAACTCCAAAGGACATCCGGGCCCGGGGAGAGACGTACCGGACGAAGCTCTAAGGTAAGTGGAAACGGTACACGGGTAAATGTCCCCCCCGCTCCTGTACTTCGGTAATCGCGGGTAATACCGGAGAAGGAAAATCCCAAAATGAGGTCCCAACTGCTCATACCTTACGACGAAGGGCGAATGCGTAATAAACGGGAACTCCAGCCAAAATGACCAAACTTCCCAAAATTGAGTTACGGAGGTTGCTGATGAAAGTGTAGTAGAGCAGAGCTGCCGACGCCACTATAAAAAGGGCAGGTGCTAGTGGATATCCCAAGAATCGTCGGGGACGTTCTAAGGTAGAAGGCTTAGTTCTGAAGACAAAGAGCGCGCTGCTGGCGGTCACATAGGACAGCCATTCGGCAAAAATAGCCAGGGTAAAGAGCTGCCGGAAATTACCTCCCATTAACAGAAAACTCATCGTCAAGATTGCCTGGGTGACTATGGCAACGTGCGGGGTGTGGAATCGCGGATGGATCTTCGCGAGGATCGAAAAGAAGTTTCCGTCGCGAGCCACGGCAAAGGTCATTCTGGCGCCACTCATCGCCACGCCGTTCAGCGAGGTCATCAGCGAGATAACCATTACGCCGGAGACGACTGCAGCTCCAATCGCTCCCAAGAAAGAGGTCTTCACCGCATCTGACATTGGTGATGACGAAGTCGCGACTAGCGTGGGCGGGAGGGCGTACTGCACCGCAGCATTCACCAGCATGTAGAGAACGCCGATCATGAGCAGCCCTCCGATAAGGGCCAGCGGAATATTGCGTTCGGGAGAACGGACTTCCTCGGCAACCATATTCACGTCGCTCCAGCCATCGTAAGCCCAGAGTGCCGCGGCGACGGCTGCGACGAATCCCACGATCCCCCCGGTACCGCCGGCGTATCTCTGTGCGAAGTGGCCCCAGTCGCCGCGTGAACTGAAGGCCAGGGCTGCGATTGCGATGATGAGGACAACTTTAAGGATCGTAAACGTGAGTTGGAAATTTCCGGCCCTTTTTACGCCGATGTAATTGATCGCGGAAATCAGAAACACAAAGCCGATGGCGACAAGTTGCCCCCAAGTGACCGGCACATTTCCTATGCGGAGGGAGAGAAACGAAAGCTGGGGAAAATTCGCCAGAATGCGAACGATTCCCGTGGAAATCGCCGCCAATGACGAGGGCTTTACGATGACCGTCCAAGTCCAACCGCAAAGAAAGCCCGCGAGCGGACCGTAAGCGTCACGGATGTAGACGTACTCGCCACCGGCCTGCGGCTTCATGGCGCCGAGTTCTGCGTAAGTCAGAGCCCCAAAAAAAGAAAAGATACCTCCAACAACCCAAGCCAGATAAACCAGTCGGGCCGAGCCTGCTGCCTGAATCATTTCCGCGGGAACGAGGAAAATGCCGCTGCCAATCACGACTCCGACGACGACCGCGGTCGCATGGCTGGCGCCGAGTTCGCGGACGAGCTCAGGGCGGGCGGATGTCACCTCAGGCACGGAAGCCATGCTGGAGGGAGTATAGCTGGTGTGGGGTCGCCCCCTCTTGGGCTTCGCCCCTCCCGGTGGCGGAAAGGACTATGCGGAAAGGACTATGACTATAAGGATGCCCACTTGCCCAAGTTCCAGGATTTGCTATACTCTCGGCGCACTTGCGGGTCCTGGTGAAAGCGCCTTCTGTTTGCGGTAGGGTTCACCCCGGTTCGCAAAGACAGAAAAAAAGAGGCAACTTGAAAAACATCTTCGTTGGCAATCTCAGCTTCAACACGTCCGAAGACGAGTTGCGCCAGCTTTTCGAAGCTTATGGACATGTGGAGCGTGCGAGCATTCTGACTGATCGCGAGACAGGCCGGTCGCGAGGCTTCGGCTTCGTCGAAATGACGAATGACGAAGAGGGCGAGAAGGCCATCGCGGGGCTCAACGGCGCTCAACTTGGGGGACGCACGATCAATGTAAACGAAGCGCGCCCCAAAGCCGAACGCGCTAGTGGTGGCCGCGCAGAGCGTGGCGGAGGACGGCGGTAGTCCGATCTGCTCATGCTGTCTCTCGTCTGCGCCTGATCCCTGCCTGTTGCGCGGCTCCGAGTCCATTGCGGCGAAGCCATCCGGCTCGAAAGTCCTCTCTGGTCTCAAATTGATGGCGTGCTCGCACCCCATGTACACTTGAACCACGCGCCCGTAGCTCAGCTGGATAGAGCGGCAGCCTCCGGAGCTGTAGGTCGGGAGTTCGAATCTCTCCGGGCGCGCCATCGAGCCACGACAAAGTAGGCCACCTGCAACTGGCCGCTCCAGTCAGCCCTCAAACGTGACGTAACCCTGCTCCCAGAGTCTTTGTGACTGGCTCCTCTTGGGTAATCCCCAAACTAGTTACTAAAGTGGTATTGCAATTTTGACGGCGCGGAGCGTATGTTTCCGCAACACTCACCACTCGTCTAATTCCTCAACTGTTTCAGCGATATGAGAAACCCCGCCGTGAGACCAGAGACCGCAACTCGCCTGAAAGACAAAATTCTGGACGTTCTATTTCTCTCCATGATCCTGATTTCAGTTACTGGCCTGATCTATAACTTCGTTCACCAATAATGGGGACTCTCGTCTGACGGGTCTTCAACATGGCCCAGGGGCTTCTAACCGAATCTCTAAGGCGACCCAGCAACTTTCTTTCTGCGCCTGGGTTTCCAGAATCCTGAGGCCAAAAGGCCCGGAAAACGGAGAGGTGGGCGATATGCGACGAAGAATTCTTTCTTTGCTGTGTTTTGCGGTGCTGGGTTCGGCATTTGCTCTAGGACAAGATTTGCGAAATGATCGCCAGGACGTTCGGCAGGACCGGCGCGACCTTCGCCACGATAGAGTTGACCGCCGTCAGGACCGGCGCGATTTTCGCAGCGATAGGCGGGACCTGCGTGGCGACCGGCGCGACCTACGAAACGACCTTCGCAACGGCGACCGCAGAGATGCTCGTCGCGATCGCCAGGATATCCGCAGCGACCGGCGCGACCTGAGAGGCGATCGGCGTGATCTGCGCTCGGACCGCCGCGATATCCGTCATGACCGGAGAGACCGGCGTTCCGACCGGCGAGACATACATCGCGACCATAGAAGGCGCGGCTAGGGGCCCCTGGAGAGAGGCGCCTTAACGCCCGGGGAAGCACTCAAATAGGAGAGAAGCGGCTCTGAGGGGCCGCTTTTGCACGTCAGCCACGGCAGCCCTTTCACAGCGAATCCTCCACCCACTTCAAATACTCCGCGCTGCCGCTCTCAACCTGAATCGCGATGCATTCCGGCAGTTGGTAAGAATGCAGCTCGCAAATCGCGGCACGCACCTCCTCTTTACGCGCTTTCACAGTTTTGATCACGAGCAGATACTCCTCCGCTTGTTCCACTTTGCCTTTCCACCTGTACACCGAATGAATCTTGGGAACAATATTGACGCAGGCGGCCAGACGGTGCTGGACCAGGGTTTGAGCGATCTTGCGGGCCTCACTCTCTGATCCGGCTGTACTCAGGACGAGCAGTTTATCGGTCATATAGAATCAACCTTTTGAAATCAAAGTCTAGCTAGGTTGCTGGACGCTGAAAGCCGTGCCCTCCCGCTTGGCAACAGCATCAAACATCTCCAACCTAGCTGAAGGAACCCATGCCCACCCAGATTAAGTTTGGCACATCCGGATGGCGCGCGGTCATGGCCGAGGAGTTTACCTTCTCGAATGTGCGGCGCGCGATCAACGGAATCGCACGCTATGTGAAGTCACAACGCCTGGACGGCGCGCGCGTCATAGTTGGTCGCGATCCGCGTTTTCTGGGCGAGACTTTCTGCTCGATCGCCGCCGAAATTCTGGCCAGTTACGGCATTACTCCGCTGGTGATCGCTGAAGCCGCTCCCACTCCGGCCATTTCTCATGCCGTGATCCACGAAAAGGTCGACGGTGCTATCAACTTTACCGCCTCCCACAATCCTCCCGAGTACAATGGCATCAAGTTTTCCACGCCCGACGGCGCGCCCGCGTTTCCCGAGGTTAGCAGGCAAATAGAAAAGGAAATCGTCAACGCCGACGGAATATCCAGCACCGCCAAAGTCTCCGCGCAGCCGCTCGATCCTAAACCCGCGTACCTCGCACGCCTACGTGAAATCATAGACTTCGCCGCCATTCAAAAAGCTGGATTGCGCGTCGTCTTTGATCCACTGTGGGGCGCTGCTCGCGACTACTCCGATTCACTCTTGCGAGACGCCGGGGTCGAGGTCGCAACCGTTCACGACTACCGCGACGTGTACTTCGGAGGCCACGCTCCTGAGCCAGACGACCACCTGCTGGAGCCGATGCGCGATAAGATGCGCGACATCAAAGCCCACATCGGGATAGCCACCGACGGCGACGCCGATCGTTTCGGTATCGTGGACGCGGACGGCACCTTCCTTCAGCCGAATTACATCATCGCTCTGCTGTTTGATTATCTGGTCGAGAGCCGCGGCTGGAAAAACGGCGTTGGCAAGTCCGTCGCGACAACAAACCTTATTAATGCCCTTGCTCGCTATCACAAAGTCGAGCTGCATGAGACTCCTGTCGGCTTCAAGTATGTTGGCGAACTCATCAAGCAGGACAAAATTGCGATCGGCGGAGAAGAAAGCGCTGGACTCTCGATCCGCTATCACGTTCCAGAGAAGGATGGGGTCCTTGCCGGCCTGCTTTGCTGCGAAATGGTGGCGTGTCGCCAGCAATCGTTGGGCCGACAGCTGCAAGAGCTATTTGTCAAAGTAGGTTCCTTTTACCCGATGCGCGAGAACTTCCGCTTGACGCCGGAGGTGAAGGAGAAGTTCACTGAGAAGTTACGCCTTGATCCACAAAATTTTGCCGGACACAAGGTTAGCGAAGTCGTCCGCAAGGACGGTTTGAAGCTGGTTCTCGACGATGGTTCTTGGGTTTGTTACCGGCTCTCCGGGACAGAACCCGCGGTGAGAGTTTATTCAGAAGCGCCTAGCGAACATGGTTTGCAGAAATTGAGCTCGGCCGCTAAGCAATGGATCTTCGAGTAGGATTCCCCAAAATCCGTGTCCTGCCCACGCCTGAAGAAAAGCTGCGCTCGCTGACGCAAGGGGCCGACCATGCGGAGGCTTGGGCTGCCAAGGCCCGTACCAAGGTCGAGCCGGTAGTCGAGAGACTCATTACCGTGCGTACTCGCCTCGCCACAGGCGCAGTGGCAATTCTAGCGATCTGGCTGTTCGTACACGTAATGTTCGGAGCCAACGGCATCGATGTTTACCGGACCAAGCGCAGTGAATATCAGAGCCTGCAGAAAGAGATTGATCGCATCGAGAAAGACAACGCCCAATATTCCAGCCAGATCACTCAGCTCAAGACGGACCCGAAGCGAATCGAGAAGGAAGCCCGCGAGCAGTTTCACTACGCGCGTCCGGGAGAAGTGGTTTATGTCTCGCCGGAACCTGCTGCGCCGCCGCAGCCGATGACCCATGCCGCCAGTAAGTAGTTGCCAGTTTTCACCCACATGATTCACGTAGGGCGGGTGCCCTCACCCGCCCTGCGGAGCAAAGCTCCGCACTTACACGACGCCTCCGTTACAACTCTTAGAGGCAGGTTGTGGTATATTTCGGGCGGATCGTGGTTTGACTCGTTGCCGACACTCCTCTTGACGGCACGTGGAAGAGAATCCCGGCAAGAGGAACTGGCTCTACCAATCGCGGCCCAGCCGCCAAAAGTTGAGGAGATATTCGCCATGAGAAAGCTGTTGCTGATCTGTCTCGCTCTGTGTGTGATGTTCATGTTGGTCGGGGTAACCTTTGCCGCCGACTCCACCACCGTCAACGGCATTGTGTCCGACTCCAAATGTGGCGCCAAGAATGCGGGCACCAAAGGTGCCGAGTGCACCAAAGAGTGCGTTAAGAAAGGCGCCAAGTTGGTCGTGGTGACCGATGGCGACCAGAAGGTAATTGCGGTGGACAATCCCGACGCGCTTACCGGCCATGAAGGGCATCATGTGGCCGTCACTGGCACGGTAACTGGAGAGTCCATGCACGTCGATAGTGTGAAGATGATAGAAAAGAGTGCGATGTAGAGAGACGGGCGGCGCTAAGCCGCCCATTTCTTGTCCTCACTAAACACGTAGGGGCAGGTGCCCCCACCTGCCGCTCCCCCCTGGCAGCTACCTCACCACACCTTCATGCGGCGAACTCGCGGTCGCATACAACTTCTTCTCCATGCGACCCGCCAGATATGCCTGCCTTCCTGCGACAACGGCATGCTTCATCGCTTCTGCCATCAGCACTGGATCTTGCGCGCCGGCAATGCCGGTGTTCATCAGCACAGCGTCTGCGCCGAGTTCCATGGCGACGGTTGCATCCGATGCAGTGCCAACTCCCGCATCCACGATCAGCGGCACACCGGTGATCATCTCCCGCAAAATCTGAAGATTGGCGCGGTTCTGAATGCCCAGCCCGCTGCCGATAGGCGCGCCCAGAGGCATGATCGTCGCCGCGCCCGCATCAAGCAAACGCCGCGCAAACACCACGTCGTCCGAAGTGTAGGGAAGGACTGTGAAGCCTTCTTTCACCAGTATGCCCGTGGCTTCGAGCGTGGCCTGCACGTCTGGATAAAGCGTCGCCTGGTCCCCAATCACTTCGAGCTTCACCCAGTCGGAGATGCCCACCTCGCGGCCCAGCCGCGCCGTGCGAATGGCTTCGTCTGCGGTGTAGCATCCGGCGGTATTCGGCAGCAGGAAATATTTCTTAGGATCAATGTAGTCGAGCAGCGATTCCTTGCTGCGATCAAGATTCACCCGCCGCACCGCCACCGTGACGATCTCCGCTCCGCTGGCTTCGAGCGAGCGCGCGGTTTCCTGGAAGGACTTGTATTTTCCCGTGCCCACAATCAACCGCGAACCGAACTTCCGACCGGCAATGATGAGAGGATCGTTCATGCAACCATTGTAATGAAAGCGGGACTCACTAGCTGTCCGGAAATGTTGAACTGGAAGACTCGGCAAAAAAGAGTTTTTGGGTGGCGCAGCGCTTCCAGCACTGCGGTATGGTGAAGAGAAAAGACAAGGCTTTAGCCGCTGAGGTACTTCATGGCAACTCCTCACAGAGGCAATACTGGATACAGCACTTATTTCATCACCACGTGCACATCCCAGAAGAAATCTGTGTTTCAGTCTGAGAGGATGGCAAACTTGCTCCTTCAAGTAATGTTTGATTATCGGAATCAGGGCAAGTTTCTTTTGCATGAGTTCGTGCTGATGGCTGATCACCTTCATCTACTGATCACGCCAATGATCACGCCAACCATCACCTTGGAGAGAGTCTCTGCAGCTTATCAAAGGCGGCTTCTCCTATCGAGCGAGGAAGGAGGGTTGGTTCTGTAGAGAGAGTTGGGAGAAGAGCTACTATGACCAGCGTGTGCGTGACATCGAGGAATTCAACGTATTCCGGGAATACATCCACTGGAATCCGGTGAAGCGGGTTTAGTCACCGCCCCGGAAGAATACCCTTACAGTTCGGCCCATTCCGGGTTGGTGCTGTATGAAGTTCCTCAGCGGCTAAAGCCGGTCATTCTGACAGCCTGAACCGCAGCGCTGTAAGCGCTGCGCCACCCAAAGGCAGTTTCTTAATTCAACAGTGTTAAGACAGTACCGCCACCCAAAAGCCGTGCGGTGATCCCCATTAATTGCTTGCAGCAGGAAGGTGTCCCCAGCAGTTTTCGGAGGCCACTGACCAGCCGCCACCCTTGTCACTGCGCTCCTTCGCCTTCCCCATACATTCTCTCAATCTGCTCGCGATAGTGTTCCTCGACCGCTCGACGCCGGATCTTCAAACTCGCGGTTAGGGTTCCGTTCGCGGACGAGAACTCTTCCGACAGTAGGGCGACTTTTTTCAGCTTCTCGAATTGCGCAAGGTTCTGGTTCAACTCCTCAATGATTCCTTCATAACAGGCCCGAACCCGAGCATCCGCAACCAACTCCTCTCGCGATGAAACTTGCACTCCCTGTTCCCGAGCCCACGTCTCGAGTGCCGCGAAGTTTGGCAAGATCAGGACCGCCGGAAATTTTCTCCTGTCGCCTAGAACGACTGCCTCTGCGATAAGCGAATTATGCTTGAGTGAATTCTCGATCGGCTGCGGAGCGACGAACTTCCCACCTGACGTTTTCAGCAGGTCTTTCTTGCGGTCGGTTACATACAGAAATCCGTCTTCCTCGATTTTTCCGATGTCGCCGGTCTTGAACCAGCCGTCCACAAACGCATCGCGCGTCTCATCCGGCTTGTTCCAGTAGGATTGGAAGACGGACGGTCCCCGCACCAGAATTTCCCCATCTTCCGCAATGCGGACCTCCACATTTCCCAGCGGCTTTCCCACGCTGCCGATCCGGTGCGCCAACGGAGTGTTCACCGCGATCACCGGCGAGGTCTCAGTCAGCCCGTAGCCCTCGCAAATTCTGATTCCAATGTCCGCATACCACTCGGCCAGTTCGCGTCCAAGCGGCGCGCCTCCGGAGATAAATATTTGCACTCGTCCGCCCAGCCCCGCTCGAATTTTCGAATAAACCAGCCGGTCAGCCAGTTTCCACGTCAGCGATCGCGGAGTCTTTCCGGTGAGGATTTCATCCCGATGCGCCCGTCCCTCGCGGAGCGCCCAGTTATAAATCTGTTTCTTGGGGAACTTCACCGCACTCAGCGCTACCTGGGTATGCACTTTTTCATACACCCGCGGAACGCTCAGCAGAATCTGCGGACGAACTTCAAGCAATGCCTCAGAAAGCTGATCGAGACGGGGTAAGTGTGCCAGCGTAACTCCGCTGTAAAGCAATCCCAGGTCTACGCATCGCGCGGTAACGTGCGAGAGGGGAAGGAAGGAAACGCACGCCAGGCCCGAACGGAATCCGAAATCACGCAAAGAATAGTTTATGTTCGCAGCCATGTTGCCGTGCGTCAGCATCACGCCTTTTGGAGTGCCAGTTGTGCCCGAGGTGTAAATAATGGTCGCCAGTTCGCTGGGCTGAGCGCTGTGGCCTACTGACTCGAGCTGCGGATCACCCGATGACTGCATGAGTCCTGACATCCGGACCGCGCGCGGGTTCACGACTTCATCCATCACTGCGAGTTTTTCCACCACGGTCATCTCTAGGATGGAGAGCAATTTTTCCAGGTGCTTCTCCGAGGAGACGAAAATGGCTCGTGCTCCCGAATCGCGCAGAATATAGGCCGTCTGCTCAGGAGTGAGAGTCGTGTAGATCGGCACCACGATCGCGCCCAGCAACATGCAGGCAAAGTCGGCGACTACCCATTCGTGCCGGTTCTCGCTGAGAATCGCAACTCGATCTCCGCGGGAGATGCCCCAGGAGCGGAGCGCTTTTACCACGCCACCGACTTTCGCCGCAAATTCTTCCGAGGAGATTGGCTCCCATCCGCTCTCCGCCTTCCGCAGCATGACCTGCGGCTGTTTGCGGCCGGCGATGGCGAAAAAAATGTCGTTGAGGGTCTGGAGGCTCATGCTGCGCGCGTCTGCTGAACTTTAATGCTTTCAGCCAGAGGACGCAATCATCTGACAAGGATCAAAGTAGTGCGGGCAAATAATGACACAATGCGATGGCGCACTGAGCAACCGCCTACAGTAAGCACTGTATCGACTCTTCATGTCCTGGTGGCATCTGATTCCACGCCACTAGTCGTTCACGCCATAGTGTATCCGCGCGTGCCCAAATCGCTTACGCAAACCGATCCGGCACGCGACCAGCGCCACACTGAACACGTGACTGGAGGTGACTATGCTGGCTTGGAACACACTTCGGTTCGATCCTGGCGACGGTTCACCGGTGCAGGATTACCGGATTGAAAACGGTCGTGTGGAAATGCGCGGCGTCAAAATGAAATTTAAGCTGGAAGACCAGGGTCGTTGGCAGCGACTGACGCCGCTGCAACTTAGCTCGCATGTCCTGAGCAATACGGTCGTGGCTCAATGGCTACAGCGGAGGATGGGGGTCCACCAGTTGATCAGAGCGTGCGCCCAAAGTCACCTCACGGATGAGTCCGAAGATCTGGCCGCGTAATTCTCCACCTCACTCACGCATTGACCATATTGCGATTCCCGAGCTAGACTTCTTTCGCTAGGAGTCCCACATGAAAAGTTTGATCGTCGCCCTGGTTCTGGCGTGCGCAATTCTTTCGCAGCCGCTCTTGATTGGCGCTAATAAGGAGGAACCTGCCGTTATGCCGAAGGTCGGTGATCTCGCGCCTGACTTCAAGCTGAGATATTTTGACGGTAGCTGGCCGCCGAAAGAAATAACGCTCGCCCAGTATCGTGGGCAGAAGCAAGTTGTGCTGGCGTTCTACGTCTTCGCCTTCACCGGTGGTTGAACGCAGCAAATGAAAAACTTCCAGCAGAACCTGAAAAAGCTGGAAGCTACCGACACCCAGGTCCTGGGTGTGAGCATGGATAGCCCCTTCGCCAACAAAGCCTTCGCCGATTCAATTGGTGTTACTTTCCCGCTGCTAAGTGACTGGGGCGGAGAAGTGACGCGGAAGTACGGCCTCTACGTCGAGGACTATAAGGCTCCGCGGCGGGTGAATTTCCTCATCGGCAAAGACGGCCGCATCAAAGAGGAGCAGGTCGACGACGCAGCCATCGATCCATCAAAAATTGTGGATGCGTGCGAGCGCCCGAAGCTGAAGCAGTGAGGATCTTCACAAGATTCAACAGATCGCGATGAGGTGTTCTTCGTGAACATCTCTCATTGCGCAAGTTTGACCCTGGGCGACACGGTTGTTATCATCAAATCGCGGGGTGGAGCAGTCTGGTAGCTCGTTGGGCTCATAACCTGCCGCTCCTTAGGATTCCCGAGAGTTCCTTGGAAGTCCTAATCGAGCTTTGCAAAACTGGGCGTCCGGCGCAGCAATGCACCGGAAGATCACTCGTCAAAGTCGGTGGAACCTACGTCGCGCGAGCGATAAGGCAATACCGAACCAAGCCCCGGATATTCGGGGAAGGCGTAGAGACTGGATGGCGAGCACCCCTCGTGGGTGAAGGTACAGTCCGACTCTCACTGAAAAGTGAGTCAGATCGCATAACCCAAAGGTCGGCGGTTCAAATCCGCCCCCCGCAACCATGAACGCCACTGCCGAAATGCAGTGGCGTTCGCCTCTTACAGAAGCTTCCGTTCCCTAAGAGCCGCCCTCAAACTTCCCAGAGGGGCGTTTTGTCGGTACCGATCCGACGGACGAACCGATAACTTCCGGGTTGCCCGTCATCCGTCAGGAAGGTGCACGGCGAGCGCGAGTTACGGAGCTTGCCAGTCGAGAGCGTAAATCTCTTCTATGCCGACGTCGTGCAATATTAGCGGGGAGTCATCCGGGGCCAAGCCTGTCCAA
>Ga0209648_10000223_pt1 | contig 42104 bp, 48 predicted proteins | sample GraSoi2013_115cm_FD_185830 | JGI IMG/M metagenome (GOLD analysis project Ga0209648, IMG submission 185830) | Grasslands soil microbial communities from the Angelo Coastal Reserve, California, USA - Sample 9_17_2013_115cm (SPAdes) (version 2) | ecosystem: Environmental > Terrestrial > Soil >... | reverse complement strand
CGGTGGATCGAACTCCTTCAACCAGTCGGCGTTCCCCCCCGACCTGAACGGGTGCATCGGCTTCTACGGGAGACCGATCCGCAACGAGGCGTTCATCTCGAAGATGAAAGCCCCGCTGCTCGTGATGATCGCCGGCGCGGACGCGGCCACGCCGCTGAAGCAGGCGAAGGAGTTCGTCCACAAGCTGGAGGCAGCCGCCGTGCCAGTCGAGTCGCACGTCTATGAGGGTGCGCCGCACAGCTTTTTCGACCGCGGTTACGAGCAGTGGAAGGCAGCGTGCGACGACGCCTGGCGGCGAATGCTCGACTTCGTGAAAAGGCACGGTTAGGCCAACTCCTCGACGCGGTGTCCAACTAGCTCCCGGCACGTATAGTCAGCCGCGATGGCCAAGCTGGCCGCCGCGTCCAAGAGCGCCCGGGCTGTACCTCGCCTTCCCAAAGGCTTGATCGACGAGCTGGAGCGCCGGCACGCCGGCATGGCGAGGCACATGGCGCGCGCGGTCGTCGGTCTTGTGCGGTGGGACACGTCCACCGGGATCCCGCCGCAGCGCGACGCGATCGTCCGCGCCTGCGCCGCCGGCCTCGACCTGTTCCTCGCCACCGCACGTGAGGCCAGGCCCGCGACCCAGGAGGAGCTCCGTCGCGTCGCGCAGCTGGGCATCCTTCAGGCTCGCAGCAGCCAGTCGGTGGAGCCGATCCTCGCCGCTTATCGCATCGCCGCGCGCGTGGCATGGGACGAGATCCTCCGCGCCTGGCGCGGCCATCCCGAGGCCACCCCCGAGGCGATCATGCTCATCGCCAACTACGTTTTCGCCGCGCTGGACCAGGTCGCGGCCGAGGTGACGAAGACATACCTGCACGCGCGCGAGCAGCACCTGCAGCGAGGCACTCGCGCCCACGCGCGTCTGTTCCACGCCTTGATCAGCGATAACTTCGACACCGAGCTCGAGCTGCAGCGTCAGGCGCTCGCCCTCAACACACCACTGGCCTTGACCGGCTACGTCGCGGTCGTGTGCAAGCTCGTCATGGGCAGCCGCGACGGGGAACGCGGCGGGCAGACGCTGGCGGAGGTCGCCGAATCGCTCGAGCCCCGCCGCGGCACCCTGCTGCTGGCGACGGACCCCAGCACCCTGGTGGTGCTCTGGCCCGCCGAGACATCGGCCGAAGTCGAGTCCGCGCGCCAGTTCGTGACGCAGCTCCAGGACCAGGTCGCCCAGCGCTCGGGCCAGCTCAACGCGCGAGTGCGGGCCGGCATCGGCGGGTACCACGCAGGCCTCCACGGCGTGGCGCGGTCGTACCTCGAGGCGCAGCAGGCGTTCGAGGCCGGGCGCAAGCTGAGGCCCGATGCGGTCGTACACGGCCACGACGAGGTCATCCCCCACCTGGTGCTGGCGCAGAACCCGCTGCTCGCCGAGAGGTTCGTCAACCACAGCCTGGGCCGGCTGATGGACGCGAAGGTGCGCAACCGCGACCAGCTGCTCCAAACGCTGGAGGCCTACCTGGCTCGCGGGACGGTCAAAGACGCGGCGGCGGCGCTCGGGTTGCACAGGCACACCGTGCTGTACCGGCTGGACAAGCTCAAAGAGCTGCTCGGCAGCGACCTGGACGTCCCGGCGACCAGGCTGCGGCTTCAGCTGGCCCTGGACCTGCAAAAGATCCTGTAATCCGCTTGGACGCTGTGTCCAAACTTCATGCCGTCTTTTGCCACCTTGTGCCCATGCCGGTTGGCCGCCCTGTCCGTATCCTTGAGGCATGACATCTAACTCCAACGGCCGCCGCGTGGCTGTCACCGGCATGGGCTTCATCACGCCGATCGGCAACGACCTCGAGACGGTCTGGTCGAACATGATCGAGGGGGTTTCCGGCGTCGGCCTGATCACGCGCTTCGACACCACCGGGTTCGACACCAAGATCGCGGCCGAGGTGAAGGGCTTCAACCCCGAGGAGTACATGGACCGCAAGACGGCCCGCCATATCGGTCGCTACTGCCAGTTCGCCCTCGCTGCGTCGAAGCAGGCGCTGGCGCAGGCCGACCTGGATCCAGGGCAGATGAACCCCGACGACGTCGGCGTGATCGTCAGCTCCGGCATCGGCGGCATGGAAGAGATCGAGAAGAGCCACACCCAGCTGATGGAGCGCGGCCCGAAGCGGATCAGCCCCTTCACGGTGCCGATGATGATCGCCGACATGGCGGCCGGCATCGTCGCCATCCACACGCACGCCGGCGGGCCGAACTACGCCATCGTCAGCGCGTGCGCCTCGAGCGCGCACGGCATCGGCGAGGCCTCGGAGATTATCAAGCGGGGCGACGCCGTCGCGATGCTGGCCGGCGGCTCAGAGGCGACGATCACCCCGCTCACCATGGGCGCGTTCTGCCAGATCAAGGCCACCAGCGAGCGGAACGACGAGCCGGAGAAAGCCTGCCGGCCGTTCGACCTGGGCCGCGACGGCTTCGTCATGGGCGAGGGCTCGGTGATGTTCGTGCTAGAGGACATGGACCACGCCAAGAAGCGTGGCGCGAGGATCCTGGCGGAGATCGCCGGGTACGGCGCCACCGCGGACATGTATCACTTCACCGCTCCCCAGCCGGAGGGCAAGGGCGCGATGCGCGCGATGCGCAACGCACTCGAGACGAGCGGGGTCGACCCCAACGATGTCGGCTACGTCAACGCGCATGGCACGTCGACCAAGCTCGGCGACGTGGCCGAGACCAGGGCCATCAAGGCTGTCTTCGGCGACCACGCCAGGGAGCTCGCGGTGAGCTCGACCAAGTCGGTGCACGGCCACCTGCTGGGCGCCGCCGGGGCGATCGAAGCTGCGGCCTGCGTCCTGGCGCTCGACCGCGGCCTGCTGCCGCCGACGATCAACCTCGACGACCCCGACCCCGAATGCGACCTCGACTACGTGCCGAACAAGGCGCGCAAAGCACACATCAACGTCGCCATCTCGAACTCGTTCGGGTTCGGCGGCCACAACGCGACGCTCGTGATCAAGCGCCCGAACGGGCAGTAGGAGGAAGGAGCATGGCAAGTCAGCTCAACTTCAAGGACCTCCAGGACCTCGCTGGCGAGATCCTCGGCGTCGACCCGGACCAGGTCCAGATGGACAAGAGCTTTCAGCGTGACCTGGCCGCGGATTCGCTCGACCTGGTCGAGCTGATCGCAGCGATCGAAGACAAGTACGACGTCGAGCTGCCTGATGAGGAGCTCGAGAAGATGAAGGTCATCGCCGACCTGTGGAAATTCCTGGAGCAAAAGACCGCCGAGCGGCTGGAGGCATAGCGCCCATGGCCATCACGACCAACTACCGAACCCGGTCCAACGCCGTGCCGCTTCGCACCTTCAAGGCGAAGGGACGGCCGAGCGCCATCGCCGGCGTCGGCGTCTACGCGCCCGAGAAGCTGATCTCGAACTTCGACCTGGAAAAGATGATGGACACGTCGGACAAGTGGATCACCGAGCGCACGGGCATCCACCGCCGCCACATCGCCGAGCCCGGCACGACGACCTTCGAGCTCGCGACCAACGCAGCGCGGTCCGCGCTGGCAAATGCCGGTGTCGAGGCGAAGGACCTGGACATGATCCTCGTCGGCACTTCCTCGCCCGATGGTCCGTTTCCATCTATCGCGTGCCGCGTCCAGAACGAGCTCGACGCGCCCGGGTCTGTGGCCTGGGACACGCTGGCGGCCTGCACCAGCTTCGTCTACGCGCTTTCCATCGCCGACTCCTTCATCGCGACCGAGCGCGCCGACACCGTCCTGGTCATCGGGGCCGAGGTGTTGAGCCGAATGCTCGACTACTCCGACCGCGGCACCGCCGTGATCTTCGGCGATGGTGCCGGAGCCGCGGTGGTCCGCGCCGCGCCGAAGGGCGCAGGATTCCTCAGCTGGTGCCTCGGTTCTGACGGCCGCGGCTACGCACAGGTCACCTGCGGCAACATCGAGAAGGGCGCCTATGCGGCCAAGGACACAAAGCCGGTCATCGACATGGTCGGACCCGACGTGTTCAAGTTCGCGGTCGACATCTTCATCCGCCAGGCGACCGAGGTCTGCCAGGCGGCCGGCGTCGGACTGGACGAGATCGACCTCTGGGTCCCGCACCAGGCCAACTTCCGCATCATCGACGCCGCCGCGCGTCGCATCGGGCTGCCGATGGATCGCGTGGCGGTCAACATCGACGAGTACGGCAACACCTCCAGCGCGTCGATCCCGCTCGCCCTGGAGGAGGCCGTCCGCAAGGGCCGCGTCAAGTCGGGCGACCATGTGCTGCTGGCCGGTTTTGGCTCAGGCCTGACCTGGGGCGCCACCCTTTTGAAGTGGGCCTGATCCGCGATGACATGGGGATAACACTCGCCGGTCCCATCGCGCTCCTGTTCCCCGGCCAGGGGGTCCAGAAGCCCGGCATGGGCAAGAACCTCTATGACCGCTACCCGGCCGCGCGCCGGGTGTTTGAGCGCGCGGAGGTCGTCCTGGAGATGCCGGTTCGCAAGCTGTGCTTCGAAGGCCCGGTCGAGGAGCTCAACCGGACCGACGTGATCCAGCCATGCGTGATGACCGTTTGCTGGGCGGCATACGAGGTGTGGCGCGAGAGCTATGGCCTGGAGAACGTCAGCGTGACGGCGGGCCACAGCCTCGGCGAGATCGCTTCGCTGGCTGCTGCCGGCTCGATCCCCTGGGAGACCGCGCTGCTGCTCGTCAAGGAGCGCGGTCGCGTGATGGCCGACGCGGCCGGTGAGCACGTGGGCATGATCGCGATCGTTGGGCTCGACGAGTCGGCGATCGAGCGCATCCGGACGGAGGCCTCGCAGCGGGGCAACCTGTGGATCGCCAACCGCAACGCCGACGTGCAGTTCGTCCTGTCGGGCGAGATGGCCGCGGTGCAGGAAGCCGAACGCCTCGCGACCGAGGCGGGGGCGCGGCGTGCTCTCATCCTCACCATCCCTCTCGCGGCGCACACGCCGCTCATGGAGCAGGCCGCCGCGGCGTTTCGCAAGGCGGTCGACAGGCTTCCCCTCAAGGCGCCGTCGATCCCGATTCTCGCCAACGCGTCGGGCGAGGCACTCCGCACCGTGGCCGCTTTGCAGGAGGAGCTTCGCCTCCAGATGCTGCGCCAGGTGGACTGGGCGCGGACGATGGTTTCGATGCGCGCGATGAAGGTGCGCACTGTGGTCGAGCTCGGCCCCGGGCGCGTCCTCGCGAGCCTCGCCGCCAAGCACATCCCGGGCGTCGACACCTGGAACGCGGAAGAGCTGTTCATCGACTTCGCGGGGCCGACCACCGCCTAGATGGGAGACCTCGATGGCAAGACCGCGCTCGTGACGGGCGGCGGTAAGGGCATCGGCCGCGCGATCAGCCAGTCACTCGCCGCGATGGGCGCGCGCGTCGTGATCAACTACCGTTCAGACAAGACCGCGGCCGAGGAAACCGCGGCATCGCTCGCCAACGCCACCGCGCATCAGGCCGACGTCGGAGACCCGGCGCAGGTAGAGGCGATGGTGAAGGCGATCGGCAAGGTCGACGTGCTCGTCAACAACGCCGGCGCGGTCAAGGACAAGCTCCTCATCCAGATGTCGCCGTCCGATTGGGAAGAGCTCATCAGGACCGACCTGCTCTCAGCCTTCGCCACGACTAAGGCTGCCATCATGTCTGGAATGATGCGTGCGCGCTGGGGCCGCATCGTGAACATCTCGTCCATCGTCGGCCTGACAGGCAACGCGGGGCAGTCGAACTACGCCGCCGCCAAGGCCGGGCTGATCGGTTTCACCAAATCGGTCGCGCGCGAGTACGGATCGCGCAACATCACCTGCAACGCCGTCGCTCCCGGCTACGTGCGCACGGAGCTCACGAGCGGCTCGCTGAGCGACGAGATGGTGGGTGAGCTGGTCAAGCTGACTCCCATCAAGCGCGAAGGCACCGCGGACGAGGTCGCGGCGGCGGTCGCGTTCCTGTGCTCGCAGCGCGCGGGTTTCATCACCGGCCAGGTGATCGCCGTGGATGGAGGCCTGTCGCTGTGATCGCCGAGGTGCCACGCGACGAGGTCGCGATCCAGGGCGGCCCGCTGCCCGAGATCCTGCTCCCGACCAACTGCCCCGGCTGCGGCATCGGGCTCGAGAGCGAAGAGTTGCGCTCGCACAACTACGTGTGCGTGAACTGCGGCCATCACTTCCGCCTCGGCGCCGACGTATGGATCCCGCTGATCGCCGACCAGGGTTCATGGCTCGAGCGGTGGACCGACGTCCGATCGCACGACCTCCTCAACTGGACTGTGCCCAAGCGCTACCAGGAGACGGTGGAGACGCTGCTCGAAGAAGGCCTCAACGAAGCGGTCCGCACAGGGACGTGCACGCTTGCGGGGCATCCCATCTGGCTGGCCGCGTTCGACTTCGGCTTCGTCGGCGGCACGCTTTCCATCGTCGCCGGAGAGCGGCTGGCCCGCGGCATGGAGCAGGCGGCGTCATCGGGAGTTCCCTACGTCCTGATCTCCGCGTCCGGCGGTGCGCGCATGCAGGAGGGCGTGCTCGCGCTCATGCAGCTGGCTAAGGTCAACGCTGCCGTCGGGCGGCTCCACTCCGCGGGCGTGCCGTATTTCTCCGTCCTCACCGACCCGACGTTCGGTGGCACCGCGGCGTCGCTCGCCCTGATGGCGGACATCAACATCGCCGAGCCAGGAGCCGCGATCGGATTCACGGGCCCGCGCGTGATCAAGCAGGCCACCTACGCCGATCTGCCACCTGGATTTCAGAGCGCTGAGTTTCAGCTAGCGCACGGGCAGGTGGACATGGTGCTGCCGCGTACCGAGCTGCGCCCATTGCTCGCGCACCTCTTGGGGATGTACTCATGAGCGTCTGGGAGATCGTCGAGCTCGCGCGACATCCTGATCGGCCCTACTCGCTCGACTACATCCGCCGCCTCGCGCCCGACTTCATCGAGCTGCACGGCGACCGGCTGTCCGCCGACGACCCGGCGCTCGTCGGAGGCGTCGGCACGTGGCACGGGCGCACGACCGTCTTCCTCGGCCATCAAAAGGGCCGCAGCCTGAAGGAGCGCGTCAGCCGGAACTGGGGAATGATGCATCCCGAGGGCTACCGCAAAGCCCTGCGGCTCGCGCACCACGCAGCCAAATTCGGATTTCCCATCATCTCGATGATCGACACGCCGGGCGCGTACCCGGGCGCCGGGGCCGAGGAGCGCGGGATCGCCGCCGCGATCGCCCAGGCGATCATGGAGTGGTTCCGGATCCCGGTCCCGATCGTCGCCGCGGTGATCGGCGAGGGCGGCAGCGGCGGCGCGCTCGGCATGGGCGTGGCCGACCGCGTGATCATGCTCGAGAACTCGATCTACTCGGTGGCTTCGCCGGAGGCGGCCGCGTCGATCGTCTGGCGCGACAACTCGCGCAAGGTCGAGGCTGCGGAACAGCTGCAGCTGACCTCACGCGAGATCGTGGCGATGGGCGTGGTCGAGGAGGTCGTGCCCGAGCCGAAGGGAAGCGCGAGCGCGGACTACGACGGCGCAGCCCGCGCGCTCGATGAGGCGCTCTTCCGCCACATGGAGCCGCTGCTGGCGATGCCTGCGATGGAGCTGCTGCAATACCGGTACGACCGCTTCCGTTACATCGACTCCCTGGTCCACGCCGAGCCCCACTTCGGGCCAAAAATCGACTAGGTGCGAGTAGTCGCGCAACGCGTGACCTCCGGCTCCGTGAGCTGGGAGGACGCCGGCAACGCTCAACGTGCAACCATCGGCCACGGTTTTGTGTTGTTGGTTGGTGCGGCGGGTGATGACGATGAAACCAACGTGCGGCGGCTGGCGGACAAGATCATCGATCTCCGCGTGTTCGCCGACGAGGCGGGGAAGATGAACCTGAGCCTGGTCGACGTGCACGGCGAGGCGCTGATCGTTTCCCAGTTCACGCTGTTCGCCGACATGAGCCGCGGCCGTAGGCCGAGCCTCTTGAAGGCTGGAGATCCCGCCCGCGCGGAGCAGCTCTATGAGCACTTCGTCCAGCGCTTTCGCGAGCGCGGAATAGAAACCCAGACAGGGAGCTTTGGAGCCGTCATGCGTGTCGGCATCGAGAACGACGGGCCGGTCACGCTCGTGCTCTCCACCGACGAGTGGGCAACTCGTGTCTGATAGGAACCCGGTCATGGCTTATGCGGCGTTCGTCGCGCTGGCCCTGATCTGGGGTGTTTCCTTTCTCTTCATCAAGGTCGGCGTCCAGGACATGGGCCCCACCGGCCTCGTGCTCGTCCGGTCGGTCTCAGGCGCCGTCGCCCTGGCGGTGATCGTGCGCGTGATGGGACGGCCCCTCTTCGGGCCGGACTGGAGGACGCGGATCCTTCCCTTCGCGATCATGGCCGTCGTCAACGCGCTCCTGCCCTGGGCGGCGATCGCGTGGGGTGAAGAGCGCATCACCAGCGGGCTTGCAAGCATCCTCAACGCGACCGCGACGCTGTGGACTGCCATCCTCGTCTTCTGGGTCGTCCCGGCCGAGCGCCCGACTCCGCTCAACTACGTCGGCGTGCTGATCGGAATCGCGGGCGTGATCGTCCTCGTCCTGCCGGACATCACGGCTCACGGCTTGAGCGGCAGCTTCCTCGGCGTCCTCGCGGTGCTCATCGCGGCGTTCTCTTACGCGCTCGCCGCCCTCTATCAGCGCACCAAGCTGCGCGGTATGGGCGTTTACCAGCAGAGCCTGGGCCAGATCGTGGCGACAGCGCTGCTGGCGATTCCGCTCGCCGCGCCCGCGCTCCCGCACTTCCACTTCCGTCTCATCTCGTTCGCGGCGGTGGTGGCGCTGGGCGTCGGCGGCACGGGAGTCGCCTACCTACTCTTCTATTACGTGATGAACACGCTCGGCGCGGTGCGGGCCACCGCGGTCACGCTGGTCGTGCCGGTGACGGCGGTCTTCTGGGGCGTGCTCCTACTGCACGAGGCCGTCAGCGTGTCGATGGTTGCCGGCATGATGGTCATCCTCGCGGGTATCGTGCTCACGAACATGCGGCGCGCGCCGCGCCCGCAAACGGCCGCTGAACGCGACTCGGCCGCGGCTTGACTTACGAAGCGGAGCACGCCGCAGAGGTTGGCCGGGCGGCCGAGCGGATCCGCGGCCACGTCAGGCGCACCCCGGTGTTGACCACTGACCTGGACCCCGACCTGCGGCTCAAGCCGGAGTGCTTCCAGGTCACCGGCTCGTTCAAGCCCCGTGGCGCGTTCAACGCGGTGCTCTCCCTGGTCGAGGGCGGCGAGCGCCCCGCGGGCCTGATTGCAGTCAGCTCGGGCAACCACGCCCAGGCGGTCGCGCTCGCGGCGGCCAAGGTCGGAATTCCGGCCCTGATCCTGATCCCGGAAGACGCCAACCCCGCCAAGGTCGCGGCGACCCGCGCCCTGGGCGCGGAGGTGATCCAGGAGGGGATCACGTTCGCCAACCGAGAGCAGCGCCTGCGCGAGGTGATGGCCCAGCGCGGATTCACTCTCGTCCATCCGTTCGACGACTGGAACGTCATCCACGGCCAGGGCACGGTCGCACGCGAGCTCCTCGAGGAGGAGCCGGAGCTGGCCGTGATCGCGGCGCCGGTCGGCGGGGGCGGCCTGCTCTCCGGCACGGGGATCTCCTCCAAGCACCACAACGGAGGCCTGAAGGTCGTCGGGGTCGAACCCACCGCCGCCGACGACGCCTACCGGAGCTGGAAGGCAGGCAGCATCCAGGCCCTTGCCGCCTCGCCCCAAACGCTGGCCGACGGGGTCCGCACCACGGCCATCGGGACGCGTAACTTCGAGGTCATGTTCGAGCACCGATTGGTGGACGAGATCGTCACCGTGACCGAGAACGAGATCGCAGTCGCGGTCCGCGTGGCGTGGTCGCGCATGCACCTGGCCCTCGAGCCAACGGGCGCGCTTCCGCTGGCCGCCCACCTCGCCGGCAAGCTGCCGGGCGGACGCACCGGGCTGATCCTGAGCGGCGGCAACGCCAACCTTCAGACCGTGGCTACACTGCTCGGAACCTGATGATCCCGGTCAAGGAGGTGATGACACGAAACGTGATCACCTTTCGCGAGGACACGCCGGTCGACGAGATCGCCAGGACCCTGACCAGCAAGCGGATCACCGGCGCCCCGGTGGTCGCGAACGAAGGTCACGTCGTCGGCATCGTGTCGGAGACGGACGTGTTCTCCAAGAAAGGGAAGGTGGCGCGCGACATCATGAGCCGGCGGGTCATCTCGGTCAGCGAGGAAACCGGCATCGACGAGGCGGCGCGGCTCTTGATCGGCGAACGGATCCGGCGCGTACCTGTGATCAGGGGCGGCAAGATGGTCGGCCTGCTGAGCCGGTCCGACGTGCTCGACTTCTTCGCCAAAACCCGGTGGACGTGCAACGTCTGCGGCTGGTGGGAGCGCAGCCTCGACCGTCCGGCGCGTTGCCACTCGTGCTCGAGCACCGACCTCCACCTGGAGCGCGCCGATCCCGGGCACTGATTCATCGATCCGACTGTCTCTGAAGGCGGAGAGCTTCAGCGAGTCGGTCATCCGCGAGATGACGCGGCTGAACCTCGCGCTTCACGGCCCGGAGCGGTCGGTCAACTTCGCGCAGGGATTTCCGGACTTCGACCCCGACGCGCGGATCATCGACGCAGCCTCCCGCGCCCTGCGCGACGGCTTCAACCAGTACGCGACGACCTGGGGCGCGCCACAGCTGCGCAACGCGATCGCCCGCAAGTATTCGGCGGCATGGGACCGTCCGGTCGATCCCGAGACCGAGATCACCGTCTCGTGCGGCGCGACGGAAGCAATGATCGCGGCGATGCTGGCGGCGGTCGACCCGGAGGATGAGGTCGTCGTCTTCGAGCCCTTCTACGAGAACTATGGCCCCGACTGCATCATCAGCGGCGCTGTCCCGCGCTACGTGCCGCTGCGTCCGCCGGATTGGGCGATCGACTTCGACGAGCTGCGCGCCGCGTTCAACGACAGGACGCGGGCCATCGTCGTCAACACGCCGCACAACCCGACCGGAAAGGTGTACTCGCAGGCGGAGCTCGAGCTCATCGCCCAGCTCTGTATCGAGCACGACGCGATCGCCATCACTGACGAGATCTACGAGCACCTCGTCTATCGAGGGCGCCACATCAGCCTGGCCACCCTGCCGGGAATGGCGGAGCGGACAATCACGATCAGCGGCGCGAGCAAGACGTACTCGGTCACGGGATGGCGCGTCGGGTGGCTCATCGCGCCGCCCGCGCTCACCTCAGGCATCCGCAAGGTGCACGATTTCCTCACTGTCGGCGCCGCGCATCCGCTCCAGATCGCGATCGCGGAGGCGCTGCAGCTTCCCCCGTCCTTTTATGTAGAGCTGCTCGGCGACTACCACGAAAGGCGAGACGCGATCATTTCCGGCCTTCAGGAGTGCGGATTCGACGTCTCGCCGCCGGACGGCGCCTACTACGTGATGGCTGGGATCCAGTCGTTCGGCGGCGCCGACGACGTGGCCTTCGCGCGGCGGCTCATCGAAGAGGCGGCGGTGGCCACGGTGCCGGCCTCGAGCTTCTATCACGACCCCACGCTCGGGCGCGGCCACGTGAGGTTCAGCTTTCCGAAGAAGCTGGCGACGATCGACCGCGGCCTGGCCGCCCTGCGGGGGATCCGAAGGCCTTAACAGGCAGGGTTCCAACCCTGGTCGGCGGCCCCTAGCTTGGGCGCCATGCGCAACTTGATCCGCACGCCGCTGACGTGGTTGTTGGTGGCCGAAGTCGTCATGCTCGGCGCCGTCGGCATCGCGATCTGGAACTTCGTCGCCACCGCCAGCAGGCCGGTCCTGGCCTCACCCGATCTCCAGGCGCCTGAGGTGGTGGGGGACACGAGCTCGCCCCTGCCGGCGCTGACCGCCGTCCGAACCAATCCGCTGCGCGGTCCGCGTCCCGGGCTCAACGTCGACAGTGCGTTCTGGCGGGAACGGCTGGCGCAGCTGAACGTCGACCAGGTAGCGCTGGAACGCCTCGAATGGCGGATCGTGCACGGCGCCATGGACGCGGCGCTGCGCTACGTCGAAACGGTCGTCCTTCCCGCCGTCAGGAGCGCGGAGGGCGGAGGAGGTTGAGCGGCTCTAGCCCTTCTCCGACGACATCGTGACGTTCCCGTTGAGGGTGGCGCCGTCCTCGACGGTTAGGCGGCCGACCTTCACGTCACCGTTGAGCCGGCCCGAGCCGCCGAGCGTCAGCCGGCGCCGCGCGGTCACATTGCCTGTGACCTGGCCGCGGACGCTGATGTTGGCGCCCTCGATGGCGGCCTGGATGGTCGCGGTCGAGTCGACCGTCACGTCGCCGCTCGCCTTGATATCGCCTTCGACGTTGCCTGCGATCTTCAGGTCGCCCTGGATCTCCAGTCGCCCCTGCAGGATGTCGCGGGGGCCAAGACTGACGACGTTGTTGCCCCCGTTCTGGGCGGTACCGGCGGCCTGGGCGGTTTTTTCACCTTGAGCCATGGAATCCTCCGTTGCATTTTCCATACTTTCATCCCAACTCCGGCAATCAGATGCACTTGCGCCTTCCAAGAAGGGCCGAGTTGGGATTCGAGGGAGCTAGCATCGTAGCAGCCGTGCCCCCAGCCGTCGAGAAAGGTTAAGCAGCAAACCGTGGCCCTCATGGATCCTGACTCAACAGACGAGATGGTCGACCACCTGGTCGACTTCTTCGACCGCATCGCCCCCGTGTACGACACCTGGGCGGGCGGGCAGCACGCACGGCTCGCGGCGCGGCTTGTCGACCTCGCCACCCCGGCCAATGGCGAACAGGTGCTGGACGTCGGCACCGGGACGGGGCTCGTCGCCCACCTGGTCGCCCCGCGAGTGAGCCCTGGCCTGGTGTTCGGCATCGACCTCTCGGACAACATGCTCTCCATCGCCCGTTCGCGGAGGGCAAAGAACGTCCAGTTTCTCGGCATGGCGGCCGAGCACCTGGTCTTCCGCCCGCGGACGTTCGACCTGGTCACGATGGGCGAGACGCTGGCGTACCTGGCCGATCCGACCGAGGCGCTCGCCGAGGCGAATCGCGTCTTGAAGGAGGGCGGGCGGCTCGCCGTGTCGTGTCAGCGGCGGAGCCTGAACACGCGGGCTCAGGAGCTCTTCTTCCAGGGGCTGGCACCGCTCGCGCGACGTCACTACCTCAGCCTGCCGCGGTACAGCTCCGAGCGGGCGAGGTTCGGTGAGCCGAACGTGCTGCCGCAGATCCTGGATGCCGCCGGCTTTGACGTCACCCGTCTGACCGAGACCGTCACCGGAGGCCGCGCCAGTGACGCCCGGGACTGGACCGAGCTGATGGCGGGCGCGGGTCCGCTGCCCTACACGCTGATCCGAGCGCTCGGCCCTCGATACCGCAACGAGCTCGAGGCCGAGGTCGAGGCGGCGATGGCCAGCCTTGGCGACCCGGACGACGCGTTCAGGTACCACCACTCGTATGTCCTCGCGGTAGCGACCAGGCGATGACCACGGCTGCCAGGAGGCACATCGCAGCGGCAATCGAGAAGATCTCGCGGTACTCCTGAAGAAACGCCGCCGCGACCAGCTGCTCCAGGTGCTTGATCCGATCGCTCAGGTCGGGGTCGGTCAGGACGGGCGTGCCGAGGATCTGATGAAATCGGTAAAGCCCGAACGCCGTGAGCGCCGACAGGCCCACGAGCATCCCCATCGTTCGAGCCAGCACGACCAGGCTCGTGGCAAGGCCGTGGCTCTGGCCGCGGGTGAGGGTGAGGACCGACGCGGTCATGGGTGCGATCACGAGTCCGAAGCCGAACCCGCAGATCGCCAGCGCGATGTCGGCCTGGCGCAGCGGTCCGGCGTGGAGGGTGAGCTCGTCCGAGCGCCAGCCAGACATCTGCAGAAAAGCAACCGCTGACAGCACGACGCCGAGCGCCGCTGTCGAGCGGCTTCCCAGTCGCCCGGCCAGCAGGCCGCCGGCAACCGCGCCCACCGGCACCCCGACGAGGAACTGGGTCAGCAGGAGTCCCGAATGCAGCTGGTCGAGATTGAATACCAGCCTGCCCAGCAGCGGGACGTCGACCAGGGTGACGATCAGGGCCGCGCCCACGAGGACGTTCGCCGAGGCGGCGCCGATGAACGTTCGGCTGCGCAGCAGGTCGCGCGGAATCAAGGGCTCGAGCTCGCGCAGGTGGCGCCACCCGTACGCGGCGAGCGCGATCACCGCCGCGATGAAGGCAGGCCAGAACTGCGCGTTGGTCGCGCGGTGCTCTGGGTCGTCCGGGTAGAGCGCGACCACGAGCAGGCCGAGACCGATCCCCAGCAGCAGGGCGCTGATCCAGTCGATCGACGAACCGGCCTCGCGCGCCGCCAGCTCCTTCCTCCGCGACGCAGCCACGAGGCCGGCTCCACAGATGGCCGCGAGCGGCACGTTCAGCCAGAAGACGAAGCGCCAACCACCAAGGCCGGCGGCCACGGCGGCGAGGCTTGCGCCGTAGAGCGGGCCGAACACGCTGCCGGCTTCCTGCAGCGCGGCCACTGAACCGAGGGCGACGGTGCGCGAGCGGTCGCGGTACAGGTCGGCGGCCAGCGCGAGCGACAGGGGCACCAGACCGCCGCCGCCGAGCCCCTGGACGAAGCGGCCCGCGACGAGCCAGGGCAGCCCGGCGAATCCCCACAGCCCGGCCGTGGCGGTCATCACGGAGCCCGCGGCAAACGCGGCAAGACATGCCACGTAAACGGGGACCCGGCCGCGCACGTCGGAGTAGGCGCCGAGAAGCGGCATCGCGACGACGTAGCCCGCGAGGAAGCCGGTGACGATCGGCGTGGCCTGCTCGAGGCGCTCGATCGTCAGGCCGATGTCGGACATCATCGCGGGCAGCAGCGTGACGACCACGTAAGCGTCGAGGGCGGCGACGAAGAGCCCCGTCCCCGCCAGCCCGAGTACGACCCGCCGGTCCACCCTCAGGGAGTGGGCGAGCTGATGCTGATCGCTGTGTTGAACCCGGTGATGTCGACCTCCACGGCCGCTTCCTTGCCGCCGTCGCCGAACGCGCCGTCGAGAACGGCCTTGCGAATCAGATGATCGGACGTGGCGACCCACACGCGCGCCGCCACCGGGCCACTCGACGTGAGCTCAGAAAGCAGGCTGTGGACCTGCTCCGGCGTGTAGCTCGTCGACACCTGGTAGGCGCTTTTGCCGTCGACCTGGTCGGTCGACACGTATCTGGGGCTCGCTCCAGAGGGAATCACAGCCGGGAGGCCAGTGACCGGGTCGAAGAGCTTGGCCATGTCGGGAAAGGCTGAGGCCGAGGCGCCGGTTTGCTCCTGGAAGGCCGAAAACGGCGCGTGCAGGTACACGTGGCCGCCCGAGATCACGACCTGGAGGCTGAACAGAAAGTCCTGCTGCTTCACGGTGTACGTCGTGTCGCTGTCCGCCGGCAGGCGCACGGACGTCCGCGCGCTCACCAGCGCAAAGCCCTTGATGCTGACAGTGCCCTTGTTCAGCTTGAGCGTCGCGCTGACGGTTGAGAGATGTGCCATGGCCGCCGCGCCGTCACGCAGCACTTTCACCGCCTCCACCGATGGGGACTGACCTCCGCCGCACGCGGAAATGACGAGAAGTGTGGCGAACGTTGCGACTGCCCTCTTCACCGGCGCGCCCTGACAATGATGCGGACCGGCCTGTCATAGAACACGTACTCCCACGCCCAGTTCACCAGCACGACGAGCTTGCTGCGGAAGCTGATCACGTTCACCAGGTGGACGCTGAGCCACATCAGCCAGCCGAAAAAGCCCGATAGGTGCACCCAGCCCAACTGGGCGACCGCCGAGTTACGACCGATCGTGGCCATGATGCCCGGGTCCTTGTAGCGAAACGCGCTTGCGCCGCCGTTCGCAACCATTTCGGCGATCGTTGAGGCGACGTGGCGTCCTTCTTGCATCGCGACAGGTATGAGCATGGGCAGGATCGCGCCGCCGCCCGCAGGATCGGCCGCACCTGCCAGGTCGCCGATCACGAAAACCACAGGGTGGCCCGGGACCTGGAGCGTCGCATCGACCTTGATGCGCGCCTGGCGGACCAGCTGCACCCTTGTAGCCTTCCCGATGTCCGAGGCCTTCACGCCCGCGGTCCAGATCACGGTGCACGCCGCAATCTCCTGGCCGCCCTCGAGCCGCACCGCGGAATCGGTCACGGATTCGACCCTGGCTTGAAGCATCACCTCGATCCCTTTGCGACCGAGCGAGCGGCGAGCCGCCTCGCGCAGCGACGGGATGAAGGTTCCAAGCACATAAGGCGCTGCCTCTATAAGCACCACCCGGACCTCGTTTATGTCGAGGTCGCGATAGTCCTTGCGGAGCACGAGCCTGATGAGCTCGGAGATCGCGCCGGCCATCTCGACGCCGGTCGGCCCGCCGCCTACGACGGCGAAGCTCAGCAGGGCCCGCCGCCTCTCGCCGTCGGGGGTCCAGCGTGACGCCTCGAACTGAGACAGGATCCGATTGCGAAGGGCGAGGCCCTCGTCGAGGTCTTTGAGCCCGAGCGTGTGCTCCGCCAGGGAATCGTTGCCGAAGTAGTCGCTCTGCGCGCCCGTCGCCAGGACCAGGTACTCGTAGGCGATGGGGCCGTGATCCGTGAGAAGTTGGCGTCCCTCGAAGTCGACGCCGGTGACCTCGGCCTGCAGAAAGTCGGCGTTGTCGAGCGGGCGGATGAGCTGGCGCACCGGGCGCGCGATCTCGCCCGGGTCGAGCAGCGCGCCCGCGACCTGGTACAGCAGCGGCGTGAAGAGGTGGTAGTTGTTGCGGTCGACGAGCGAGACGTCGACCGGCGCGTGCTTCAGCGCCCGCGCGCATGTGAGCCCGCCGAAGCCGGCGCCCGCGATGACGACTCGCGGCCTACTTCTCAGGTGGATTGCGCTGGCCCTTCTGAGGTGGGTAGTGGCCCCGGCCACCGCTGTGGCGCCGGTTGGCCATCTTGTCGATCGCGGTCGCGCCACCGGTGAGCTGCAGGAGCGACTTGGGGAGCTTCTGCTTTTTCTTGAGGACGGGCTGGAACAGGTCGCCGTGCTTCTCGACTCGCTTGAGCACCTGGTCAGAATCGAACACGAGGAGGCTCGGGTCTTTTGCCTGCAAGCACTTCTCGACCTCGTCCCACGTCACGGGCGTCGAGACCGTCGGCCGGGTGCGCGCGCGAAGCGAGTAGACGTTCACCGTCGTCTTGTACTGGTCGTTCTGGCTCCAGTCGATCAGGACGCGCCCGGTCCGCAGCTCCTTGAGCTGCTTGTGCACCACCAGGTCCGGATGCTGCTCCTCGAAAAGCTGTGCGAGACCCTTGGAGACGACCTTCGTCTCCACATAGGTGACCTTGGTGTTGAGGGGGACGTAAAGCTGCAGCCCCTTGGATCCGGATGTCTTGGCGCAGGAGTCCAGTCCGTGCTCGGCGAAGACGTCGCGCAGCATGAGCCCGACCTTGCAGCACTCGACGATGGTCGCGGGCGGTCCGGGGTCCAGGTCGAACACGAGCGTGCGTGGCTCGGGCAGGTTGCTGCAAAGCGAGAGCGACGTGTGCATCTCCAGGGTTGCCAGGTTGCCGAGCCAGACAAGGGTCGGCAGGTCCTGGGCAAGGCAGTAGTACATGTCGCGGTTGTTGCCCCCGCTCCACACCTTGGCGGTCTCCACCCACTCCGGCCTGTGCTTGGGGCAGTTCTTCTCGTAGAAGAACTCGCCGTCGACGCCGTTCGGATATCGCTTGAGAGTCAGGGGGTGGTCGTGCGTGTGCGGCAGGAGCACGGGAGCGATGCGTGTGTAGTAGTCGATGACCTGCGCCTTCGTGAATCCGACCTCCGGGTAGAGGACCTTCTCGAGGTTGGTGAGCTTGAGCGTGCGTCCTTCGATCTGGACCTCGACCGAGGTCTCCTTAGCCACCTTCGCGCACCACCTCCTTGGCCGGCTTGTCGTTGCGGAAGCCCTTGAACGCCGGGGCGCGGAGCTGACCGCTGCGGGTCCACTCGACGAACTCGAACTCGCCGACGAGCTTCGGCTTCACGAAATGGGACGCGCGCGGCGGCGAGCCGGCGTCGAACGGGCTCTTGTCCGTGGCCAGCTCTTTCAAGTCCTTGTTCAGCTCTTCGAGGATCGCGTCCGTGAAACCGGTCCCGACTTTGCCCGCGTAGACGAACTTGCCCTTCTCGTCGTAGTAGCCGACGAGAAGCGCGCCCGGGTAGCCGCGGCGCTTGCCCTCGCCGTCGAGCCAGCCCGCGATCACGAGCTCCTGGCGGTTGTGGTTCTTGATCTTCTGCCACGCGCCGGTGCGGCGGCCGAGCTCGTATTTCGAGTCGAGCTTCTTCGCCATCACGCCTTCGAGCCCGGCCTTGGCGCTCGCGTCCTTCATCGTCTGGCCCCCGCCCTTCTCGTACGGCGGGGTTTGCCACGAGGTGCCCGCGAGCTTCAGCTGGCTGAGCGCCTTGCGCCGGTCGGTGTACACCTGCTCCATCAGCGAGTGGCCGTCCTGCCACAGCAGGTCGAACGTCATGTACGTGACCGGGACCTCTTTCATCTTGCGCCGGATCTCCGATTCCGACGTGAGGCCGATGCGCTGCTGGATCTCCTCGAAGCTCGGTCGCCCCTTGTCGTCGAGGGCGACGATCTCGCCGTCGAGGATCACCTGACGCGAGCCGAGGGCGCGGCCCATGGGGTGGATCTCGGGATAGCGCGGCGTGATGTTCTCCCCGGTCCGGCTCTGCAGCCGCACGATCCCTCCGTCGACGAACGCGATCGCGCGGATGCCGTCCCACTTGAACTCGAATCCCCACGCGTCATCGGGTGTGGGGAGCTTGGAGGTGAGCTTGGCGAGCATCGGCTCGATCTTCTGCGGCATCGGCTTGCGGTCCGGATCCTGCGGCGGATCCATGCGGTGGATCATCCAGTCCTTCCCCCTGGTCTGGAAGAGGACGTACCGCCCCTTCAGCCGCCTGCCGTGGAGGACGATCATGACCTCGCGGTCCGACCATTTGATCGGGTCGTACGTGCCCTCGTCCCAGATCAGGACCTGCCCGCCGCCGTATTCGCCTTTGGGGATCTCGCCGGCGAACTTGAAGTACTCGAGCGGGTGGTCCTCCACGTGCACGGCGAGGTGGTTCTGCTTCGGATCGGGCGGGATGCCCCTGGGCACGGCCCACGAAACGCCGACGCCGTCCTTCTCCAGGCGGAAGTCCCAGTGCAGCCGGCGCGCGTGGTGCTCCTGGACCACAAACCGAGGCGCCCGAGCGGCCTTTTTGGGCACCCGAGCGCCTGGTTCCGGTGTCTTTTTGAAGTCGCGCTTGGCTTCGTACTCGGCGAGCTTTTTCGCCATCAGATCAAAGGTTAGGCTACGGCTTCTGCTTCCTGAGGCGGACCTCGAGGCCGATGCCCTCGGACCTGATCTCGCATGTCCGGAACGGGCTGGTGGCGGCGAGCTGCTCGAACCGCTCGGGGGAGTAGGCGCGGCGCTTGAGCATCTCGAGCGTCGCCTGCGTCGTGAAATCGCTGAACCGGCCGAGGTCCATGCCGTTGACCTCGTCCACGATGTCGGCATGGGTGGCGTCCTTGCTCATGTCCTGGATCACCGCCGTCCCGCCGACGCGCAGGACGCGGTGCATCTCGGCGAGCGCGCTGCGCGGCTCCGTGAAGTTCTTGAACGCGGCCTGGCACACGATCAGGTCGAAGGACTCCGACTCGAATGGCATATGGGCGGCATCGCCCTGCCGGAACTCGGCCTTCACCCCCGCCTTGCGTGCGGTCTCGCTCGCGATCTCGACAAAGGTGCGGCTGATGTCGAGGCCCGTCACGTGGACGGTGCCGGGACGTGCCATCTCGATCGCCAGGTAGCCGGGGCCGGGTGCAACTTCGAGCACCTCGCTGCCGGCCGGCAGGCCATCGGTGATCTGCCGCGCCTGCTCGCGGTAAGCGGCGAGCTGGCGCTGCGTACCTCGCACCCGCGCGTACCACCGCGCGATCGGCCCTTCCATCTCCGGGCCTTTGAACCGCCATCGTCTTGTCTCTGTCATCTGCATCTCACTTCTCCTCATCTAACGGCGTTAGGGATCAACCTGCGCTAGAATACCCCTAACAGCGTTAGGAATGCAAGCCCCACTACAAGAATTAGAGGAGAATCGACGCACGTGAGCCCAGAAGAGGAAAAGCAGCGAGGACTGACCCGGGAGCGGCTCGTGGAGGCCGCCCTGGCACTGATCAACGAGGACGGCCTCGAGGGGCTGTCGATGCGAGCCCTGGCCGACCGCCTCGAGGTTAAGGCTTCGTCGCTGTACTGGCACGTGCGCGACCGCCGCGAGCTGCTGGAGCTGCTGGCCGAGTCGATCCTGGAGGGCGTCGGCCGGCCGCGCCGGAGCGGCGAGTGGCGGCCCGCGGTGCTGGCTGTTGGCGCAGCCTTGAGCAAGAGCGTGGCGGCACAGAAGGACGCCGAACGGATCCTGCTCGAGGTTCCCGAGGCGCTGCAGCGAAGCGACGCGTTCGACGAGCTGAAGTCCCAGCTCCAGGTGGCGGGCCTGCAGGCTGGTGAAGCCGGTGACGTGGCGCTCATGGTCATGACGTCGGTGATCTCAGGCCGGCCGCACGAAGACGCTCCCGAACCAGCCGGCGTGGGGGAGGTGGCGTCGATCGCGATCGACAGCGGATCGCGCGGCGTGGTTCTGCGGGCGGGCCCACCGGACATGCAGTCGCTGATTCGCGTGCCGCCCGATCAGAGCTCCGCCGCCCCCGCCGTCGTGCGCGGCGAGACCGTCGTGGTCCGGCGCCTGCGCGGAGTCGGCCGCGGCGAGATCGAGCTCAACCCGCGGCGGCCCTGGCGTTTCAAGGTGCAGGCGCCGACCTGGAACACGGTGCTCGACGTGGGTGGTCTCGACGTGCGCGCTGTCCACGTGGACAGTGGCGCGGCGAACCTGCAGCTCTTGCTTCCCGCGCCGCGAGGCCTGGTGCCGATCCACATCTCGAGCGGCGTGGTCAACGTCTCGATGCGCAGGCCGGAGGGAGCGGCGGTGGTCGCGCTCGCCCACACCGGGGCGCTGAAGCTAAAGCTCGAAGAGTTCTCCACCAAGGTGGCGGTCTTCGACGTCAACTGGCAGACGCCGGGCGCGCTCGAGGCGCGGGACCGCTATGAGCTCGAGATCAGCGGCGGCGTGGTGGACTTTCAGCTTGGGACCTACGTGCCGAAAGTCGAACGGGTCGACTCGCCCCCGGCACAATCTCAGCCGAAGGGCAAGCCGGCGTCGGCGCTGGAGATCCTCCTCGACGGGGTGGAAGCGCGCGTGGCCTCGCGCTGACAACCACTTCGGGCGGGTGTAGGCTCACCGGGCGCGCAAGTCAATCGGGCGCCGAGACCTTCGTCCGGCCATCGGTGCCCTGCTCGGCATCGCGGTCGTCGCTCTGACTTCCGCGTGCGGCGGATCAGGCCCGGCGGCATCTACCACACCGTCCGCTGTCTCCAATCGTCCGGCGGGCGGCCCGGTCCCCGCGCAGCTGATCGGCGACTGGTCTCTGTCGCCCCAAGCTTTCAACTCCGTCCTCAAGGCCACTGGAAATCCGGAGTGCCATCGGCCGTTGGCAGCCGCAACGTGCATGGCTAGCCTGAGGCTCAGCGCGACGCAGTACAGCTGGGTCACCAGTTTCCCGCTCGATACGCGGGATGGAGACGTGGTCGTCAATCGGAACGAAATGGACTTCTTCAACGGACCCGCATGCGGCCTCAAGCTGCCCCAGGGTGTCGGACGTTACACGTGGGCGGTGACGGGCCTCATCCTTCATTTCGACGCGATGGGTGCAGACCCGTGTCCTCGCTCCGTCTGGCTGGCGAACCAGCGCTACACCCGGGAAGGCTGATCAGAGAGCCTTAACAGGCTGGGTTCCTAAGCGCCTTCGTCGCCGGTAGCTTGCCCCCAAAAGGCTGGAGGCGCACATGGTCTTTCTCACCGGCGATCCCGACATCACACCCATCGTCAACCTGATCAACACGTGGATCCACATCGGCCAGGCGCTCGTCGGATCCATCGGCGCGCTCGCATTCATCTTCGCGTTCATCTGGAAGATCACGGCCGTGGAGACGAAGTCCGCGCTAGCGGCCAAGCAGTGGATCCAGCGAATCGTGGTCGGCACGATCGGCGTCGAGGTCGCGAGCTCGCTCGTCGGAATCCTCACCAGCTCGGTGCCTACGCACTGATCGATGGACTGGCTCCACGAGCTCTACGTCGAGCTCAGCAGGATCGAGGGCTACCTCTACACGATCGTCCATCCAAACCTGATCCTCGCGAGGCTGCTCGACGACAGCGTCGGCCTCCTGCTCAACGTGTGGTTCAAGTTCATCCTCAGCACGACCGACTTCGAGACGGGTGGAGATTTCGTGAATGCAGCGGTCATCCAGCGCTTCGAGCCGAAGGTCCAGCTGGTCGCCGACGCGGCGCTCGTCCTCATCGCGCTGTGGGCCTCGTACCGAATCATGTGGGGCCACGGCCTCTTCACCCAATACACCGCGCGGATCCTGCTGCCGAGGCTCTTCATGGCCGCGGTTTTGATCAACTTCGCGATGCCTCTGTTCCAGATGGGGGTGGGCGCGACCAACGCGATGAGCCAGGCGGTGCAGAGCTTCAACACGCACGACGACCTCTCGACCCTCGCCGCCGGCATCATGCACAACGCCAACGAAGGGACGTGGGAGGTGATCACAACGGGCGCGCTGGCCGCGGGCTATGGCGTGCTGGCGATCGCGTATCTCGTCCGCTACGCGGTGCTCATCGTGCTCGCGATCACCGCGCCTTTCGCGGGACTTCTCTTCATGCTGCCCGAGACGAACCACCTCTCGAAGATGTGGGTGTCCCATTTCACGACCAACCTCTTCATGCAGCCCGCGCAGCTGTTCGTGCTCTCGATCGGGTTCGGGCTCGAGCACGACGGCGTCAGCCCGGTCCACCACCTGTTCGCGCTGGCCTCGCTGCTGGTCGTGTTCAAGGTGCCTGGAGCGATGGGCGGCTCGGAGAAGGCGGCGCACAAGCTCGAGTCGATCGTGCATCACTCGTTCGTCCAGATCGGCCACGCGCTCGCGAAGGCGTAGATGCGACTGCTCGCCATCGTCGCGCTCGGGGTGACGGTCTGGTTGGTGGCCGCGACCCAGGTGCCGGTCCACATCCGGCTGCCTGTGGAAGCCGTTGTCATCGGGGCCACCGTGTCGCAGCCGTTCGGCTGCACGACCTTTGACCTGGAACCCTTCGACGCGTTGTGTCCCTGGCACCACATCCACACCGGGATCGACCTCGCGGCTCCAGCCGGCACCGAGGTGCACTCGGCGACGGAAGGCATCGCGATGGTCGGGTTCGATCCCGCCGGGGCCGGCAACTTCGTCGCGGTGACGGTGGACGCGCACGTGCGGGTCCTGTACTGCCACCTTGCGGCTTTTCGCGTCGCCGCGGGCCAGGCGGTGACCCCCGGGCAGGTCGTCGGACTCCTTGGCGCGACCGGGCTGGCGACCGGGCCGCACGTCCACCTTCAGGTGAATGTCGACGGCCGTCCGGTCGACCCCGTCCCATTTCTCGCCTCTTAACAACCTGGGTAGGCGCCGGCGCACGGCGCGCTTAGCCTGGATCCAATTTCACGGAGGTGATGCGATGGTCAACAAGGTCACACTCATCGGCAACCTGGCGGCGGATCCCGAGGTCAAGGCGACGCCCAAGGGCACGTACGTCGCCAAGCTGCGGCTGGCGACCAATACCTACATCGGCAAGGACGACGAGGGCAACGTGCGCGAGCAGACCGAGTTCCACCACCTGGTGGCGTTCGGCAAGACCGCGGAGTTCGCCGGCCAGTACCTGCACAAGGGCAGGCTCGTCTACGCCGACGGCCGGCTGCAGACCAACACCTGGGAGGACACGGGCGGTCAGAAGCGATCACGGACCGAGATCGTGGTCGACAGCCTGAAGCCGCTCGGACCGAAGCCGCAGGAGGCGGCGGCCTAGGCCGAAAGTCGGGACAGCGCGGGTCCTCGGGCTGTAACGTTGTAATCAATGCCCGAGGACGTCCGCGCCTGGTTCGCCTCCCGAGTTCCGGCCGCCTGGTTCGCCGGCCCGCCCGAAGTCAGGGCGGACGGCGAGGAGATCCTCGTCATGGGCACTCTGCCTGACGTCGAGCTGGCCGCCGGCACCTCAGAAGAGGCCAGGGCGGCCGCCCGGTCGGCCAGGATCGAGCGCTTCCGCGAGGAGACGCGGGACGACCGGGTCCGGATCGCCCGCGAGGCGGAGCGCCAGTTCCGGCGCAAGGTCGCCTGGGGAGCCCGGTCCGGCGACCAGGTCAACGTGTTCACCACACTGAGCGTGCCGGTCATGACGCGTCTCCGCATGCCCGAGCGCTCGATCCTCGACACGCTAGTGGCCGGCGGCGTCGCCCGGAGTCGCAGCGAGGCACTCGCCTGGTGCGTACGCCTCGTTGGGATGCACCACGACGACTGGATCAAGGGCTTGCGAGACGCCCTCGTAAAAGTGGACGAAGTTCGCAGTAAAGGACCGCTCAACTAGTTACTCGCGTTGATACTTGTGGCCACTTTGATCGCCCAGGGCGAACGGAAGCACGTAGTCGTGATCGGCGCGGGCCCCGCCGGGCTCACCGCCGCTTATGAGCTGCTGAAGCAGGACGTGGCGGTCACGGTGGTCGAGCAGGACCCCGTGCAGGTGGGAGGGCTGGCCAGGACCGCCGTCCACAATGGATACCGATTCGACATCGGCGGCCACCGCTTCTTCTCCAAGAACGAGGAGGTCGAGAACCTCTGGACCGAGATCCTCGGTCCCGAGATGCTGACCCGGGGCAGGCTGTCGCGGATCTACTACCGCGGCCGTTTCTTCGCCTACCCGATCAAGGCCGGCAACGCACTGTGGAACCTGGGCCCCGTCGAGGCGGTGCGCTGCCTTGCCAGCTACGCGCGAGCTCGGCTCCAGCCGGTAAAGAATCCGCGGAACCTCGAGGACTGGGTCCGCAACCAGTTTGGCTGGCGGCTGTTCAGCATCTTCTTCAAGACCTACACAGAAAAGGTGTGGGGCATCAGCACCAAAGAGCTCTCGGCGGACTGGGCGGCGCAGCGGATCAAGAGCCTCGACCTGTGGGTGGTCGTGCGCACCGCGTTGCTGCCTGGACGCAAATCTGGCAGGCGTGGCGAGATCGTGACCACGTTGATCGACAGGTTCCGCTACCCGCGCCTCGGTCCGGGCCAGATGTGGGAGCGAGTTTCCGAGATCAGCGCCGCGAAGGGCCACCCCGTCCTGCTCGGCAGGTCGGTGGAGAAGATCACCCACGAGCGCGGTGCGGTGAAGTCGGTGAGCACGCGCACCGAAGACGGCGTCACCGAGACCCATCGCGGCACCCACTTCATCTCGAGCATGCCGATGCGCGAGCTGGTGGCCAAGCTCGATCCGCCGGCGCCGGAAACAGTCCGGGGTGCGGCCGGGGCCCTCGGCTACCGCGACTTCATCAGCATCGCCCTGATGATCGATCGCGCGAACGTGTTCCCCGACAATTGGATCTACATCCACGACCCCGGCGTGCGGGTGGGACGGATCCAGAACTTCAAAAACTGGAGCCCGGACATGGTGCCGGACCAGTCCAAGACGTGCCTGGGTCTCGAATACTTCTGCTTCGAGGGCGACGGACTCTGGACGACGAAAGATTCAGAGCTCGTCGCGCTGGCGACCGAGGAGCTGGGCCGCCTCGGCATCTGCTCGGCGGCCGAGGTCTTCGACGGCGTGGTGGTCCGCCAGCGCAAGGCGTATCCCGTCTACGACGACAGCTACGAGGAGCACGTCGCGGTCGTGCGCGACTACCTGGCCGCGGCGCTACCCAACCTGTACCTGGCGGGGCGCAACGGCATGCACAAGTACAACAACCAGGACCACTCGATGATGACCGCGCTCCTGGTGGCGCGACAGATAGCGAACGGCTCCGAGCTAGACCCGTGGAAGGTCAACGCAGACGCGGTCTACCACGAGGACATCAGGGTCGGCGACCGCGATCTGAGCGGCCGCCTGGTCCCGGAGCGGGTCTCGGCTTCTTAGACGGTCCTCGGCCGCGCGAAGTTGAAAGCGATGAACGACGCGACCGCGAGCACACCCAGAAGGATCGCGTGCTTGTAGTGATTCCCCGGCCCCGAGGTAAAGAGCTGCAGCGCGCCGATTGCATAAAGGACCGCCGCGACCACGCAGATGAGCCCGACCAGCAGAAAACCGTACGCGAGTGGAGTCGATTTCACGCTTTCAAGGTTAACAGGGCCAGGCTGAGCAGCCCGGCGGCGATGCAGTACCAGCCGTACGGGTCGAGCCGCCCAGAGCGGAAGTAGCGCAGCAGGAAACGCGCGCTCGCGTAAGCGGCGATGCCGGAGAGCACAGCGGCAGCTAGGTATTCGGCGATCGGGACCCCGCTGGAGAAAAGCGATGGCACCTCGACGATTCCGGCGCCGAGGATCACGGGCGTGGCCAGAAGAAAAGAGAAGCGCGCCGCCTCTTCGTGCCGGAGCCCGGCCAGCAGGCCGCCTCCGATCGTGACGCCTGAGCGCGAGATCCCGGGGAGGAAGGCGAGCGCTTGGCAAGCGCCGACGATCGCCGCGGCCAGAAAGCTGATCCGCTCAGCGGATGCGAAATGTGCCTCCTGCTCGGTGCGTGATCCGGCCGCGAGCGCGGCGCGCCGCTCGGCGCGGCGCCTCAACGACTCGAAGCCGAGCATCAGCACTCCGTTGACGACGAGAAATCCGGCGGCCTCGTATGGGCTCGCGAAGAGCGTCTTGATGCGCGACTCGAGGAGCACGCCGAGGATCGCCGCCGGGATCGTGCCGACCAGGAGCAGCATGGCGAGGCGCTCGGTGTCGTTATCCATCCGGCCGCGTATTGCGGCTGTGAAAAATCCGCGGATGATCGCGACCCACTGGTCGCGGTAAAGGATCAGGAGCGCGGTCGCCGTCCCGATGTGGAGGAGGACCAGGAACGGCAGAAACGACGGGTCGGACTGCTTGAATCTCCAGTGCAGCAGGCTCGGCACGAGCACCGCGTGTCCGAGTGAGGAGACCGGGAACAGCTCGCTCGCGCCCTGCAGCAGGCCCATGAACAATGCCTGCGCGAGAGTCACTCGCTAGATTGTCAGGCAATGGTTCGCCTGGCCGCCATGAACCCGGCAATCAAGAGCCTCGACGAATCGGTGGCACGAGCCAAGACCGCCGAGCGTCTCGGGTACGAATCGGTCTGGACATCCCAGCTCCCGCCGGCGCGAGACGCCTCGCTGGTCCTGGCTGCATACGCCGCCGGCACAGAGCGCATCAAGCTCGGGACCGGCGTTCTCCCGATTTACACGCGGCACCCCACCGCGATGGTGCAGATGGCGTCATCGCTGAACGAGATGTCAGGCGGCAGGTTCATCCTTGGCATCGGCGTCAGTCACAAGGTCACGGTCGAGGGTATGTGGGGAATGCGGTTGGAACACCCCGCGGACGCCATGCGCGAGTACCTCACGATCGTCACGACCAGCATCCGCGAGGGGGGCTGCAGCTTCGAAGGCCGGTTCTTCACAGCGCGCTGGGCGTATTCCGCGCCGCGGCGAGCCGATATGCCGGTCATGATCTCCGCCCTCAGCCCGCGCATGCTCGAGCTCGCGGGCGAGCTGGCTGACGGAGTGGTGCTCTGGATGTGCACCCCGCGATACATCAAGGAGCAGGTCATCCCGATCGTGACGGCCGGACGCATGAAGGCGGGCAAGTCGATCGCGGGATTCGACATCGTCGCCGCGGTCCCGGTTTCGCTCACGTCGAATCGCGCGCTTGGTCTGGACGTTTTTCGGCAGACGGTCAACACGTACGCCAGCTTGCCGTACTACCGTAAGGCGCTGGACGCCGGCGGGTTCAAAGAAGAGCTCGATGCAGGAAACCCGAGTGAGGGGCTGCTGGACGAGCTCGCGGGTATCGGAGATGAAGAGCAGGTCAGGGGTGCGATCCGGCGCTATCGCGAAGCCGGGGTCACGCTTCCGGGGGTCGGTCCGTTCGCCGGACACGAAGGGGCAAAAGGTTACGAGGCGACGCTGGAGGCTGCCGCCTCGGCCTAGAGCTTGCCGGTGGCTCCGTCCAGGAGCTGCCGGGCGGTGGGGAACTCGCGATGGACCGAGGCGTCCTCGGCGGTCTCGAGCATGCGAACCGCCTCTTTCCATCGCTCGGCGTCGCGCTCGTGCAGGGCGGCGCGGACCTGGCCGATGGTCTGCGTGGCGAAGAGCAACCCTCCGCCCGGGTTGTCCAGGATGTCGCGCGCGATGCCGAGCTGCTCGCGCGCCCAACCGACGATCTCGTCACCTGGATGCGTGTCGAGCGGTTTCGGACGGAGGACTTCCATGCGGGTCTATTCTCCGGCAAGCGCGCGGAGCGATTCGCCGGCCAAGCGGTACACCGTCCAGTCGGAGTTCGGGCGGGCGCCGAGGCCTTCGTAGAACCTGATCGCGTCCCTGTTCCAGTCGAGGACCGCCCACTCGAGGCGCCCACAGCCGCGGTCGACCGCCGTCTGCGCCAAACGCTCGAGCAGCGCCTTTCCAACGCCGTGGCCGCGCTGCTCCGGGACCACGAAGAGGTCCTCGAGGTAGATGCCGGGTTGGGCGAGGAAGGTCGAGAAGTTGTGAAAGAAGAGCGCGAAGCCCGCCGGCTCGCCTTCGACCTCGGCGATCAGCGTCTCCGCGTAGCGGCGCTCGCCGAACAGCGCGTCGGTGAGCTTCTCCTCGGTCATGACGACCTCGTCCTCCAGCTTCTCGTAGCGGGCGAGGCCGCGGATCAGCTCCGCGATCAGCGGCACGTCCTCCAGTTCCCCCGGTCGGATGCGCACCGTCACCTGGGCCGGTCCCGCAGCCGAAACACGAAGCGCATCGCGCCGTGCGTGTCGGAGAAGCTCGCGATCTTGTTGTCCACCAGTCCGGCCGCCAGCCCGGCGTCGATCAGGTCGGTGTCGCGCAGCGGGCCTCGCCCGCCCTTAGCGCGGATGGCCCAGATCGCGCCGTTCGGCTCGATCCAGCTCTTCACCTGCTTCAGGCGCAGCAGGTCGCGCCCGTTGCTCACCCCCACGAAGACGATGTCGCACGGCGTCCGCGGCTTGCCGAAAACGACGTCCTTCGTCCTCGCGCGAAGCAGCTCCAGGAATTCGGGGTCCTCGAGGTTCACGACCGCCACCCTCGAACCTGGCTTCACGCCGAGCTTGTCAAGGAGCGGTTTTATCGTTTCCGCCACGCACCGCTCCGAACACGATCACGCCCAGCAGCCAACCTCCGTACGCCCCCGCGATCGCCAGGACGATGACCGGGATCGGGTTGCCGACGCGGCTCGAGAGCAAACCGCCAAGCCCGGCCATGGCGAGGAACACCAACGCTCCGGCAATGCCGCCCGCCACCGCGCCGACGAGAGATGGAGCGGTGCTGCCCGGTCTCAGACCTCGATCACCTGCAGGTCTTTCACCGCGCCGGTCGTGGTGCCCGAATACACATGGTTGAAGAAGAACCGAGTGTCGGGATGGCGCTTCCTCAACTTGGCCGCGTTCTCCCAGCTCATGTGGCTGAAGATGTCGCCCGGTCCGGTGGCCTCCACGATGGCGACGTCCGCTCCATCGACAAGCGTGTCGAGTGGCGCCGTGGGCTCGGTGTCGCCCGAGTAAGCGACGACCTTGCCGTCGACGTGGATCCGGTAGCCATTGCTGCCCATCGTCCCGTGGTCGAGCTTCACGGTCTCGTACCGGACGCCCGCCACGGTGCCGCTCGGCTTTGCCGCGAGGTAGCGCACTTTGAACTGCGGTCGCATCACACGCTTCCAGTCGGGGCCCCAGCTGACCTCCCACAGCTTCTCGAGGTACTCCTCGACGCCGGCAGGCCCGACGAACGTGATCGGCCGGCGGTCGACGAACACGCGATGCAGCACGAATGGAGGAAGGCCGAGCGTGTGATCGCCGTGGAAGTGGGTGATGAACACGACGGTGATGTCGCCCGGGTCGACGCCCAGGCGGTGCATGTGCGGCAGAAGGGGCGCGCCTCCATCCAGCAGCACGCGGCCGTCGACCACGACGGCGCCGTTGTAGCGGTCGAGCGAATACGCCGCCCCGCTACCGAGGAACGCGAGCTTTACGCGACCGTTACCGATGGATTGAGATACACGTCCTGAATTGCGTGTAGTAATTCGATGCCCTCCTTCATCGGGCGCTGGAACGACTTCCGGCCGCTGATCAGACCCATCCCGCCCGCGCGTTTGTTGATGACGGCGGTGCGGACAGCCTCTTTCAGGTCTGCGGCGCCTTTGCTCTCACCCCCCGAGTTGATGAGACCGGCTCGCCCCATGTAGTTGCTGATCACCTGGTAACGGCAGAGATCGATGGGATGGTCGGTCGAGAGCTTCGTGTACACCGCCGGCGAGGTCACGCCGAAACCGATGACCTCGAAACCGCGGTTGGTCGTGGGCAGCTTCTGCTTGATGATGTCGGCCTCGATCGAGACGCCGAGGTGGTTGGCCTGGCCCGTCAGGTCGGCGGCGGTCTCGTAGTTCACGCCGTCCTTCTTGAAGGCCGGGTTGCGCACGTAGCACCACAGGACAGTCGCCATGCCGAGCTCATGCGCCTCGTGAAACGCGACCGCGATCTCCTGGAGCTGGCGATCCGATTCGGCCGAGCCGAAGTAGATCGTGGCGCCGACCGCGACAGCACCCATCTCCCACGCTTCCTTGACTGTCCCGAAACGGATCTGGTCGTAGTGGTTCGGGTAGGTCAGGAGCTCGTTGTGGTTGATCTTGCAGATGAAGGGGATCTTGTGGGCGTAGCGCCGGGCGACCGAGCCCAGGACGCCGAATGTCGAGGCCACGGCGTTGCAGCCGCCCTCGATCGCCAGCTCGACGATCTTGGCTCCGTCGAAGTAGATCGGGTTCGGCGCGAACGAAGCCCCGGCCGTGTGCTCGATGCCCTGGTCGACCGGCAGGATCGAGAGGTAGCCGGTGCCGGCCAGGCGCCCGTGGTCGAGCAGGGACTCCAGGCTCCGGAGCACCCGGGTGGGCCGGTCGCTGTCCTTCCAGACCCGGTCGACGAAGTCGCCTCCCGGCAGGTGCAGCTGTTCCTTCGGCACGGTTTGACACTTGTGCTCCAGGAGGTCGCCGGCGTCGCCTCCCAGGACTTCTTCAATCTTCTCGAGGGATCCCCTGGTAACAGTTGCCATCATTGCCTCTTACACATTTGATTAGCTTGTTCCGCACGATCTCGAAGGTCTATCCGTCACTCTATAGTGCGCCGATATGACACAGCGGGCCAGCGATCTGCTCGCCGAGGTGGCGGACCGGCTGTCGGATGACGCCTCCCCGAGCGGGCTGGTGGCCGCCGAGGCCATCAAGGCGCTCGAGCCGGAGATCCTGCAGGGGTTCAAGGACTCCAACGACGAGCTGGTCAACCTGTCGGTCGAGTTCCTCCGGGCCCTCTTCCGCTCCCTGAAGCCGAATTCGAACCTGCCGTGGCCCGAGTACTACACCCAGGCCCGGGAGTTCGCCCGCCGCTACGCCGAAAAGGGCATCCCCCACGAGTCCCTGTCGGAGGGCCTTGCCGTCTTCCGCCGGACGGTCATTGCCCGGGTCACCGAGGAGCTCGGCGACAGCCAGTACGGCGACGAGGTCCTGCTGCTCGCCCAGAGCCGGCTCGGCGACGTCATCGAGCACCTCAACTCGAGCTTCATCCGGGGCTACCTGGACTACACGGAGAGCAAGCACCACGCACGGCAGAGCGAGCTGCACGGCCTGTACCACATCGCCAGCGCGCTCGGCCGCTCGCTGGATGTCAGCGAGATCGCCGAAGTCGGCCTGCGCGAGACCCTGAAGGTGCTCGGCCTGCAGGCGGGCGCGGTCTGGGTACGCGAGGGCGCCCGGCTCAAGCTGGCCAAGACGATCGGCCTGCAGCCCGGCGAGGAGGAGGAGTTCTCCGAAACCGGCCGCTCCGGCCTGATGCGGGTGGTCGAGGTGGCCTCGGGACCCGCCGAGTCGCGCGTCGACCGCATCGCCGGCGAGTGGAGCGCCATCCGCGCCGAGCTGCGGACGAAGGGGGTGCTGCTGGGCGCGATGACGGTGGCGACACGGTTGCCCCGGACCTTTGAGACGAGCGACCTCGCGTTCGTCGCGGCGGTGGCGGACCAGATCGCGGTCGCGCTCGACCGGGCGCGCCAGCACACCAAGGAGGCCCGCACCGATTTCCTCACCGGGCTCGCCAACCGGCCCGAGTTCGAGCGGGCGATAGACCGCGCGGTCGCATCCGCGGAGCGGCACAAGCGCCGGCTCGCCCTGATGATGATCGACCTCGACAACTTGAAGGACATCAACGACACGTACGGCCACCACGTCGGCGACGAAGCGATCCGCGTGCTTGCGGCGGAGCTGCAGCGTGCGGTCCGCGCCACCGACACATGCGGCAGGCTTGGCGGCGACGAGTTCGGCGTCGCGATGCCAGACGCGGACGAGCGCGACGCGCGAGAGGTCGGCATCCGCGTGCGCGAGGCGCTCGACCACCTGAATCGGACTGCCAAGCTGCCGGTCCCGGTGGAGTTCAGCATCGGGATCACCGCCTGGCGTCCAGGTCTCGACTGGCAGGCCATGTACCAGTCCGCGGACAAGGCGCTGTACGTGGACAAGCGCCGCCGGCACGCGGTCAAAAAGAGGCTCGGAGAAGCCCGCGTCTGAGTCTTGTCCTCCCCATTGATGGGGAGGTGGCGCGCAGCGCCGGAGGGGCCGGACGGAACCATCCTCGACGCAGCGTTCTTCGACCGGGACACGACTCTGGTGGCGCGCGACCTGCTCGGCAAGGTGCTGGTGCGCCAGCTCGACGGTGACACGCTGTGGGGCCGCCTCGTCGAGGTCGAGGCCTATCTCGGTCCCGACGACCTGGCGGCCCACTCGAAGGGCGGCCGCCGCACGCCGCGCACCGAGGTCATGTTCGGCCCACCCGGCCACGCCTACGTCTACTTCACGTACGGCATGCACTGGTGCCTGAACTTCGTCACACGCGAGGCGGGCGTCCCGCAGGCTGTGCTCGTGCGTGCGCTGGAACCCGGACCTGGCGTTGGACGCTGTGGGGGTCCGGGGCTGGTGACGCGAGCGCTGCATATCGACGGTGCGCTGAACGGGGCACCGCTTCGACCCCCCGACCTCTACGTCGTGGACGACGGAGCGCCGCCGCGCCGGGTTTTCGTCACTCCGCGCATCGGAGTCCAGGGCACGGGGCGCTGGGAGGGGCGACTCCTGCGCTACGTGGTCGAGTCGCCCGCGCTTTCTCGACCTCTAAGAAGGGGGCCACTCAGGCGGAAACGGATCCGGCCGGGGTAGCTTCTCCCAGTCCGCTCGCTCCGGCGCGAACACGTCCACGGCGGTGCAGCCCTCAGGGCCGGCCACCGCATCGTGCGGCACGTGGCTCGGGATCGTGTACGTGTCGCCTGCGCCGAGCTCACGTTTCTCGCCTCCGATCGTGAAGGTCATCGAACCGCGAAGGATGAACCCGAGCTGCTCGTTCTCGTGATGGTGCTCGGCCACCGTCGAACCTGGAGCAAGGTCGACGACGGCGAGGGTCATGCGCTCGCCATTGACGGCGCGAGCGGTGACGCCCTGGAAGATCGCGTAGGGCCTGAGCTCCGCCAGCTGCCGGAAGGTCTTACTCAACGACGCGGTCGATGATCGTCGCGGTGCCCAGCCCCCCGCCGCAACACATCGTCTCCAGGCCGTAGCGGAGGTCGCGGCGCTCGAGCTCGTAGAGCAGGCGGTTCATGAGGATCGCGCCCGATGCGCCCAGCGGGTGGCCCACAGCGATGGCGCCGCCGTTCACGTTGGTCTTCTCGAGGTCGGCGCCTGTCTCCTTCTGCCACGCGAGGACGACCGAGGCGAATGCCTCGTTGACCTCGAACAGGTCGATGCTCTCGAGGTCGAGGCCCGCGCGCTTCAGCACCGCAGCCGTGCCGGGGATCGGCCCCTCGAGCATCAGCACCGGGTCGGTGCCCACCACTGCCTGCGCGCGGATGCGTGCCCGCGGCTTGAGCCCGAGCTGCTTTGCCTTTTCGAGCGACATGAGCAGCACCGCGGCCGCGCCGTCCGAGATCTGGCTCGAGTTGCCGGCCGTGATCGAGTGCTCGGGGTTGAACGCGGGCTGGAGCGCCGCGGTGGACTCGTACGTCGCGTTCGCGCGGATCCCCTCGTCGCGGTCGAAGATCTCGCTGCGGCCGTTGGAGATGTCGACCGGCGTGATCTGCGACTTGAAGTAGCCCTTCTCGGTCGCCTCGTGTGCGCGGCGGTGGCTCTCCACGGAGAACTCATCCATCGCCTGGCGCGAGATCCGGTACTTGCGCGCCATCAGCTCCGCCGAGATGCCCTGTGGCACAAGGTCGTACAGCTCCATCAGCTCGGGTGGAAACGGCGTGCCGGGGGAAACCGCGTTGGAGCCCATCGGCACTCTGCTCATCGATTCGACGCCGCCGGCGATGGTGATGTCGCACACGCCTGACTGGATGAGGTTGGCGGCGAAATGGACCGCCTGCTGGCTCGATCCGCACTGGCGATCGACGGTGGTCGCCGGCGTCGTCACCGGAAAGCCCGCGGTGAGCCACGCGTTACGCGCGATGTTGAGGCTCTGCTCTCCGGCCTGGCCGACGCATCCGAAGACGACGTCGTCGACCTGGTCAGCCTCGATGCCCGCGCGGCGCACGACGTCTTTCAGGACGAGCGACGCGAGGACGACCGGATGAATTTCGTGGAGCTTTCCATTGCTCTTCCCACGCGCGATCGGCGTCCGGACGGCTTCGACGATGACGACTTCGCGCACTTTCAGAGCACCTCCAATAACGACTGACGAGTCACCGTGTCAAGCCACCAACATTTGCCTGGCGATACGAATTTTTTTGCTGTTGACGTGCCCATAGGCTCCTGTTAACTTTCGCGACGCCCCAAGCGGCTGAGTACGGTAAACCTGAGGATACCGAACGTCGAGTAGGTGGAAGGTCCGGAGCAATCCGGGATGGAAACCGAAAAACGCATAGGGGACTTCAGGGTAAACAGGAAGGTCTCTTGGGGCATTACTTTTCCCCAGAACTCCCACACGGGCAAATCAATTCGAATAGCCCGTTTTGGACGCCTTAAAGCAGGCTTTGTCCACAGCTTCGGCATCGAATGCCGCACCCCTCGTCCTGAGGTTTCTGACCCCGGCGGCCAGTCGCCCGACCGGGTCAGGGTCCTCGTAGCGAAGCCACCGGTACGCATCCGGCGCGGACCATGGCCTGCCGGTGGACTCGTAGAGCCTGCGGTGGCTGTCGACGACCGCATCCTCGACGTCCTTCAACACTCCCGAGCCGACCAGCACCGCAAAATCCTGCGCGGCCATCCACGCCAGGAGGAGCTGCAGCTGCAGCCCGGGGTTACGCGACGGGATAGGGCGCCGCGGTGGGAATGTCGTAGACGCTGGCCCGAAGCGTGCAGATGAAGGGCAGGTTGCGGTACAGCTCGCGGTAGTCGAGCCCGTACCCGACCACGTAGTCGTTCGGGATCTGGAACCCGACGTATCGCAGCGGCACCTTGACCAGGCGCCGCAGGGGGCGGTCCAGCAGGGTCACGACCTCGAGCGACGCAGGTCTGCGCCCGCGCAGCTCCGACAGGACGTAGTCGAGCGTGAGGCCGGTGTTGATGATGTCTTCGACCAGGAGGACGTGGCGCGCCTCGATCGGATAGTCGATATCGCGCACGATCTTGACCCGCTCCTTGGGCAGCGCGCCGGCGTAGCGCTGAAGGTCGAGATAGTCGACGACGAATGGAACCTTGATCTGTCGCGCGAGGTCGGCGAGGAAGAAGGTGATCCCCTTGAGCACTCCAACCAGCACGATCGATTGCCCACGGTAATCGCGCGAGATCTTCCTGCCGAGCGCGCGGACGCGGGTCTCGAGCTCAACCGGCGAGATCAGGATCTCGCCGACGTCCTCCTTACGCAGGTGCTGCACCTCGAGCGCGCCGTATCCGGCCTTGGCGAGCAGCTGCTGGTAGTCCTTGCGGTACAGCAGCCGGATGTTGAGCTCGGGATACAGCTCGCGAAGCATGCGCACCTTTCGGTTCTTCGGCGTGACGAGCGACTGCTTCATCGTCGTCAGCTCGATGTACAGATCGTGCTCGGGGAGGTAGAAGTCCGGCGTGAACATCTCGGCGACCCGCTCGCCCTCCCACGCGATCGGGAAGGACACCGGCTCGTACTGCCAGCGGATGCGGTAGTAGTCGAGGAAGCGGGCGAACTCCTGCTCGGACGGGTGGGCGAACTCAATGCGCGAGTGAGCGGGGCCCGTGCGCCTGACCAGGCGCGAACGCTGCCTGACCGGGCGGCGCCATTTCTGAGGGACGGAAGTTTGGGTGGACGACGACGCCAAGGAAACGGTTGTGATTGTACTCTCGGCAATTGGAGGCATCTCTATGAGCACCCCGGCGCAGCGGATGGTCGCCGAGCAGCTGCGTCCACATGGCGTGACGGACGAGCGCGTGCTGGAGGCGATGGCGTCGGTGCCGCGCGAAGAGTTCCTCGCGCCTCGGATGCGCCGCCACGCATACGAGGACCGCGCGCTCGCGATCGAATGTGGTCAGACGATCTCCCAGCCGCTTGTCGTGGCGCTGATGATCCAGGCTGCCTCGCCGCAGCCCGATGAGGCCGCGTTCGAGGTCGGCACCGGATCGGGGTACGCAGCTGCCGTGCTGAGCCGGTTGTGCCGCCGCGTCATCACCATCGAACGCGAGCCAGCGCTGGCCGAGCATGCCTCTGAGACGCTGCGCCGCCTCGGCTTCGACAAGGTCGAGGTGGCGGTCGGCGACGGCAGCCTCGGCTGGCCCGCCGAGGCGCCCTACGACGTGATCCTGGTCGCGGCCGCGGCGCGCGACGTGCCGCACGCCCTGCTCGACCAGCTGGCCGAGGGCGGGCGGATGGTGATCCCTGTCGCCACCTCCGCGGACGAGCCGCAGGATCTCCGCCTGTACGTCCGGGACGGAGGCGACGTGCTCAGCCGCTCGCTCTTCCCGGTCCTCTTCGTGCCGCTACGGACTGGCTGAGGCTTTCGGCGAGGGCGACGGAGATGGATTTGGAGTGGTTCCGCTCGTGCCGGTGATCGCCTCGATCTGGGCGAGCAGCTGGCCGACAGTCTGCATCTCGGTTCCGAAAGTCGCGAGGTCGCCGCGCGCGAGGGCGGCGTAGGCGGCCTTGTAGTGCTGGTTCGCCTGGGCGACCAGGCTCTGCAGCTGCGCGAGCTGGGCCGCGGTCAGCGTTGTGACCGGAGGCTGATTGGGCGTCGTGGGCGGAGCGTTGCCGACGAGCTGCTGGATCGCCTGGTCGAGTGTCGTCGTGTAGACCACGCTGTCCTGGGTCGCGAGGATGATCCTCTTCAGCTCGGGAAGGCTGGACGCCTGGTTGGCCCGCAGGTAGATCGGCTCGAAGTAAAGGAACGAGTTGCCGATCGGCACGACGAGCAGGTTGCCCTGCTGGACCTGCGATCCAGCCTGGTGGAAGAGCGTGAAGTCCGCGGAGATGGTCGTGTTCTCGTTGATCCGGTTGGCGACCTGCTGGGGCCCGAAGATCGTCTTGTCCTTGGGCAGCACGTAGGAGACGTACTCGCCGTAATTCGTGCCGTCGTTGCGGGCCGCCATCCACGAGACCATGTTGTTCTTGCCCAGCGGCGTGTAGGGCATGATCAGCAGGAACTCGGGGGCCGACTCGCCCGGCAGCCGGAACAGCACGTAGTACGGCTGGAGCTGGGTGGCCGCACCGCCGGGCGCCGTCTGCGCGGTGGGCACCGCCCACACGTCCTCGCGGGCGAACAGCACCTTCGCACCGGCCGCGTCGGCGTTGACGTGGTACGTGGCGTAGATGCCAACCTGGAGGTTGAAAAGGTCGACCGGGACGCGGACGTGTGCGCGAAGGCCGGCCGGCATCGCGTCGATCGGCTTGAACAGCGACGGGAACGTGGCCTGGTAGGCCTTGATCAGCGGGTCCTTCTGGTCGACCACATAAAAGGTCGGGACTCCCTCGTAGGCGTCGACCACGACCTTCACCGAGTTGCGGACGTAGTTGATGTAGTTCGGGCCGAAAGGCTGGGACTGCGCGTACGGGTAGGTCGAGGCGGTCGTGTAAGCGTCCAGGATCCAGTACAGCCGCCCATCGACCACGACCAGGTACGGGTCGCCGTCAAAGGTCAGGAACGGTGCGAGCTCCCGCGCGCGGTCGACGATGTTGCGCCGGTACAGCATCGTGGTGTGGCTCGTCACCTGGCGCGACACCAGCAGGTTGAAGTCGCTGAGCTTGAGCGACCACAGCGCAGGGTTGAGCCCGGTCATCGGCACGCCATGTGTGCCGGAGTAGTTGGTGAAGACGTCCGTGCTGCCGACCGGGTAATCAAATTCGCGATTGGCCGATGGCGCCAGCACGTAGTCGCTGGTCAGCTCGCCGAAGTAAATCGCCGGCTGTGTGATCTTGAGCGCGCCGGTCGGCGGCACGTCGCCCACCACGTAGTCGGGCAGCCCCTCGCCGACAACCGCGTTCACCGGGCTTGCGGCGGCGCCATAGCCGTGCGTGTACCCGAGGTGGATGTTGACCCAGTTCTGGGCGGCGGGTGAGAGCTTCGAGGTGTCCATCTCCCGCGCGCTTATCTCGAGCTGCTGGTACTGGCCGTTGATGACGTAGCGGTCGATATCTATGTCGTTGAACGTGTAGTAGGTGCGGATCGTCTGCTGCTGCTGGTACGTCTCCTTCAGCGCGACGTAGTCCCAGAGCCTCAGGTTGTTGACCGTCGCCTGGTCGTTCTGCACGTCTGCCGCCGTGAGCGGCTGGTCCCCGGTGAAGTTGCGCACCCCCACGTTGGAGAGTCCGTATGCCGCTCGCGTGCCGGCAATCTCGCGCTGGATGTAGGGCAGCTCGTACGTCTGGGCGTTGGGAGTGACGGAGACGCCCTGTATGACGGCCGGGTAGATCTGTGAGGCGACCGACAGACCGATCCAGAGCACGACGGCCGCGATTGGAAGCCAGAGCCGTCGCAGCCACGCGTTGACGAGCAGCCCGCCGGCCAGCACGATGCCCGCGCCGGCCTGGAACGTGTAGAGGGGCAGCCGGGCGTTGACGTCGGTGTAGGCGGCGCCCCAGACGACGCCGCTGGTGTGCCCGAACAGGAGGTCATAGCGGCTCAGCCAGGTCGCGGCCGACAGGGTGACCGCGAATGCCGCGACCAGGACCGAAAGGTGCGCGATGGCTCGCGGGGTCGGCCGGAAGTCGAAGCTGTCGCCGCGCCACGCGTAAAGACCGCCGATCAAAAGGACGGTCAGGAAGTCCAGGCCGAGCGCCCAGTTCGCCACCGAATGCAGGAACGGAAGCGTCAGGAGGTAGAAGGAGATGTCCTGGCCGAGCACGGGGTCGGTCGTGCCAACCGGGCTCGAGTGCATGAAGAGAGCCAGCTGCTGCCACTGCGAGAAGGCTCCGGCGCCGAGGATCAGGGAAACGACCGCCGCGACGCCGAGGCTGATCCATCCCGCCGGACCGCGCAGCGTTGGTCGCTCGATGCCGACCGCGCGCAGCGCGCCGCCGGAGCGGATCCGAAGCGCAACCGCGACGTTGACCGCGAGGTAGAGGAACGCGAGGACGGTCGCACCGATGGCGAGCGACCACTCGAGCGTCAGCCGCGTCGTGTAGACGTCGCGAAAGCCGAGCGCGTCGTACCACTGCAGCTCGGTGATGAAGGAAACGATCGGGCTCGCGGCGATGAAGACGAGGACCGCGAGGGCGAAGAGCGCGACGCCGCCCCAGAAACGGCGCGGGATCTGGGGCAGACGGATCTCCCTTCCGGGCTCGAACGGACCGCCTCGCTCGAAGGGATCAAATGGGCGGTATCGCCTCGACACTCTGTCCCGAAGCTTAGACGGAGTCTTGGAGGGACTCCAAAGCGCGATCGTCCGCCGTGAAATCGGAGTCCGGAACCTCGGGTGGGTGCTCGAGGTGCCACCGCACGGTCGCGCGCAGCGTCGCCACCGGGTCGGACGGCGACCACCCCAGCTTTGACCGCGCCTTGCGGGCGCTGGAGGCGATGTGCTGCGGCATGTTCCCGGTGGGCTTGAGGTCTTCCGGCAGCAGGTCGTCGGGCACGCGAACGAGCTCCGAGCTGGAGCCGGCCGCATCGAGGATCATCTGCGACCACATCCGCATGGAGAAGGTGCGGTCCTCGCAGACGTTCATCACGCCGGTCGCCTCCGGGGTCTGCAGCCCGAGCCGCACCGCCCGAGCCACGTCGCGCACGTAGCCGCGGCAAGCGAGCCATGACCCGGCTCCAGATGGAATCCGCGCCCGGCCGGCTCGGACGCGGCGCAGGATGAACTCCTCGCGGAGCTGGTAGTCGTGCTCGCCGTACACCATCGGCAGACGCAGCACCAGCGCGTCGCGTGGGAGGTAGACGTCCTCGACGTCGAGCTTGTCGTAATCCTCCCGCTCGGCGAGCTTGCCCCGGTACGGGTAGCGCTCGGTCCGGACCGGCGACTCCTCGTCGATCGGCACCGGGTCCGTCTCGCGGTCCTGGAGCAGCGCACCGAACGCGCGGTACACGTCGATGCTCGAGATCACGATCCAGCGCCGTACGTCGGGCAAAGCCTGCACGGCGATCTCCGCGTCCGAGCGGCTCAGGGCGCGACAGTCGATTACCGCGTCCGGCCCGAAGGCGGCGAGCACGTCGCGATGTGAGACCAGCTGGGCCCGGTCGCTGTGCAGGTGGGGAACCCGCGGGAGGTCGCCGGGCTCGAGCTGGCCGCGATGCACGATGAGCAATTCATCGCCCGCCGCGGCGAGCTCCTCGACGATCGCGCGGCCGATGAACCGCGTGCCGCCGAGGACGATGACCTTCATCCGGCTGCCGGAGTCACCACCGCATGCGGGTTCTTCTCCACGATCAGGTCGATCAGGCCCCACTCCTTCGCCTGCTCAGGAGTCATGAAGAAGTCGCGCTCCATCGCCCGCTCGACGTCTTCGAGCTGGCGGCTGCAGTGCTTGGCGTAGATCCGCGCCACCTGCTCGCGCTGGCGGAGGATCTCCTGGGCGTGGATCTGGATGTCGGTGGCCTGTCCCTGGATGCCCTGCGTGAAAGGCTGGTGGATGAGGATCTGCGCGTGCGGCAGCGACATGCGCATGCCCCCATCACCGCCGGCGAGCAGGATCGAGGCCCCACTCGCGGCAAGTCCAGTGCAGAGCGTCGCGACCTTCGGCCCGACGTACTGCATCGCGTCGTAGATGGACAGCGCCGCGGTCAGCGAGCCGCCCGGGCTGTTGATGTAGACCTGGATGTCGCGGTCTGGCGCCTCGTTCTCGAGGAACAGGAGCTGCGCCGTGACGGTGCTCGCCATGTCGTCGTCGATGACTCCGCGGACGAAGACGACGCCGTCCTTCAGCAGCCTCGAATAGATGTCGTAGGCGCGCTCGCCGCGCCCGTCGTTGGTGATCACGGTCGGAATGAGGTGCATGTTCCTATCTCCTGGGCAAGAAGCCGATTCGCTCTTTTGGTTTCGGCGGCGGGTTGGCCATGGCGAGATAAGCGCTGAAGTCGGCCACGCTGCGCAGCGCTTCGAGTGGGAGGGAGGCCGTGGCGAGGCGGAGCTTCACGGGGGGGTCCTCGGGCCACGTCCGCTGCTCGGCGTCGGCGCCGAGCAAGCGAGCCAGGTCGGCGTAGATGTCGGCGGGCCGGATGCCCAGGGCGTGGGCCACCGAGAGAAGCCGCTCGGTCGACACCTCCTTGCGGCCGCGCTCCACCTCGGAGAGGTGCGCCGGGGAGAGGCCGGCCTCCGCGGCGACCTCGCTCAAGGTCCGCCGGTTGGCCTCGCGCCGGGACCGCAGGATCGAGCCCAGCGCTCCTCGAATCGTCGCCGCAGTTTCGCTGTGGGCGAAATCCATCTGTCCTGGGCTAACGATACGACCAAGGGCTGGTCAGCGCATGCGGAAAGTTGGACCCGGCGGCGCAGGCACGGAGTCGCGTTCGACCGCGGTGGTGGCCCGCCGGCGGCGGAGCTCGAGCTCGAGGCTCTCTTCGCCGCGCGCCATCGCCCACCGGTGGTTGGCCTCAAAGATCGGCCGTAC
>Ga0209648_10000222_pt1 | contig 42208 bp, 39 predicted proteins | sample GraSoi2013_115cm_FD_185830 | JGI IMG/M metagenome (GOLD analysis project Ga0209648, IMG submission 185830) | Grasslands soil microbial communities from the Angelo Coastal Reserve, California, USA - Sample 9_17_2013_115cm (SPAdes) (version 2) | ecosystem: Environmental > Terrestrial > Soil >... | reverse complement strand
ACCCACGTCCGAAAATGTTACTGGTCAAGAGCCTACATACTTAGTCCAGTTCACGCGACGGGAGTTACCCCGCCACATTCGCGTCCGGCGCTCAGAACGGACAAGAAACGCAAGACGCTAGCCCGAATGTCTTACCGGCGGTCCCCGGACATAGGGCCACCAGCCAGCCTGCTGTGTGACGTCCTTCCGCAACCCGCAGGCGAAGCCGCGGAGGACGGCTACCTAATTAAATTAAGCAGCGTATGCTAACTGGTTAGAGTTGGCAATTATCGTTTTGCACCACTTACGGGGGAATGCGCCCCGGTATGCCTCTTGGCCGCAAGCATTTCCGTCGAAGCCGTGACGCCCCCAAAATCGGAAAGGACTATTGGCCGTCCTTGTCAAAGAGCTTCTTCTAGATTAGTCAGAGCAGAAGGGTTGGTCAACTGAATTAGATGAGCGGCGTTCCGGGCGCGATTCATCCGGCGCCAGCTCGAACCATAGAGACACAGAGACACGGAGACACGGAGAAAACCTATTGCCGGAGATCCACGCAGATAAACGCAGATCACGCGCGTTGGTTTCCCGTTGGCGATGTTGCGGCCGGCCAGGAGCAACTTAAATTCATCTGCGTTTTTCCGCGTTCGTCTGCGGCGATATCTTCAGGGTAAACTGGAGGATCATAAACCGCTCTGAGAAAGAGGGGAATTTTTGCATCCCCGCGCCGTAGGTTGAGTCCAATTTGTTCATGGAGACGGCGGAGCACCGAGTCGTGGATCCTAAGTGTCTTCCATTTTCGAGCATTCCTCACACCAGCCGTCTCTTTGACGACTTCCTCCATCATTTTGACAAGGTTCGCGGTTTCTACGCCCGGCCGCCGCTGGCAGGGAACTGGTGGGAAGAAGAGAAGAAGCGCATCGTTTACCCAGACGATCGCCGCAAAGTGGTGGCGGACATTTTGCAACGTCAGAACCAAGAATTCGGCGCCGGGGCCAAGACTCTCCAGAACATTGAGCGTCTGCGAGACGGCGCGCCGGCGGTCGTGACCGGTCAGCAGGTGGGGCTTTTCGGCGGGCCGCTCTTTTGTGTTTTGAAAGCGATCTCCGCGTCCAAGCTTGCCGAGCAAACTGGAGCAGTTCCGGTTTTCTGGCTGGCCAGCGAGGATCACGACCTGGCCGAGATCGACTTCGTGAACCTGCCGGCTGGAGACCATCTCGAAAGGCTGAGCGTGGATCCACCACATACGGAAGGCGCGCCCGTCGGTATGATCGCCTTCGACGAGCAGATCGGAGCTGCACTTAAGCAGTTGGAAGTCTTGCTTGGGGCTTCGCCGATATCCGAGCTGCTGGCCTCCAGCTATCGCCAAGGCGAAACTTTTGCCACAGCCTTTGCCAAGTTCTACGCCAAAATTCTTGGCGATGAGGGCGTCGTCTTTCTGAACTCCCTGGATACGGAGCTGCATCGGGTGGTCCGGCCGCTTTATCGATCAGCGCTAGAGAAGTCCGAGCAGATCAACCAGGCGCTGCTGGAGCGCGAGCGGGAACTTGAATCGGCCGGCTACCACGTGCAAGTCAAGGTCACGCCATCGCATACTCTGTGCTTCTACCTGCAAGACGGTGCACGCCTGCCGGTGCATCAAGAAGGGCAGGGCTTTTTGATCGGCGGGCACAAGCTGTCGCGGAGCGAGTTGCTAGCCGAGGTCGAGCGATGTCCAGAACGCTTCAGCGCCAATGTGCTGCTCCGGCCCGTGATTGAAGACTTCCTGCTGCCCACTCTCTGTTACATCGGTGGGCCGGCTGAAGTGGCTTACTTCGCTCAAGTTGAAACCGTTTATCGCCGACTCGCTACTAGAGTTACCCCGATCGTCCCCCGCATCTTCGCCACGCTCGTCGAACCTCGCCAAGCCAAACTGCTGAAGCGTTACGACCTCAAGCTGACCGATATTTTTGTCACCCCGGAGAAGGTCCAGGAAGTGGTCGCTGCACGAGCGTTGCCCAATGGCGTGATGAAGAGCTTCGACGCCGCGACCAAACACCTGGAGCAGGCTCTCGCCGCCATCCAGCCGTCGCTCGAAACATTGGATCCCACGTTGGTTGACGCGGCGGAAAATGCCGGCTCCAAGATGCGTCATCAGCTCCAGAGCCTGCGCGATAAAGCCGGTCGCGCCGAAGCCCGCAAAAACACCGAGCTGGCGCGCCATGCCGATGAGCTTTCCACACTTCTCTATCCCAACAAAGACCTCCAGGAACGCGAGATCGGCGCGGTGTACTTCCTGCAGAAATACGGCCTCGGGCTTTTGGAACAGTTAAAGCAAAACTTGAAGGCTGAATGTTTGGAGCATCAAGTGATTGAAGTGGGCTTGGCATAGGTAGTGCGAGGGTCCAAAGAATGGATTTGGAGTCCGATCGTCCCCATGGTCATGTGACACAGCGCGGTCAATCCGCCAAAGGAACAAGAGAAGCACCGAACATGCGATGCTGCTGAGGGCTGGCGAAACCGCCGGCACCTGTCATCTTGAGCGGAGCGCCTGGAAGTATGCTCGCTTCTCGCACAGTCTCAAGCGCGGAGTCGAAAGATCCCGAGAATGATGAAGGAGTAAATGCAGTTTCAGGGAGTTCTCTCGACCTCGCTTGGGGCTGACCGTCTCCCGGCCGGAAACATGTCCGGGACAGTTCCTGAGCCAGAATTCCCTGGATCGGTATTTACTCGGTAAACATCGTCGGGATGTTTCGACTCCGCGCCTGGGATTCTGGCAATGGTCGCGGGATCGAGGCGCTCCGCTCAACATGACAAGCGCCTTAGCCCAATCGCATCCATTGAAACCAGTTGCGGGTTTGAGTTCTCTCGAAAATCGTGCCAGTCCTGCGCTCTAAAAAAAATCGTCGTGAAACGAAAAGATCTTGGCTCAGAGTGGCACAGGCACTCTTGCCTGTGCCGGATTGTCCTTCTTGAGAAAGGAAGCACCGGCAGGAGTGCCGGTGCCACACGAGTTTGGGTCACTTCCGTTTCAACTAACCCCTACAAGTGCGTGGCCAAGATGACAGGCCGCAGGCCACGCTGGAACATGAATCACCGACTACAGCAATTGTGGAATCGCTTAAGCGTTGGAATGAAATAGTCGGATCACCCAAAAAGTAATCGCAGCCACCGCAGCTGAGGCGGGGATGGTTAGGATCCACGCCCACACGATACGTCCGGCGACGCCCCAGCGCACTGCAGAAAGCCGATTGGTCGAGCCCACACCGACGATCGCGCCAGTAATGGTGTGAGTCGTGCTAACGGGGATACCTTTCATAGCCAGGACGAACAGAGTCATCGCACCTGCGGCCTCAGCACAAAACCCACCGACTGGTTTCAGCTTGGTGATCTTGGAGCCCATGGTGTGGACAATGCGCCAGCCGCCGAAGTACGTGCCCAAGCCCATCGCCAAATGAGCCGACAAAATAATGCCCCATTTGTACGAGCCCCAACCCGAAGCGAATTGCGCCGGCGTCAGATAACCACCTGCCAGCAGTGCTCCGGCCATAATCCCCATGGTTTTTTGAGCATCGTTGCCACCGTGCCCCAGGCTGTAGGCTGCGGCGGAAATGAGCTGCAGCCGGCGAAAGAGCTTGTCTACGAAGCGCGGGGCAGAACGACGGAAGATCCAGGAAACAATTACCATCAGCGTCAGCCCCAAAATCAATCCGATGGTTGGCGCCAGCACGATAAAGATGAGAGTTGACATCCATTTGGCCCCTAGGCCGGGAATCGTCCCGATGATGGGCCACTGAAGTTTCGGCTGGCGCACGAGCACCTGCCATCCAGCCTTGGTGATAGCAGCACCGGCAAGGCCGCCGATTAAGGCGTGTGAAGAAGAAGTAGGCAGCCCCAGCCACCAGGTGATCAAGTCCCAGATGATCGCGCCGGCCAGCGCCGCCAAGATCACATATTGCGTCACCTGCTTGGGATCAACCAGCCCGCTGCTGATTGTCTTGGCGACTGCTGTGCCCAGAAAAAAGGCGGCCACGAAGTTGAAGAATGCTGCCCACACCACCGCCCAGCGGGGCGAGAGCACGCGTGTGGAAACCACAGTCGCGATGCTGTTGGCGGCGTCATGGAAGCCGTTGATGAAATCAAAGGAGAGCGCGATCAGGATAGTGATAACGACCAGCAGTCCGCTCAAGTGCACTTAGCTTGCCTCGCGTGGTGTGTTCCCATGAGTCAATCGATCAAGCGCTCTTTACGACCACGCCTTCCAGCACGTTGGCGGCGTCTTCAGCTTTGTCGGTGGCAGTTTCCAGAACTTCATACAGCTCTTTGAGCTTGATCAGAGAAATCGGGTCCTTTTCCTTCTCAAACAGGGCGGCTATGGCCGAGCGCGCGACCTGGTCGGCCTCCTTTTCCAGCCGATTGATCTCCACGCAGTTTTCCAGAACGTGATCATGGTCTTTTTCCAGCCGGCCGACGGCTTGGGAAAGCTGCTCAGTCTGCCGCACGAGGATGTCCGCCAGCTTGGAAGCTGCTTCGGGAGCGCTGGTTATCTTGTACATGATTAGCCGTACGCCGGCGGCGTAGGTGAAGTCTAGAACATCATCCAGAGAGGAGGCGAGCCGGTGGATATCCTCACGATCGAACGGAGTAATGAAGGTCTGGTTGAGCTTGGTGAGGATGTTGTGGGTCATCTCGTCGCCGCGATGCTCAATTTCTTTGAGCTGCCGGACGCGTTCATCCACATCGCGAAAATCTTCCAAAGTCTGTTTGAGCAAACGAGCGGCCTCCCCGAGATTGCCGGCCATATCGGCAAAAAGACCAAAGAACCTGGTATCACGCGGGATAAGGCGGATCATGCTGGCGAGAGCGCTCCTGAAAGAAATGTTAAAGAATTGTTAAAGCAGCGAAGGCGAATGTTCTCACGGCCTTACCAATCACGTCAAATGCTCTGCACTAGGACGCAGGTAGGAGCGCGCTTGTTGGAACAGGCGTCGCAGGGAGCGAACCACGTAGCGAACCATTAGAACGATCAGTACCACGCAGACAGCCACGATTACCGACGCCACGATAGGATGCTTGGTAGCAAACCAGGTGAGGGAGATGGCGGCTACGTCCTCACCGAAGCTCAATGCCATGTTGGAAAGGGGCTCGGGCGATGCGGTCACAGCGGCGCGGACAGCGATTTTGCCGCTATGAGCGGCCAAGGCAATCAAACCGCCCACGAGGCTGGCAGCGACCTGCGCTCCGGGCGAGAGGTGTTGTGCCGCGCCGAACGACAGCAACGCCGCCACCGGCACACGCACAAAAGTGTTGAGGGCGTTCCAGACCAGATCGAAGGCCGGAATCTTATCGGCGAAAAACCCGAGGGCGAAGAGCAATCCCGCGACGACGATCACCGGCCATGAGTTCAACAAACCTAAGGCCGGAGGAAGCTGAAAGGCATCAAAGTGCGCCAACAGTCCCAGGGTCGCCACGGTCGCGTACACGTTGAGCCCGGAGGCAAAGCTGGCGACGACGGCGATCGCCAGGACGTCGTGACTTGTGAATGACGGCATCAGCTCTGCTTCAAAGCAAAAAGGCCGCCAGCACGGCGGCCCTTTTTAGTATACGTCGAGATTATTACAGCGTTGACTCAATTTCGAAGCCCCAGGCTTCCAGCAACGGCTCAGGGATGTATTTGGAATTCTTGTTGCGACGCGCCCACTCCCGCAAGCGAGTGGAACGCAGATACTGGTCGGGGGTGAGCTTGAATTCCTTCACAGCCTGCTCGAACGACGTTACCACGGGGATCACCGGTCCAATCGGCTCAGGCTTACCCCAGTTTGGATTACCGCGTCTTCTTGCCATGTTAGATTCATCCTGCCTTTTCAGAAATATGAATATCGCTTACCAAAAAATGGCTCCTAGGTTTTGGATTCCGGAGCGCTGCCGTTGGTTTCGCTAAGATCGGAATAATTCCGGGAAACCTTAGTGCCCTACTGATTCGGGCGGTGCCGATAAAAACCAGTTATTATAAGCCTTCTTTGGCTTGGAATCAATGGCTTCTGTGGCGTCTTTAGGTTATTCACCTTAGTGCGCACACTAGAAAGTCCGCAACACATTGGGGGACCCGCCGCCTGAAAAGTTTTCAGTCGGTTTGGGGAGCAATCGGCTGACTGGCTGCGCTCGCGACTCTGTCCTTTTGCGAGCGGATGACGCCGGTCTCATCCATGAAGAAGTGCTGCTGTCCGGTATGGATGAAGATGGGGTCGGCGTGAATGACGTACCCCTTTTGCATGGGCTTGTACGAGAATTGGTACCCGCTTTGCACCCCAGTGGACGCCAGCTGGCCATCCAAAGCCACCAGGCTGCTCGAGTTTAGCTCTTGGAGGCTGGGGGGATATGAATCGTGTTCAAGCTGATAGCTGGCGGCAGCAACGTGGATCGTCTTAAGGGTCGCGACGGCGGTGGACTCGTTGGTGACGATCTTAGTCCGGAACAGGTTGGGAACAGCCACAAAGACGACGCCTGCGAACACCGGCAGAAGAAATAGACTGATGTAGCCCATGATCAAACCGGCCGTTGCCATCCCCTCACCTTTGAGCCGGCCGTTGCTTCGTCGAATCGAAGCTTTGGAAAGATGCCCGAGAATCACCGCCGGAATCCCGGCAAACACGCTCAGCAGAATTGAGATGGAAAGCATCCCCAAAACCATGCTGGTGATCGCTTTGGGATCGGTTCGAGGCGCGTGTTGTCTTGCGGTCGCCGGGGCGGCAGCCGCATTGCTCGGGGCTGATTGAAGGGCTTGGCCACAATTCGGGCAAAACTGGCTTGACGCTGAGAGTTCGTTGCCGCATCGCGAACAGAGCATGAGTCCTCTCGATTCAGACATTTTAGGGGAATCCGCAAGTTAGCCGATTTGTTCACGAAATGCAAACTCGCATGTTCATGGGTAGTGGGTCACCGACCCACTACCTCGTATCAGCGTCTAGCGTCCCGGCGCGCCGGGACGCGGGCCTTTAGGCAGACGTTCATCGTGGGTCAGACCCGTTCAAGGCTTTTGGGCAACCGCCAAGAGTTGCGAGACAGCCGTACACACCAGCTCATCACGATTGTCGTATACCGCAGCTTCGCAGAACAGAACCTTCTTGCCGGCTTTGATGCACTTTCCCTCGGCGCGGAAGCGGCCTTCAAGCACAGGCCTCAAGTACGAGACCTGCAGATTGATGGTGACCGCGTAGTGAACCGGGAACACCAGAGAAATGGCGGCGACTGCGCATGCAGAATCCACAATGGAAGCCAGCACGCCGCCATGCAGCATCTGATTCTGCATCAAACCCGCGTGGACCGCGCCTTCGAACATGGCCTTCCCGGGCCTGACTTCCTTCAGCGTAAACCCAAGAGTTTGCCAGTACGGTACGGCGCGAGTCATGAATTGTTGGATATCTGACAGCGAAGGTTCAGCGTTCATGGCGCTATCCACTGTATCACTCATGCACATAAGGTATGCCGCAACCAGGGACGGCGACGGAAAAGCATCTAGGGTTAACTAAGATTCAAGGATTACGACAAGATATGAAACAGAATCAAAGAATTCCCACGTCGACAGGGTTTGGACATTGCTAGCCAACTCTTCCGTAGGTAAGATAGTTACCCAGAGTGTCTGCTTGACACTCGGTTAGAGTGTCAGATCGACACTCGATTGAGGAGGCCAGATGCAACCGAGTGCGCGTTGGATCGCGATACTTGTTTTCCAATTTTTGTTAACGACATTTTCGTTTGCGGGTGATGACCCCAAGCCGGCAACTAGCCCGCAGGAAACTTCGGCCAGCGACAACACCAGCGCAGCGACTGCCGCCCAGGCCCCCAACACCGCGCCGAAAACCAACCATGATTCCATGTTTTCGTCTGGGCGCGGCCAGGACACCCCTGGCGGAGAGGCCTTCTTCGGTTATTCGTATCTCCGGCTACGGACAAACACCGGCACGGCCCTCGGCGGAAACGATGAAGAGTTCGATTTCATTCCCGGTGGCGTAGGCGCGCTGCAGGGCAACGTCAACAACTGGTTTGGCCTGAAGGCCGAAGTCAGTGGCAACATCCTGCGCGATGTTAGAAGCGTAGATGCACAGGTGTACACCTACTTGTTCGGACCGGTCCTCTCCGTGCGCCGTGGCAGATTTACTGCGTTCGTCCACGGGCTGGTTGGTGGAGCCCGCATCAATGAGGATGTATCCACGCCCTTCTTTCCCAATACTGCGTTCTTCGCGCGCGGAAAGTTTCACCAGAACGCGTTCGCGGCCGATGGCGGTGCCGGTCTGGACTGGAATGTCAGGCGGCATGTGGCGATTCGGCTGTTTCAGGGCGACTACTTGTATACACAATTCAACGACTTCCACAACGACCGGCAAAACAACATCCGAGCATCGGCCGGCTTGGTTTTCCGTTTCGGATTCCCCAGCGCGGCGCCGCCGCCCGTGCATCATGCGCCCACCGCGACTTGCTCGGCCAACCCGACCAGCATTCAAGCTGAAAGCGGCGCAACGGCAGTGATTCGTGCTGACGCGGTCTCTCCTGACAACAATCCTCTGACGTACTCCTGGTCAGCGACCGGCGGCACCGTTGACGGAACCGGTCCGGAAGTTCATTGGAATCCGGGAACTGCGGCTCCGGGTACCTATACGATCACCGCTCACGTGGATGACGGCAAGGGCGGCACCGTGAGCTGCTCCGCCGACGTTCAGTTGCAGCCTCGTCCTATCCAGCCCCCGACCATGAGCTGCGCCGCGTCCAGCGCGACCGTGCCGGTTGGCCAGCGTGTGCAGATTACGGCCACGGCGACCGATCCTCAGAACCTCCCACTTACCTACACTTGGCAAGCAAGTGGCGGCCAGGTGGTTGGTTCCGGTCCACAAGTACAGTTGGATACGACTGGAGTTGCTCCTGGACCTTACACAGTCAGTGGTCACGTGGATAACGGGAAGGGCGGCACGGCGGATTGCAAAGTCAGCGTCGACGTTCAAATCCCGGTCGAGCAAAAACAGTTGGAGACGAAGCTGGCTCTGCACAGCATCTTCTTCCCAACCGCTCAGCCCACAGTGAAGAATCCGAACGGTGGCTTGCTGCCCAGCCAGCAAAGAACCTTGCTGACGGCCGCGAGCGACTTTAAGAAATACCTCACCTACAAGGCGGATGCTCACTTGATCCTGCATGGCCATGCCGATCCGCGTGGCAGTGCTGCTTACAACCAGGCACTCTCCGAGCGCCGCGTGGCGCGCGTGAAGACCTTCCTGGTCGAACAGGGCGTGCCTGCGGACCACATCGATACCCAAGGTCTGGGCGAGGAACAACCGCTGAGCGCCGCCGAGGTTAAGAGCTTGGCGGATCAGGATCCAAGCCTAACTCCGGACCAGAAGGCCCGCATCGCCCAGAACGCGAGAGCGGTCGCGCTGGCCCAAAACCGTCGTGTGGATTTAACCCTGAGCACTACGGGACAAACTTCCACGCGCACGTATCCGTTTAACGCTGAAGACGTGCTGAACCTGGTCAACCCCAGAGGTGCGGCGGGTGCAGCGCCAAAGGCAGCCCCGAAGCGGAGAAAGCGTCCCGCACCGGCTCCTAAACCGCAGTAACCGAAACGACAACTTAGCCTCCTCGCGGCAGCCCAGTTCGCTGGGCTGCCGTTTTCTTTTGCCAGCTTGCCTTAGAATGGTTTCTGTTGGCCGGGATGGCGGAATTGGCAGACGCAGCGGACTTAAAATCCGCAGGGCTCAAAAAGCTCGTGGGGGTTCGAGTCCCCCTCTCGGCACCATGCTTTCTCGGGATCCTTCGACTCCGCTGCGCTGCGCTCAGGATTTCACCTGCGGACTCCCGTTCGGCTGCGCCTCGCTCACGCCCGCAAATCGGCTCAACTTAAAATCCGCAGGGCTCAAAAAGCTCGTGGGGGTTCGAGTCCCCCTCTCGGCACCATTTGTTTAACATTCCGAGGGCAGCGAGGAATCCCCACAATCTCCCACGGCTTTCAGATCCACAACCTCAGGGGCTGTGAAGCCCCGAATCCTAGGAACAACCTTAACGCGGCTCTAAATAAAGAGCCGCTCTTCCACCGTAGCGAGACACAGCAATTCCGGAATTGCATTAGCATTGCTTGCTGCTCAACGATCCTGCTGGTGACCCGGGGTTTCTCCGTGCCTCCGTGTCTCCGTGTCGCCGTGGTGGGGTTGCTGTTGCCGCCAATCAATCCCTAGCTTATTATTGTCAAAACCCTTAACACAGCACAGGTGCAATTTTGGCAAGTTCGTGGCCCAACTCCCCCGGCCGGCGCGCCGAGCGACCCGGTCTGACGGCCATTGTCCGGCAGGCGCAGGCCTTCACCAAGGCTTCGGGCACAGCCATTGCGTTGGCCACGAGCCACCCCGGGGAAATCGAGTGTTGCGTTCGCTGCGGGCGGACCGCTCCGCCGTTGGGGAAAAGCGTGCTGCAGCCGAATAGTCTGACCGCGCACTGCTTGCGTAGCGGTCAGCGCCTCCTATGTGACCATGCGGAAACCGACCCACGCGTCGCTGCCACGGCGGTTGTTGAGCTTGGAGTCCGCTCTTTGGTGCTTACGCCGATCAAACAAGGAGACTACGTCCTCGGCGTACTCACCGTCTTTGCCGATATTCCGGATGCGTTCACAGCAACACATCTCGCTCAACTGGATATCGCCGCAGGCGACATAGCAGAGATTCTTGGGAGCGGACGTAGAGCCACCTCGGCAATCCCACCACGGAGGCACGGAGACACGGAGGAAGATCGGGTCATCTGGACATCGGATCATCGGATCATCGGAACAATCGGAAAAGATGAACTGCATAAGGGCGCCGATGAGTTTGGTCCGGATGGCCCGATGGCCCGATCTACCGATGAACCGATCTTTCAATCGCGCCTCGGTGTCCCCATGGTGGATATGGCGCGGCGGTACCCGGAATTGCCGCCTGAGGCAGAGCAAGAGGCATGCCCTACGACCTACCGCTTTGCCACACTGGACGCCGCAGCAGCCCGCCCGCGAAAACTGGCCGGCAAGATCATCGTGTCGATTGTGGCTCTTTTGCTGCTAGCCGGCGGCGCAATCCGGATCTACCCCTCGATCTCGCGGCATTTGGCAACCCCTTCGATGCCGATTCGTCCGGTTCAAAACTCCGCTGTGCTTGCAGCAAACGCTCCCGCCGTCAGCACCAGGGCCGTTCTCAAGATCGATCCTGACACCGTAATCGCAACGCGTACCAACACGTTTGCCGTCAGTGTCGCCGTCTCGAACGCGCCGAACATTGCCTCGGTGGCTATAGAAGTCAACTACGATCCGAACCTGATGCAGTTCGTCGACGTTGCTGAAGGCGGGTCGCCAGGGAAGGATGGCCAACCGGCGCTCTTGGCGCATCGCGATGACCCGGCTGCCGGAGTTCTCAAAATCAGCGCGCAGCGCCCACCGGGAAAAGATGGCGCCTTCTTGAATCTGACTTTCAGGGCGGTTGAAAAGGGAACCGGCAGTATTGGCATTGCGCTGGGAGCCCGTGACAGCCAAGGCCAGGCGATTGACGCGCTCGAATCGCGTGCCTCGATCACTATTACCGACGTTAAGTAGCCTAATCTACGCGAAGTAGCCTAATCTGAGGTAACGGAGGAATAATGTCTCTGCGGCAGTTTTCGTGTAGGATACCGGGTTTTAAACCCGAAAGGCACTTGTTCATATGAGAATCGCGGTCCCTTTGGAAAAGCAGCCTGGCGAGGCTCGCGTGGCGCTGACGCCCGAATCAATCAAAAAGCTAGTTGCCAATGGAGCAGAAGTCGCTGTTGAAACCGGAGCCGGGATCAAGTCCGGCTTTCTCGATGACGAGTACAAAGCTGCCGGAGCCGGCCTCACGAACCGCGCGGCTCTTCTGGGCGAGGCGGACGTGCTGACCTGTGTCAACCGGCCTGAGCCGGATGACTTCAGCAAACTGAAGGCGGGCGCGGTGATCCTGGGATTTCTGAAGCCTCTCGACGAGCCGGCCGCGTTGGAGCCGATCGTGAGCCACCGGCTCACCGCTTTTGCTGTGGAGTTGATCCCACGCATCACTCGGGCACAATCGATGGACGCGCTTTCCTCGATGGCCACCGTTGCTGGATACAAGGCCGTCATTCTTGCCGCCGAGCATCTGCCACGGATGTTTCCATTGCTGATGACGGCCGCCGGCACGGTACCGCCGGCGAAAGTTCTGGTGCTGGGCGCCGGAGTCGCCGGCTTGCAGGCCATCGCAACTGCGCGAAGACTGGGCGCGGTAGTCGAGGCGTACGACGTTCGCGCCGCTGCCGGTCAGGACGTGAAATCGCTGGGCGCCAAGTTTCTCGAAGTCGATCTGGGCTCTATTGAAACGCAAGATGCCGGTGGATATGCCAAAGAGCTCAGCCCTGAAGCCCTGAAGCTTGGCCGCGACATAGTAACCAAGCGCGCCGCAGCGTCAGATGTGGTGATCACGACAGCGCAGGTGCCGGGAAGAAAAGCTCCGCTGATGTTGACCGAAGAAGCCGTCGAAGGCATGCGCCCCGGTTCTGTGGTTGTGGATCTCGCGGCCAGCACCGGCGGTAACTGCGCGCTCACGCAGCCGGGTGAGACCATCGACCACAAAGGAGTGACGATCATGGGACCGCTGGATCTTCCAGCAACCGTCGCCGGTCACTCCAGCCAACTCTATTCGCGCAACCTAGCCACCTTCCTTGGCCTGATCGTGGACAAGGGAAACTTGAAAATCGATATGTCGGACGAAATTCTGAAGGGCGCCTGCGTCGCCTACCAGGGCGGCAACGTACACCCGAAAGTTGCCGCCGCGTTGGGACAGGCTGTCAGTTCGCGGTAGAAGGTGGTTCGGGTAGTCGCTCGAAGAAAAGCGTCGTTCGGAAACGCGTTGTTCGAAAACGCGTTGTTCGTAAAAACAAGGAGACCTGAATGCATTTGTTATTTCAACCCATGGCATTTATTACTTCCGTATATCTGCTCTCGGAAGGCGGAGCCGCAGAGAAACTGGCCTTCAATCCTGCCGTACTTATTGCTTCGCTGTATGTGTTCGCCTTAGCCGCATTCCTGGGATATCAGGTGATCTCGCGCGTGCCTCCGCTGCTGCACACGCCGCTGATGTCGGCCACCAATGCCATCTCCGGCATCTCGCTGATCGGCTCGTTGGTGATCGCCGGTTCGAAGTATGACCATCATCAGACACTGGCTTCGATTCTGGGCTGCGCCGCGGTGACCTCCGCCATGATCAACGTGACCGGCGGATTCCTGATCACCGACCGCATGCTCAAAATGTTCCACAAGAAAGATGCCACACGGAAGGATGCCCACGCAGCGGAGGGGAAAAAGTGAGCGACGGCCAGCTGTTTCTTGAGGCTACTTACCTTATTGCTTCGATTCTCTTCGTGATGGGCTTGAAGAGCCTGAGCCATCCCGACACCGCGCGTCGCGGCATGATCATGGCAGCCGCGGGTATGGCGGCGGCCGTCTTCGGAACGCTCTTTCATCCTGACATTCATAACTACCTCTACATCGCCATCGGATTGATCGTGGGATCGTCCATCGGGATTCCCATGGCCATGGTTCCCATGACGGCTATGCCGCAACGAACCGCGCTTTCGCACGCGTTCGGCGCGCTTGCGGCCTCAATGGTGGGCATTTCCGAATACGTGATTCACGGCTCCAATCTTGGTCCGGTGAAGATGGGCGCCCTGGGTCTGGAGGTGATGCTGGGGTCTTTGACAGTCACCGGCTCGCTGATCGCCGCGTCCAAACTGCAGGAGCTGATGCGCGGGACTCCCATTCAGTTCAAGGGCCAGCACATTGTGAACCTGTGCCTGTTCCTGACCATGGTGACGCTCTTGGTGCTTTGGCTCCTGAACCCCGACAAAGGAGTCTTCTTCTACGCCTTGGTGGGCTGCGCTTTTCTGTTCGGCGTGCTGCTGGTGATCCCCATCGGCTCGGCCGATATGCCGGTGGTGATGTCGCTGCTGAACTCCTACGCCGGACTTTCTTCGGCAGCCACGGGCTTTGTGCTCTCCAACAACGTTTTGATCATCGCCGGCACTCTGGATGGATTCTCCGGCTTGATCCTCTCCATCCTGATGTGTAAGGCGATGAACCGGTCGATCACCAACGTTTTGTTCGGCGGCTTCGGCGCCGTGATCGGCACCGATAGCGCTGCGGCAGGCTCTATGCGTGAGGTCACGCTCGATGACGTCGCCGTGCAGCTGGCCTATGCCAATCAGGTCGTCTTCGTTCCTGGATACGGAATGGCTACCGCACAGGCGCAACACGCGGTCCGCGAGTTGGGGAATCTGTTAGAAGAACGAGGCGTCTCTGTGAAGTACGGAATCCACCCGGTCGCGGGGCGAATGCCCGGTCACATGAACGTCTTGCTGGCCGAGGCCAACGTGCCCTATTCGTCACTCTACGAGATGGAACAGATCAACCCCGAGCTTCCGACAACTGACGTTGCCGTCGTCATCGGCGCCAACGACGTGGTCAATCCCGATGCGCGAGACAACCCGAAGAGCCCGATCGCCGGGATGCCGATCATCGAGGTCGATCGCGCCAAGTCCGTGGTAGTGCTCAAGCGCGGAAAAGGCAAGGGATTTTCCGGCTTAGAGAATCCGCTGTTCTTCAAACCGGTTACCGGCATGCTGTATGGCGATGCCAAAGCTAGCCTCACCAACCTGGCTCAGGCGGTGCAAAGGGTTTAAGTCTTTTTTCCAAGTCCCGAACGCCGCAGGCGGAGGGACCCCTATGGCAGAGATAATACAAAGGAGACTCCGGAGATTCTTCAGACGACGAGGACTCTTCCCCTTCGACAAGCTCGGGATCAGAATTTTAGAAAGAGCAAGCTCCAGCGTAGAATAAAATCCATGCCCTAGGAGGCTTCCAATCCCATGCCCGGCGCAGACATTCAAGATTTTGTTTCCAAACTCCGATGTTGTAGCGAAGCGGATTTCCTCAACGTGCCGCGAGTGCATCAGCTGCTCTGTGACCATCCCCTCGACGCGAAATCCATTGAGAAGTATCTGATTTGGGACCCTCAACACTACACCCGCAACCTCATCGACAAGACATCGCTTTTTGAAGTCATGGCCATCTGCTGGGATGTAGGCCAGATCAGCGCCATCCATAACCACAAAGATCAGAACTGCTGGATGACGGTGCCCATGGGCAGGCTGCTGATACAGAATTATCGTGTAATTGATCAGGATCTCAACGCCGGCACTTGCGATTTGGAACCCACGGACTTGGTCGAGATGAATCCTTCCAATCCGTGCGCTGTCGATCCCGTGAATCCGGTGCACAAGGTATACAATCCGGCGGAGTTCAACGAGCGCGCGGTGAGCGTGCACGTTTATTCGCGCCCGTACGACAGCTGCGTCGTTTATTCCGACGAATTGCATAAATGCGGAAAAGTCGAATTGCATTACACGTCGGAGTACGGGTTGGTGCTCAAGTAGTGTCGGCCCAGGACAAGAGGGTGGAGCATGCCTTCAGTCATTTTTATCCCGAGAAGGCTGCTCAAGGCCAGAAGGTGGAGCAGGCCTTCAGGCCTGCGATGAAGCTGCCCAAAACATCTCTGGCTTTAGCCGCTGAGGTGCAGATTGCACGCTCCGTAAACCTGGACGGGAATACCGCAGTGGCTGAAGCCGATCTCTGCAACGCCCTTACCGCAGGCCTGAAGGCCTGCTCCACACTCTAGTCCTCAGTCGCGGGAAGATACGAACCATCCCCGCAAAGTAGAATCAGAACGCGACTTTGCAGAACAAGCATTTGATTTCATGTTCGCCAATCGCACCAATTGGAACTTGAGCACGAACCGGCTGTCCGAGGCGTTGATGCGTCATCGCGCGAGCGGCCGACAACTGCTCGACCTGACGGCGTCGAACCCTACTGAATGCGGCTTTCGCTACGACGCTCAGGCAATTGCCGCCGCACTTCAACAGCCAGGCGCTCTTGAATATCATCCCGACCCGAGCGGGCTTGCCGGCGCGCGCCACGCAGTCAGCGAATATTATGGCGCGTTCGGCGCTCAGGTTTCGGTCGAGGACATGGTACTCACCACCAGCACCAGCGAGGCTTACTCATTCGCCTTCCGGCTGTTGTGTAATCCAGGCGACGAGCTGTTGATTCCTGGACCGAGCTATCCGCTGTTTGATTTTCTCGCTGACATTCAAGATGTAAAGCTCGTTCGTTATGCGCTCTTCTATGATCATGGATGGCACATCGACTTTCACGCTCTTGAACAGGCCATCACTCCGCGCACGCGCGGCATCATTGTCGTACACCCCAACAATCCGACCGGCCATTTCACCAAGCCGGCTGAGGTTGATCGCCTCAACGACCTTTGCGCTTCGCATCAGCTCGCCATCATCGCCGATGAGGTGTTTCTGGACTTTGGCTTGAAGGCGCGCCCACTCAGCTTCGCAACCAACACCCGAGCGTTGACTTTCACCATGAGCGGGCTATCGAAGATTTCAGGCTTGCCGCAGATGAAGCTGGCCTGGCTGATCGTAACCGGCCCGGAAGAACTCAAGAGGGAAGCGCTGGCACGGTTGGAGGTCATCGCCGATACGTATCTCTCGTTAAGCGCGCCGATCCAACTGGCGGCCGGCGCGTTGCTCAATCAGCGCCACGATTTTCAGGCTCAGCTCGGCCGGCGCGTGCGTCTGAACCTGGCCGAACTCGATTTGCAGATGGCGAATCAGAAAATCTGCAGCCGCTTACAAGTTGAAGCAGGCTGGTATGCCGTGCTACGCGTGCCGGCCACCCTCGCAGACGAAGAACTTGCCATCGACTTGCTCGAGAAGCGCGATGTCTACGTCCATCCCGGACACTTCTACAGTTTTCCTGCCGATGGTTATTTGGTCGTGAGTCTCATGACGCGGGAGGCGGATTTCGCCGAGGGTGTTGCCCGCATACTCGCGCGGCTGGAACACTAAAGCTGTTCCTGGGCTGCTATAACAGGTAGTCGGCGGAGTTGTACCCTGAAATGGAAGCAGCAGAAAAGACTGCATTGCTTAACATGTGGAGGTTCCAACAGTTGATAGGCTCGCGTAGCGGCCAAAGAAGTGATGATGCATTGAAACGCCTTGTCGGGCAATTGGACAATGAGCCATTGCTCCTCGAGCCGAATCAGCTTCGCCAGCGCCTAGAGGCACTTGACCGCCTTGATGCTTATTTCCCGGATACCCCCCAACCGGTAGTCGGTGTTGATGCGGTTGGGTCGGGACTCTATCGCCGGGCGAGAGAGATATATACCAGGCTGGAGACGGTGAATTGTCAACTCTACGAAGCTATTCGATGTGAAATTCAGCGCGGGGTCCGGCCTGATAGTTTGCTTCAGTGGGGACATTCTTTACCGGAGATTGAGGAGGTGGTTGCGCCCGCCAGCGGCATGGGCTATGACTACCTTGATGAGCTAATCAGTGGAGTGCTGCAATTCGAAGAGCCAAACGGTGGACATGTACACAGGGAGTCCGAGATGGTGTTTTATCAGCCCACCCCGGCGCGCCATATCTTTCATCTGATCGGCCTGACTGCGCTTACCGCAACCGATGTTCTTGTCGATCTTGGCTCCGGGTTGGGCCATGTTCCCCTACTTGTCTCTATTTGTACCCGCGCTTGCAGCATTGGGATCGAGTTGGAGGCGACCTATGTCGAACGCGCCCGGCAATGCGCACAGAGGTTGAATCTGAATAGGGTTAGGTTCATTCAACAGGATGCGCGAGAGGCGGACTTGTCCAACGGCACAGTGTTCTACCTTTACACGCCCTTTACGGGGTCCATCCTGAGCCGCATGCTAAACCTTCTGAGACGCGAGGCTGCTACTCGTCGAATCCGAGTCTGCACTTATGGTCCCTGTACGTCTGTCATCGCTAAAGAGCCATGGCTTGAGGCAACTGCAGCGCCGGAAACACATCGGATTGCAATCTTCTGTTCTCGCGATTGAGATGGCCACGATATCTAGGCGGTACGCGCAAAATGACAGACCTCATGCGGTTGCCCATTCTTGGATTTCTATAGTCCATGTCCGCAATGGTGGAACAGAAGCATCAGCATCCCAATTAGGCTCTTCGGACCATACTTTTCCAGCAATCGCTCTAGCGGCCGGAGCTAGAGGCCGTTTGACGAAGCTTATACCGTTGAATTTTTCCTGTGGCTGTCTTAGGCAGCTCGCTGACGAACTCGATCCATTGCGGACACTTGTGCGCCGCCAATCGCGAAGCCAGATGCCGGCGAATGGTTTCGCTGAGGTCTGACGATCCCTGTTGTCCGGACTTGAGAACCAAATACGCCGCCGGCCTGATCAGCTGATTGCCGTCCGCGCAACCGACCACTGCGGCTTCCTGGACTTCAGGATGTTCGAGCAGAGCGCTTTCGATCTCCACGGGACTCACCCACATGCCTTTGACCTTCATCATGTCGTCGGAGCGGCCAACGTACCAGTAATAGCCGTCGGGATCGCGATAGTACTTGTCTCCGGTGCGCAGCCAATGGCCCTGGATGGTCTCTTTCGTCTTCTCGTGCTGGTTCCAGTAGCAGGCGCAGATCGAATCACCCTTGATCAGCAGATTCCCGACTTCGCCGTCGAGGACCGGTTGTCCATTTTCGTCGACGATGCGCGCCTCATAGCCTTCGAGGATCTGTCCGCTCGAGCCTGGCCGGGCTGCGCCTGGCCGATTGGCGATGAACATGTGCAAAGCTTCGGTCGAGCCGATGGCATCGAGTATCTCGATTCCAAACCGTTCTTGGAAGCGGTGAAACAGCGGCGGCGGCAAGGCTTCGCCGGCGGAGACAGCATGGCGCAGGCTAGAGAGATCGAAGTCGGGTTCGTGCTCGCGGTGATACGCCAAGAGCGAAGAATAGTTCGACGGGACCGAGTAAAAGAGCGTTGGCTTGTAGCGTTCGATCACCGAATAGACATTTGCAGGCGAAGGTGAGCCCGGCCAGAGAATATTGGTCGCGCCCACGGAGAGCCCGAAATACAAGCCGTTGCCCAGTCCATAAGCAAAGAAGAGTTTGGCCACGCTGAAAGAGCGATCGTTCTCGGTGATTTTCAGTACGTCTTTCGCGTATCGCTCGGCACACACCACCATGTCATGGTGCAGATGAACGCAGCCTTTGGGCCGGCCCGTGCTTCCCGAGGAGTATAGCCAGAAGGCAGCATCGTCCCTGCTTGTGGGTTCGGCTTCAAGTTCGGGCGAAGCTGCGGAAAGAAGCTCGTGCAATGAGTATGTGGTTTCCGGAGCCTTGCCGTGAACGATCACCGTTTCTACATACCGGAGATTGCTCTTGGGAATGGCCTGCAGCTGCGGCAGCAGCGATTCGCTGACGATCACGACCCTCGCCCGCGAGTCGTTCAGCATGTACTCGTACTCCGCCGGCGTGAGCAAGGTGTTCAGGGGAACGGCCACCGCGCCGATCTTTATTGCGCCGAAGAAGGCATAGGCAAACTCCGGAGTATCGAGCAGCAGAAGAGCCACACGCTGCTCGGGTCGAACACCAAGCGTCTTTAGTGAATTGCCCAGGCGATTGACGCGTTCGAACAGTTCCCCGTAGGTCACTTGCTCGTCACCGCAGAGAAACGCGACTTTGTGGTCGCGAGATTCCTGCAAATGCCGGTCGACAAAATAGGTCGCGACGTTGAACAGGATGGGTAGCTCTGGAGGCATCTTCACTCTTGCGGACAAGCGGCTAATATAAATGGATATATATCAGCCAGTTACATCATATATCTCAACCTTCCAATTAGCTTATCTGCACCTCATTCGTCCTGGAACTTCCTGTCGTCAAAAGCCGTAACCATAGACAACGCACGAAAAAGTTTCTTTCATCGCGCGTTAAGAAGACGATCAATCCCTCGTCATTGTAATCAGAGGAGCACCGTACTAAATTGCAAGCCACAATGCAAATCGCACGGACGGGTATCGCAGCCATGGCCGGGGCAGGCCCCCTGCCCGGATTGGAAGAGATATTTCTCGGGCACAAGGATCGTGTTTTCCGGGCGGCCTATCGCATCACCGGTAATGCAGGCGACGCGGAAGATGTCCTGCAAACGGTTTTCTTGCGGCTGGCGCGGCAGGAGACGCTTTCAGAAATCGTGAACCTGCCGGCCTACCTGCACCGTTCTGCAGTCAATGCATCGTTGGACCTCTTGCGTCGCAGCAAGGAATCGCGAACCCTCTCTCTCGACGATGAGCAAAATCACGTCGAAGCGGTCTCAGCCAATACCGTGCAGCCTTCCACGGAGATCCGTGACTGGCTGCGGCAGGCGCTGGCCCGGCTCAATCCGCGGTCGGCGGAGATGTTCGTGCTGCGCTTTATTGAAGACTATAGCAATCACGAAATCGCCGCGATGATGAAGACCTCGGCGGCGGTGGTTGCCGTCGTGCTGCATCGTACACGTGCTCAGCTGAAAAAAGACTTCAAGGGAATAGCGAGGGGAAAACGATGACGCAGCCCGAAGAGAAATTGCAATCAAGCCTTGACGAGGCGGTTGCGGCGCTCCGGGGCGAGCAGCCGGACGCAGATGCTATTCAGGCGGCCGGCGATCGCGTGTGGCAGCGCGTGCGTGAGGAGCATGAGACAGCACGGCTGACCGTGAACTCAATCCGCGGCTGCGAGGACGTCAGGACCCTGCTGCCTCAATACCGTCTGGGCCGGTTGGCTCCGGCGCGAGCCTTGCTGGTAGAAGCCCATCTGCATGAGTGCGTTGCTTGCCGCCGTGAAGCTCGTGAAGCGGAGGAAGGGAAGCACGCCGTGACGGCCCTAGCGCCTTGGCGCCATGCGTTGCCGCCGGCGACGAATGACCGCTTCCGCTGGGTTTTGGCGGCGGCCGCAGCGCTTATTCTTGGTCTCAGCGCTTACTTTGTACAGGACAGGTTTTTCTCGAGCCCGGGAGGCATGCGCGCGCGGGTGGATTCGTTCAGTGGCGTGCTGTATCGGGTGGGTTTCAACGCCGAACAGTCGTTGAAGGCCGGAGACGAGCTCTCCGAAGGGGAGCGTGTACGTACCGGCGGTGGCTCGCGGGCTGAGCTGCGCCTGGCCGAAGGCTCGGTGGTGGAGATGAACGAACGCGCCGAATTCGGCGTCTCCATGCACCGCCATGACACTACGATTCAACTCGGCCGCGGCAACATCATAGTGCAAGCCGCCAAGCGGCAAACCGGACATCTGTACGTTGCTGCGCCGGATTGCCGGGTATCGGTGACGGGCACGGTGTTCGCAGTCAACAGCGGCATCAAAGGCTCGCGCGTCTCGGTGATCGAAGGCGAGGTGCGGGTTGCGGCCTCGGGAGCCACCAGTGTCCTGCACCCAGGGGATCAGCTTTCAACCAATGCTGCTGTGGCTGCGGTGCCGGTCAAGCAGGAGATTGCCTGGAGCCAAAATCTCGATCAGCACCTCGCCCTGCTCGCTGCGTTCGCCCATCTCCAAAACAAGCTGGGAGCGGTACAGATGCCGGGCTTGCGTTACCAGAGCCGGCTGCTGCCCTTGCTTCCCAGCGGCACCATCCTTTACGCCAGTATTCCCAACTTGGGTGACGCCGCTCAGCAAGCCAACCAGCTCTTTCAGCAAGAGCTACAGGAAAGCCAGGTGCTGCGCGACTGGTGGCAGAAGGCCCAGTCCGGGAGAAAGGGCCCGAGCTTCCAGGAAGTGATCGATGAAGTGCACACTCTGAGCCAGTATCTCGGCAATGAGATCGTGTTCTCAGTGGCTTTCAACAGCGAGCACGGATCGCCGCTGGTGATCGCCCAGGTCCAGCGGTCCGGACTGAAAGAATTCGTTGCTGGAGAGATCTCCCGGCATGCCGGCGCGGACAAACTACAGGTTCAGGTAGTCGATGAGCAAGACCTGAGGAATCTCGCAACCCAGCAGGGACAGAAGCAGTTGCTAATCCTCGTGCGGCCCGGTTTTGTTGCGGCCAGCGGTGATGTGGAAACGCTGCGAAGCTTCGATAATGCGGTGAACGCAGGCGGAGGCGGCTTCGCCGGTACGCCCTTCGGTCAACGGATGGCATCGGCGTATCAAGGCGGTGCAGGCTTGCTCTTTGGCGCGAATCTTCAGGCAATGACGGCACAGCACGCGTCTGCGCGATCCCAACGCAAGCAGGAAACGTTTGAATACACCGGCCTGGCTGACGTCCAATACCTGGTGGCCGAGCGCAAGGAAAATGCAGGCCAGGTGCTGAACCAGGCGGAGCTCAGCTTCAGCGGCCCGCGGCACGGTATGGCTTCCTGGCTGGCGGCGCCGGCGCCCATCGGCGGGCTCGACTTCGTCTCCAAGGACGCTGCGGCCGTGGGCGCCTTTGTAGCCAAGAATCCCGCGCAGATGCTGGATGATGTATTCAACGTGGCTTACGCCTCGAATCCCAACGCCAAGGCGAATATCGCCCGCGAAGAATCTGAGCTGAAGATTAACTTCCATCAGGACCTGGCGGATATATTGGGCGGAGAAATTACGGTCGCGCTGGACGGCGCTCTCCTGCCCACACCGTCATGGAAGGTTGTGGCCGAAGTCTACAACCCCGAGCGCTTGCAATCCACCATCCAGCAGTTAGTCGCTGATGCCAACGAGCACAATGCGGATCATCCTGAACGCCACTTGAGTCTCAACCAAGACAGCGCTAACGGTCTGACCTACTACACTTTGCATTTTGAAGATTCCGGAAAAAGCGCGGAAGTTGACTACACTTTCGTGGATGGCTATCTGGTCATCGGACCCAGCCGCGCCTTGGTCATGACCGCGGTCAACATTCATCAGAGCGGTAATTCGCTGGCCAGCTCCAGCGCGTTCCGCGCCTTATTGCCACAAGACGAGCACGCCAACGTTTCGGCATTGCTTTACCAGAACCTGGCTCCGGTAGTGGGCCCGGTGATGCAACAGCTTTCGCCTTCGCAGTTACAATCGTTACAGCAACTCGCGAAGGAGACCAAGCCCAGCGTGGTATGCGCCTACGGAGAAGACAACGCGGTCCGCGTAGCCAGCAACAGCCGATTCTTCGGGCTGGATCTGAATACCCTGGCGCTCTCCGCGCTCTTGAAATTGACTCATCCACCCCAGAAGGGAACAGATTAGCGGGAACATTCAAAGCTGGGTTGACGTACGAGAGAGTGAATGCCAGCAGTCATTGAACTGGAAAATCTCGAAGTCAGGCTGGGCCAGCGCACAATCCTGGACCAGCTCAATGGATCGCTCTCCGGGCGATGCATTGGGCTTTTAGGTCCCAACGGTTCAGGCAAATCCACTCTCATCAACACCTTGCTTGGCTTTTACCGTCCGGCTAACGGGCGGGCGCGCATCTTCGGCAAAGAAGTGCAGGGCAATCTCCGCGAGCTGCGCGCTCAAATTGGTTTCATGCCGGAAAGCGACGCCTTTATTGCCGATATGAGCGGTGTCCGCTTCGTCCGCTACATGGCGGAAATATCCGGACTTCCAGCGAACGAAGCCATGGAGCGGGCTCACGAGGCTTTCTTCTACGTTGGCCTGGGCGAGGCGCGCTACCGCAAGCTAGGGACCTATTCGCTGGGAATGAAACAGCTGGCCAAGCTGGCTCAGGCCATCGCCCACGGGCCGCGGCTGCTGTTGCTGGATGAGCCCACCAACGGCCTCGATCCTGAAGCACGCCTGCGCATGCTGCAACTGGTGCGCGAGATTCGCGACACCGGCCAGGTCAATCTATTGATCTCGTCGCACTTGCTGCGCGACGTCGAAGAGTGCTGCGACGAAGTGATCATCCTCAAAGAAGGAAGGATTGCCGCCATCTGCAATCTCGAGGAAGAACGCAAAGCGAATTTGAAGTTCCTGGAGCTCGAAGTGAGCCAGGAGAATGGTTTTCTCGAATCGGTCAAGAGCCTGGGCTGCGAATGCGCCAGTTTCGGTGGCGGTCGATTGAAAGTTGTTCTTTCCGACAATATCGAACTGCGCCAGCTCTACCGGCTTGCCGCCGAACATTCGGTCCAGATTCGCAGAATGAATTACCGCCGCGATTCGCTCGAAGACATCTTCCTGAAGGCGATGTCCAGCGGCACGCCTCCTCCGCCACCTCCACCGCCGCCAGGGAGCAGCAATGGCCGTCTATAAGCGCACATACAAGGCATACAGCGGTGCGCTGACGCCGGCGTGGTCGCGATTTGGCGTGCTGGCTCGCTATGGGTTGAAGACGCTTTTCAACTCGCGGCCGTTCACGGCATATGCGGTTTTGTGCCTGTTCCCATTCCTCTTCGGCTTGCTTACGATCTACGTTTTTCACAATACCGCAGCGCTGGCGTTGGTAAACCTTAGACCCGGTCAAACGCCGATCATCGGCAACTACTGGTTCATGGCGTTCCTCGGCATTGAAGCATGGATGAGCTTCCTGCTCACCGCCTGGGGCGCGCCGGGAATGATTTCCAGGGATTTTGCGAATCATTCGATACAGCTCTATCTCAGCCGTCCGCTCTCTCAAGTTGAGTACTTGCTGGGCAAAGTCTCCGTGCTGGGGATCTTGCTTTCGTGCACCACCTGGATTCCCGCCCTGATTCTTTTTGTGGTGCAAGCTCAACTTCAGGGCAACGGCTGGGGATGGGCCAACCTGTGGCTGGCCGGATCGATCGTCGTCGCAGCGCTGCTGGGCATCGCGCTGATCTCGCTGCTCTCCATGGCGCTGGCGGTTTGGGTACGGTGGCGGATTGCGGCCACTGCCCTGATGATCGGGACGTTCTTCTTGCTGCCGGCCTTCGGTGGCATCTTCGATCTCATCCTTCGCACCCACTGGGGCCGCTTGCTCAACTTTTCATACGTCATGATGGTGATCTGGTCGAGCTTGTTCCGTGTGCCCGAGCAACAGCGCCATATCGCTCAGTTCGACCTGATTCCTCTGTGGTCGGCCTGGGCCACCGTGTTCGTTGTTTGCGCGATCTGCCTATGGCTGTTGCATCGCCGATTGAAAGCTCGTGAGGTAGAGCGCGGATGACGACCAGCAACAAGATCATTTTCGACAACGTATCCAAGTTCTATGGTGAGGTTCTCGGCGTCAATCGGGTCAACCTCTCGCTTCCGCCGGGCGTGACGAGCTTGGTCGGGCCTAATGGATCAGGCAAGACAACCTTGATGAATCTGATGACGGGGCTGGTCCGTCCAACGCAAGGCAGTATCAGCGTCCTGGGTCTGACACCCGATCAGCCCGAGGAGTTCTTTCGTCACGTCGGCTATTGCACCCAGTTTGATTCCTTCCCCAAGGGCGTGAGCGGCTTTAGCTTCATCTATCAATCGTTGCTTCTACGCGGCCTGTTGAATCGAGAGGCGCGCAGTCTGGCACTCGAAGCCATCGAGCGCCTGGGGATGACCAACGCGGCCGATCGCAAAATCGCGGGCTATAGCAAAGGCATGCGCCAGCGAATCCGTTTGGCGCAAGCCATTGCTCATCATCCTACCGTGCTGGTGCTGGATGAGCCTCTCAACGGCCTGGATCCGATGGCGCGCGCCGAAACCATTGCGCTCTTCGAAGCGTTAGGCAAAGAAGGCATGCACGTGATTGTCTCCAGCCATGTGCTGCACGAGGTCGATAAGATCTCCGATCAGGTCGTACTGATGAGCTACGGTTACGTGGTGGCCGAGGGGCAAATTCACGGTGTCCGTAGCGAGGTGAAGGAACATCCCATGCAGATCCTGGTGCGCTGCGGGAACCCCGGCCGCCTGGCTTCGCGCCTTTTCTCGCAAGATCACGTGGTCGAAGCCAAGTTGAATAACGACGGCAAAGGCGTTCTTGTTCGCACCCGTGACGCCGATCAGTTCTACCTTCTGCTAAACCGCATCGTGCTCGAAGAAGACTTTTTGCTGGAAGCAGTAGCCCCGGCCGACGACGACGTTAACTCGGTCTACCAATACCTGATCGGGGGAGGAGGCGGTACCGTATGAGCCAGCCCGAATCCTCTCCCAAATCGCGTCGTGATCTTCCTTGGTCCCTGTGGACATCACAGCTGCTAGCGGTGCTACGCATCGAGTTGAGGAAGAGTTTGTGGATGCGGCGCAGCATCTGGATTTACCTCTTGGCTCTGGCGCCCGTATCGATCATTGGATTGCATGCACTGCTGGATCATAACGCCAACTTGGAAGAGGACACTCGAGTCTTTGCTTACATCTTCCAGTTCTATTTGCACGGCGCCATCTTCTTCGCGTGTATGGGACTGTTTACCTGGCTCTTCCGCGGCGAAATTGTGGAGAAGAGTCTGCACTATTACTTCCTGGTGCCCATGCGACGCGAGGTTTTGATCGTTGGGAAATTCCTGGCCGGCGTTCTGGCCTCGGTAGTGACCTTCGGCGGGTCCGTGCTCCTTGCTTTCATTTTCATGTACGGACACTTTGGTGCGGCCGGACGCGCGTTTATCTTCGATGGCCCGGGATTGGGACATCTCCTTGCTTATCTCGGCGTTGCGACTCTAGCCTGCGTTGGCTACGGATCGTTGTTTCTTGCGCTCAGCCTGGTCTTCAAGAATCCCATTTTGCCCGGGATCGTTGTTTTGCTGTGGGAGACGTTCCACGCTGTCCTTCCCTCGTTGCTGCAGAAACTCAGCGTGATGTTTTACCTGAAGCAGCTCTCTCCCGTCTCGATTCCTCCAGACGGGATCATGGCGCTGTTTACGGTTGTCGCCGAACCGGTTCCTGCTTGGATCGCTGTGCCAGGTTTGCTGTGCTTGTGCGGCGCAATCCTGGTTTTCGCTTGTTTCAAGATCAGGCGGACTGAGATTAGCTATTTGGCTGACTAAGAATCGCCGACATCGCCGGAAATCTGGTTCTTCCGATCTCGGCGATTTCGCGCGATTACGGCGATGACGGCGATCTTCACAACGCCATTGTCGCAAGCAAACGTCAAGAGTAACCTAGGTGAGTAGAAGGTAGTTACTCAACGAGGTGTTCGATGCACATCGCCAAAGCCTCTGGTGTGTCCTTTGTGGTTTGGTTGTTTAGCTTTGCAGCTCCTGCCCAACAGCCTGCCCCCGGGCCGCCGGAGACGCCAAGGCATGCCTTAATCGAAATCGTGACCGGCGGCGAAAAAGGCTTCATGAAACACCTCACACTTGAGGTTCTCGAGAGTCTTAAGAAGCCAGGAAACATGCAGACATCGGCCATGTTGAAGGGGTTGGGTATGGATGCCTCCTTCGCCGGCAAAGGTTTGCAGGCGTTTGAAACTGGTCCGATACTGTTCACCTTCAACGAACCCGCGGAGCACAAAACCCTGGAAGTGCATGTCGAGAATGATGATCTGAACGGGGAAGAGGACGATCTGGAACTTTCGTTGCATAGTTTACAGGACGGACAAGAGCAGGTAGAAGACTGGCAAGCGTTTGCATCGCATTTCACCGTATCCATGAAGCGGCAAGCGAACATCTGGCGTCTGAACAAGATCACCGTTCGAGCCGAGTTTCCCATCGGCGACCCGACATTCATCGACACATTGTTTAAAAAGACGACCGGAGATGGGGTTACCGGAATGGCGGCCACGTTACCCGAGACGCAAACAAATACCGCCGTAAAGGTAGATTTGCACTCGGACGCAAACCCGCTTGCGTCCTCGCAACAAGTGCCACCCGAGATGATTGTAAGGTGGTTGGGTTTGGCAGAGTCGACGTTTGCCTTGCAGAATCCCGAGAAAGGATTCACCTGCTCGTTTTCCGAATTGAGTCACGAGAGCGCTGGCTTTGGCGCGGGTCAACTGGCCAAGGGCGATGAATACTACGGTTATCGGTTCACTCTGAGTAATTGCGAAGGAAAACCGGCGGGTAGCTTTCGCATTACAGCCGAGCCCATGGTGCCTTTGGCGAATGCAAAGGCCTTTTGCGTCAATGCAACTCAGAATGTTCGCTCTTCAGACGATGGCCGTGGTGCAACTTGCATTACCTCCGGCAAAGCATGGACCGGCGTCGGGTCCGTGAGCCTCTCCATGCCGCTCTCGACCGAAGTAAAGTGAAGTGGAGTAACGAGATTTACTTCTGCAAGAACGGGTTGGTCTCGCGTTCGTCCCCGATCGTCGTTTGCCCGCCGTGCCCGGGGATGACCAGCGTATCGTCCGGCAAAACCAGTACGCGCGCGCGCAGAGAGCTCATGATTTTTTCCAGCGAGCCGCCCGGCAGGTCGGTGCGGCCGATGCTTCCGGCAAACAGCGTGTCACCGGCGATTAGCTTTTTCTGGTCGGGAAAATAGAGGCAGATGCTGCCTTCCGTGTGTCCAGGCGTGTGAATGACGTTACTTCGAATTTCGCCGATCTCGAGCACGCGGCCATCGCCAATCCCTTCATCGATTTGAACCGGACCGGGCGGCTTCATCCCGACCCAGGCGGCCTGCATGTCGAGCATCTTAAGCAGGGCGAAATCGCTTTGGTTCATCAGGATCGGAGCGCCAGTCGCGGCTTTCAGCTTCATAGCGCCGCCCACGTGATCGATGTGCGCATGAGTGATCACGATTTGTTTCAGCTGAAGCTTTTCTTCCCCTAGAATGCGGAGAATGTCTTCGATCTGATCGCCCGGATCGATGACCATAGCTTCGCGCGTCTGCTCATCGCCGATGATGGAGCAGTTACATTGCAGTGGTCCGACGGGAAGAATTTTGTGGAGCATGGGAAGACAGCAATTGGCAAATAGCAATTAGCAAATAGCCAAAACAACAAGCAGCTTGCAGGTTTTGCTAATTGCTAACTGCTATTTGCTACTTTTTCGCCGGCGCGTTCTGCGGGCTCTTCACGTTCTCCATGATCGACGTCGGATGGTTGCGCGTGGTAAAGACCGTCAGGAAGAAAGACGTCAGCATGAAGAAAATGGCGCACCAGGTAGTCAGCCGGGAGAGAGCCGTGGCAGTTCCGCGGGGACCAAACGCCGTCTGGCTGCCCATGCCGCCAAAGGTCGCGGCGATATCCGCGCTTTTGCCGTGCTGCAAAAGCACCACGATGATCAACACCGCGCATACGAAAACGTGAACGATTGTGATTAAGACGGTCAACATGTTCCTGGGAAAATCCTTTCGAAACTCATGGTGCGGAAGGGGGGATTTGAACCCCCACGCCTTTCGGCGCCACCCCCTCAAGATGGTGTGTCTGCCAGTTCCACCACTTCCGCACAGCCCTTTTTTGTGCCCAAATTCGGCCTCAAAACTTCCGAACGGGAACCCAAACTGGGAAGGGAATCATCATTATAGCAAACCGTTTAGGCCCGTCCCGAGCTCGTGTAGCATAGCCGCCCCCGGCTGTGCCCGGCTCTAAGAGCGCAGGCGGGGCGCCCTTCGGCAAGCTCAGAGCAGGCTCTGCGCCACAAGTGATCGGTCATGAAACCACTACCCAGAATCCGGCCTGGCAAGCAGATTGCACTTGATTCGACAAGGCCGTCCGGTACATCATCTTAAGCACCATTTTCCCCTACAATTCGGGTCCCAAAATTGGGGGAGCCGAAGATTCCCAGATTGAGGGCCCTTTTTGGCGGAACCTAAGCCCAGCTTAGAGCAAATTAACGAGCAGCTTCGCCAGGCGGAAGCCGTGGGTGATCCCTGGAAAGAGGGAATCGCGCTCAACAACCTGGGCGATTACCACAAAGACCGCAACGAGACGGCCAAAGCCCTCCAGTACTTCCAAAAAGCTCTCGATTACTTTACCGCCCTTGACGACGCGGAAAAGAAGGCTACTGTGTTCAACAACATCGGCGGCACTTACGCCGATGCCAAGCAGTATCCCCAGGCCCTGGAGCAGTTTGCTCTGGCGCTAGGCGTGTATGGAGCTATCCAACAGCCCTTTGGCCAGGCCATGGCCCTGAACAACATGGGCGGCGTCCACCTGACTCTGAAGGCGTATGAAGAGGCACGCAAACAGTTCATTCTGTCAGCTTCGTTCTTCCGATCGGCTCAAGCTCGTGCGTGGGAAGGCCAGGCTCTCGAGAATCTGGCCGCCGCTGAAGCCGGGTCGGGCAATAACAAAGCCGCTATCGAAAGCTACGGCCGCGCGCTGCAGATCTGGCAGCAGGAAGAGCAAATCGACCGCCAAGCCCTGCTCCTGAACCGCATTGCCACGTTATACGCCTCGTTGGGCGAACCCAGCCGCGCCGCGGAGCTGCACTCGCGGGCCATTGCTCTCGCCCAGAAGGCCAAGAACATCCCACTCGAAGCCACGGCTCACGGTAGTCTGGGCCGCGTTCACTTCGACTCCAAGAGCTGGGCGGCTGCGCGCCTGGAGTTCGAGCATGCTCTGCGCCTTTTCAAAGAGTGCGGTGACAAGCGTGGCCAAGCCATTACTCTAGCCAGTCTGGGCCGGCTTGATCTGGCGACCGGCCAGGATCTGCTCCACTCCGCCGCCGAGCTGTTTCGCCAGATCGGCGACGCCGCCGGCGAGCGCGCCGCGCTCGATCTTCTGCCTCTGCCTGCAGAGGAGGATTCTCCCAAGGCCAAGGTTAAGCCGGCGTAGCCGCAAGCATTCAGCACTCAGCATTCAGCGCTCAGTCCAACCTGAAGTTCGGGAAAGTTGGAGGCTTGGGTCACCTGCCGTATATCATAGGATCGCTTAGGGGCAAAGGCTTCGCGCCCAAGACATGGCGACCGACGACAATCTTCCGCAGTGCTTGCTGATCAGCCCTACGTATCGTCGAGTCCGCACGATACTGGAGGAAGCGGCAAGACAAGCCGGGTTCCTCCTCACCAGGGCCCAGCATTCAGACCCATCGCTGGCAACTGCACCTCCCGGGTCAATCTACTCAGCACTGATGCGTGCGGATTTGATCGTCGCTGACGTATCACACTTGAGTGTGAGCACGTCCTACGAGTTCGGGCTTGCGCATGCAGTTGGTAAGCCTGCATTGCTGTTGGCCGACGAAAAGAAGCCCCCACGTCTCTTTGCCCCGGGTGCGCCTTATCTGATGTACCAGAACACGCCCTCTGGCCTCGCGAAACTCCACGGCACATTTCGTCGCGTCCTTGAGGACTTTAAGAAGTCACCTGGAAGTTTTACAGCGTCCTTCCTTCCACACCACCCCGCCCCCACCCCATTCATCGATTTGAACAAACTGGAACCGAGGGAATTTGAGAATTTGTGCTTCGAACTTCTAACTCAGATTGGCTTCCGGCGCGTCGAATGGGGAAAGGAGTTCCATGAGGTTGATGTGGTCGCAACGCTGAAGAAGAAAGATCCCGACGGTTTTGAATATCAAGAGTTGTGGCTCATATCGATGGGCACGCGCGCACCGGCCGAGATGCTTCTCGAAATGGCTTCAGAGCCTGAGTTCTTGTACCGCCGAATCCTCCAACGACGCGAGTCCAAGGAGATAAACTTCGGGTTCGACACGCCGTTAACCTTACTTTTTATCCCTTTTCGTTTCGACGAAGCGGGAGAGGTCATTGAGCGAGAAGTGCGTCGTAGACTGGAGAGGGGACGTCGGGAATGGCCAAGCCTCAAATTCAGAACGCGCATTTGGAACAGCGACCACCTCGTCAATCTGATTCAGCAATACCCCCAACTTGCTCAGAAATACTTCTCGGACGAGGCGGGCCGATCACAATCAAAGTACCGCAAGACGCCTGAGGAGCTATATTCGGAGAATGTGCTCCTTAACGAACGACAGCAATCTTTAATTGCAGCACTCGAAGAGGAAAAAGACAAGAGGACGCGAGCCGAGCGCGATGCGGTTTGGAAGGACCTATCATTTACTGCGGCACACAAGCTGGGCAACCCGGTTTTTGCTTTGGAAACCGATTTGCAAGCTCTTAAGAAACGAATCGCTAGCGCGTCATCGAGCGATGCGGCCCAAGTCGCCGAGGAGATGAGCACCTCGCTCGAAAAGGCAAAGGCCATTATTGAGCAATTCAAGTCCCTTACCAAAGCCCAGGAGATTTCCGTTCGGCCCGTCAGCATCGCACCATTGATACGGGCAGCCTGTCGAGTGGCCGAGCAAAACGGTGTGGAAGTTCTCTTGCAACAGCCCGAACACGTGCCGCACGTCCTGGCCGACCCGGGCGGTATCACGGAGTGTTTCGACGAGCTAGTCGCAAACTCGCTCCATTGGTTTGACAAGGGAGATAAGAGGCTATCGATTGTATTAGATCTACCAAAGAAAAAAGAGATCCCTGAGCTACTTGACAGGGCGCATTCGTACGTCAGGATTCGCTTCGCAGACAACGGATCTGGAGTGCGCGCAGAACACAAGAAGAAGATCTTCGATCCGTTTTTTACTACTCACCCACACGGAACGGGTCTCGGTTTGTCTCTGGTCGAGCGAATCATCGAAGGACATGGTGGGTGCATCTCGGAAAACGGAAAGCCTGGCGAGGGTGCGGCGTTTGAGATTTACTTGCCCATCGCACCAAGAAACGGCCGGAAGGAATAGCAATGTCGAATATCCTGATCGTCGACGACGAACCCGAGAATCTAAAGTCGCTGAAGAGATTCCTGGAAGACCGGGACACGGCGCAAAGTCCAAGGACCCATTGATTATGGTGATACTCTTGAAATAGCGTGGCCGACGGCCTGCACGATATTCGTGCGGCCTACCCTTTGAAATGACTACCGCCGACCCTTTGACTTTCGCTGACTCGATCGACGATACCGCTTAGATGTATGTGAAGCTTCTCCCGGACTTGTTCTTTTAGTCTGCTTAGAAAGTCGTTCACATCGCGAGGGCTTAGAATTTTGTGCTGCGGTTCCACGACGGTCTCAAATGTGTCCCATTTCGCGGGATCTTCAAACGTCACTAAGCCGATCCCGAAACGCACCGCCTCTTTTTCTAGCCGTTCAAAATCTGTCTTTTCTTGGCCTTCGGGAACGTGCAATGAGAGATAGCTCTTATTCGCAAAAGCAGAGTGGGATGCTGTCTCGTAGACGCCTTCGACACCGTATGCGTCAACGGGTTTGATCTCGAATGAGATAACTTCAATACTCTTCCCGGGAATAAATTGAAAATTCCCAACTGAAACTAGAGTAACGTCGGGTCGAGTCCATTTTCCGCCTGTATCAGTTCTTCCTTTATGGGCAGATATTTCGGAGACAAACTCTCTTATGTCGTACTCTTGAACCCAGTCAGTTTGGATGGTCTTGTGAAAAGGGTCGTAAAGATCCGACTCTTTCCGATAGCCGCGCAATCGCACTCTTTTGGTTGCAGAAGTGTCAGCGATTAGTCGAACGCTGCCTCCTTTACCTCGCCCCCTCTCGAGTGCGCCCTTTTCAATCAGGTCATTGCGAACTTGCCAATACACTTCTTCAGCGAAATTTTCGTTCAGTTTCTTCTTGGATCGATCTAGAAAGTCTTGGAGCAGCGTTACGTTACCAACACTAGTGCCATCTTTGGGAACCAATGAAAGTAAGAGCTCGCTCGCTTTGTGTTCAGTCTGCTCGTTGAGGTTAACTCTTCTTCTTCCCACGGAATATTCCCGTCGCGACGCCTAATTTACTCTAGTCCCGCATCATTTCCAACCAGAATCCCGGACGCGTGTTTACTCAACCTGCGAAATTTCGATGGAGGCATCAGCCGTCCCCTGCGGGGACTTGATACGCTCGTGTAGCGCAGCCGCCCCGGCTGTGGCCGCCCACAAAAACGCAGGCGGGGGCGCCTGCGCCACATGGGATTTGTCGTGAAGAGTGCCAAACTGCACCACTACCAATTTCCCTTGCTCAAGGCTTCCCACGGCGCTACCATGCCATCGCCAAAGGAGGCCTCTCCACAGACGGAGGTGCCTGGGCTACCTGGGCCTTTCTGACAGCCGAAAGCTGGCTGTCGCGCAATGAGCTCCTTGGGAGGTGCGGACATGAGGCGCATGTTCTCCGTCGCTATTCTGTTGACTGCCACTCTCGCCGGCGGACAAGTTGCGAAAGTCATCATTCCCGCGGGGTCGCCTGAAGATCAGGCACTGCAGGCCATCACCGCCGAAAACGATGAGCAGAAACGCATTGCTATGCTCCAAGACTTTCTGCAGAAGTTTTCCGGCAACCAGCAAGCCGTCATTTACGGGCAGTGGCAACTGGCGCAGCAATACCTGGACCAGGGCGATACCGCCAAGGCCTTGGAGTTCGGCAAGAAAGCGGCGGACGGCCAGCCCAATAACCTGGACATCCTGGTTTTTCTTGCTGGAGCGGCGCAACGAGCGAAAGCCAACGATGTAATCGTGGATTGCGCGGTGCGCGGCGGAACTGCGTTCAATGGTATTGCCAGCCAACCCAAGCCTGACGGCATGGATCCGGAAGACTACGCCCTGCGCATTAAACAGGCGCAGGATCCACTTCGATCGTCGTTCGAATTCCTGGAAGTCTCCGGCCTGAACGCTATGGTCGATGAGCCGGATGCTAAGAAACGCATGAACTATGTCGAGCGATACCTCTTGGCATTTCCCGGATCGCGCTTCCAAGAACAGATTACGCAGGTGGCGCTGCAGACGTTAGGGCAGTTGAACGACTCGGCGCGGCTCGCGAGCTTCAGTCAGAAAGCGATTGCGGCCAATCCCAACAGCGTGAGCACACTGGTAGTCCTCTCCGAGGCCTACGGCGCAAGCGCCGATCCAACCGCCGGGGCCCGCGCCGAGACCTATGCTCGCAAGGCCCTCCAGCTAGCCGGCGCGCAGAAACCGACTCCCGAAAACAGGCTAGGCCTATTTACCGGTCTGGCGCATTCGGCTCTCGGTTACGCCTTGCTGAAACAAGACAAGAATGTATTGGCGATTGCAGAATTGAAAACTGCGACGGCGCAGTTGAAAGAGCAGATGGACGCCTATCCGGCAGCGCTCTATCGTCTGGGGTTTGCCTACGCGAAGACTGGCAAACTGACCGAAGCCAAGACGGCGTTGACGGAGCTAGTAGCTATCGACAGCCCTTATCGCCAGCCGGCGCGAGAACTGCTGGCTAAAGTTCAGGCGGCGCCTACTACCAGACCGGCTGCTCGGAAAAGGTGATGCTTACTTACATCCCGACACCCTGAGCCTGCCGAAGGGGAGGGAGCCCTATGACATCGGGTGATCGGATCATCGGGAGATCGGGTGATCGGAAAATCGAAGACTCGCGATGCGCTCGGAATTGGCGCAGTGAACCGTACAAATAATCAGTGACTCACAGGGATGACCCGATCTACCGATCACCCGATCCGAGAGGGGTCCCTCGCTCCGCTTCGGGACATTGAAAACCTAGGCCGCGATGGTTTGGCCTCCGGGAACGAAGCGTGCAAGCAACGCTCTCATCTGCGGATTCAAGCGCAACCGTTCGCTCTCCTGTTCAAAGCGCTTACCCGGATCGGGAACTGCCTTCAAGGCAAAACGCAGATAGGAGAGCCGCATCAGCCATGCTGCATGCCGCAGATCATCTTCCGTGCGCACATAAAACGTAACCCAGCCGGAGTCAGGCACGAAGCGATGCCTTTCTGCCAGACCCTCTTTCAAAAGCTGATCACGGATGGCACGCGGAAAGGGAATCTCTACCGCGCCATCGTTGTGCATGTGTCCGATTTCGAGTTTTCCCAGGCGAAATCCTCGCCCTCCAAAGCGGTGCGGCTCAGCTGAGACACCTGGCCACGCGGAAACCTGATCTTCCAACGTCTTCAAATACCCGTTCATTTGTGTGGCACTCCTTGGGATTATCCGTAGCTCCTGCATATCCTTTCGATGATTGGCCCTAACCGTTAGACTCACGAACCTGAGATTTGTTTATTAAATTATTTCAACAACCTTTAGCCAATTGTGAAGCCGAAAGACAAGAGGTTTCGAATTGGAACATGTCCAGGCCCTTTTTAGGTGAGGCGTGAACTGCACTCCCTTTCACCGCTGATGGAGACAACAACCATTTCCTATGAAAGTGTCATTCCGACCCTGAGCTTGCGAAGCGGAGGAATCTCCACTCCGCGCCGTGGATTTGTCGTGAGAACAAAATCCCCGCGGCGCTGCGGTCGGGATGACAGCTTCAATGGATCTCGAGAAGGATTGGAAAGCAGGGGCAAGGCGCTCGTCTAGTGCAAAGACGTCGCAAAGAATTACAACGCTACCACTTGACGATCGCCGCGAATGATCTGGGATCGAGACTTGCGCCGCCAACCAAAGCGCCGTCAATCTCAGATTGCGACATGAGAGCTTTGGCGTTGTCCGGCTTGACGCTGCCACCATACAGAATGCGCATCTTTGAGGCCGCATCGTCGCCCAAAGCTTGCGCGGCTTCGGCGCGGATCACGCGATGAGCGTCTGCAGCAAGCTCAGGCGTCGCAGTCTTTCCGGTGCCGATGGCCCACACCGGCTCGTACGCCACCGCCAGCGCGTGCGCCTGCGTGCCCGAGATCTCGCGAAAAGCAATACTGCACTGCCGGCGCAGAATGCTCTCCGTCAATCCGCTTTCGCGCTCGGCCAGCACCTCGCCGACGCAGACGATCGGCTTGAGCCCAGCAGTCAGCGCAGCCCGCAGCTTGCGGTTGACCGTCTCATCGGTTTCGCCGAAATACTGGCGGCGTTCGGAATGGCCGATGATCACGTGTGTACATCCGGCAGCGAGCAACATGTGTGCGGAGACCGCGCCGGTGTAGGCTCCGTCTTTCTCCCAGTACATATCCTGGCCTCCCACCTCGATGGTGCTGCCGCCAACGGCCTCTACGGTCGCAGGAATCGCAACGAAGGCAGGACACAAGACGATTTCATCGCGTTGGTGGTCGAACACGTGGGGAAGTAATCCGTCGACGAACTCGCGCGCCTGCTGCGGCGTCTTATGCATCTTCCAGTTGGCGGCGATCAGCTTCTTTCTCATGAGGCCGCTTCGCGCTCGATTTGGAACGTGGGAAAGGCCGAGGCCAGCTCTTCGGCAGCTTCAGCGTAAGCCGCGTGGGTCTCGCTGTCGAATAACACGAAGCGCACGAGCGTTACCGTACCGGGCTGGTGCAAAATTGCGGCCACAGCGCGTAAAGCAACGCGGGCAGCAGCCTTCACCGGATACCGGTATGCGCCCGTAGAGATGGAAGGGAAGCTGACGCTGGTGCAGCCTTTGCGGTTCGCTTCATCCATTGCGTTGGAGTAGCAACTCTCGAGGATCTGCGGTTCGTTGTACCAGCCGCCATTCCACACAGGCCCGACCGTGTGGATCACGTATTCGGCTTTCAAGTTGGCGGCGGGCGTAACCACGGCCTGTCCGGGCAGCAGCGAGCCGCGCTGGCTGCGAATCTTACGGCACTCCGCCAAGAGTCTTGGCCCGGCAGCTCGGTGGATCGCGCCATCCACGCCTCCGCCTCCAAGCAGGGAAGTATTCGCCGCGTTGACGATCGCATCGGTAGTTTCGAGCGTAATATCGCCCTGGACCAGCTCCAGCAGCGATACTTTACCGATGCGATAGCGCAGTGCGGAGTCCATGGATTATTTGTTGGTCAGAGCCTCGACCCCAGGAAGTTTTTTGCCTTCAAGAAATTCGAGCGACGCGCCGCCGCCCGTCGAGATGTGGGTAATCTTATCGGCAACGCCGGATTGATGCACCGCGGCCACGGAGTCACCACCGCCGACGATGGAAGTCGCGCGGCGATTGGCGGCAACCGCCTGTGCAATCATCATGGTTCCGTGTGCGAATGGCGCAACTTCAAACACGCCCATAGGGCCGTTCCACACGATGGTGTTGGCGTCAGCAATCTCCTTCGAGAAAGCGGCAACCGTCGCCGGGCCAATGTCGAGCCCCATCTGCCCGGCGGGGATCGGCCGATCGGCGCTGATCACATGCGACGCCGCCGCGGGATCGACTTTTTCGGCTATTACGTGGTCGACCGGCAGAAGCAAGCGCACGCCCTTGGCCTGCGCGTCTCTTAGAAGCGTTTTGGCGAGATCGATCTTGTCATCTTCCACCAGGGACTTGCCGACCTCACGACCCTGAGCCTTGAGAAAGGTGTACGCCATGGCGCCGCCGATCAGCAAGGCATCGACCTTGCTCATCAGATTGCGCAGCACTTCAATCTTGTCGGAAACTTTGGCGCCGCCAATGATCGCGACAAAGGGCTTGTCTGGGTTGGTCGTCACCTTGCCCAGATATTCCAGCTCTTTCTGCATTAGCAGGCCGGCGGCAGACTTGCTTAGGAACTTGGTAATGCCCACGGTCGAGGCGTGGGCGCGATGCGCGGAGCCGAACGCATCATTCACGTAGAGGTCGGCAAGGGCCGCTAGCTGACGGGCAAAGTTTTCGTCGTTGGCTTCTTCTGCGGCGTGGAAGCGCAAGTTTTCGAGAAGCAGAGTCTGCCCCTTCTCCAGCTTTTTGGCCAGCTCCTCCGCCGCCAGGCCGATACAATCCGGCGCAAAGCCCACATTGCAGCTGCGTCCTAGCTGTTCATCCAGCATCATGCGCAGGCGCTCGGATGCGGGCTTCAGACTCATCTTGGCGTTGAATTTTCCCTTCGGACGGCCGAGATGGGACGCCAGAATCACACGCGCGCCTTTCCGCAGCGCATACTCGATGGTTGGGAGAGTCTCGCGGATGCGAGTATCGTCGGTGACCCGGCCGGCCTCATCTAGCGGGACGTTGAAGTCCACGCGCATGAAGACGCGGTGTCCGTCGAGCTGAAGGTCTTGGATTGAGAGCTTCGCCATCGCAGTTCCCAAGCGCCGCCGCGGGTTAGAGGCCTTTTTTTGCTATGAACTGGATCAGGTCACGCACCCGGCACGAGTAACCCCACTCATTGTCGTACCAGGCGATCACTTTGACACAATTGTTATTCACTACACGCGTCAACGGCGCGTCCACAATGGCCGAACGGCTATCGCCACGGTAGTCGGAAGAGACGAGTTCCGCTGTCTCTACGCCCAGAATGCCTTTCATCGGACCGCTGGCCGCGGCGGCGAACGTTTTGTTGACCTCCTCGGCGGTCGTGCTTTTTTCGACGAACGCGACTAAATCCACAACTGAAACATCGGGCGTCGGCACGCGCATGGAGAAGCCGTCGAGCTTGCCCTTCAGCTCGGGGAGCACCAGGTGCAAGGCCTTGGCGGCGCCTGTCGACGTTGGAATCATAGAGAGCGCGGCCGCCCGCGCGCGGCGCAGGTCCTTGTGTGGAAAGTCCAGGATCACCTGATCGTTGGTGTAGGAGTGGATGGTGGTCATGGCCCCACTCTGGATCTTGAAGTTGTCGTGTATGACTTTGGCCACCGGCGCCAGGCAGTTGGTGGTGCAAGAGGCGTTGGAAATGATGTTGTGCTTGGAGGGATCGTACTTGCCTTCGTTGACCCCGAGAACAATCGTGATGTCTTCATTTTTTGCTGGAGCGGAGATGATGACTTTCTTCACCGGTCCGCGCAGATGTTTCTTGGCCTGCTCGCCCTCCGTAAATTTCCCCGTCGATTCAATGACCACCTGCGCGCCTACAGATTCCCAGTTGATGGCGGCGGGATCTTTTTCGGAAAACACCTTCACCGGCTTGCCGTTGATGACGATGGAATCACCCGTGGCTTTGATGTCGTGCTTGAGGTTGCCGAGAATCGAATCGTACTTGAGGAGATGAGCCAGCGTCGCCGGGCTGGTCAAGTCGTTGACGGCGACGAATTCGAGCGAGGAATCGTCAATTGCCGTGCGCAACACGTTGCGTCCTATCCTGCCAAAACCGTTGATGCCAACTTTTACCGCCATTTGCGCACATTCCTCCCGAGCATTTGTTTTTGAGCTTTCAAAACGTTAGCGTGAAAAACCACGTGAAGACAGAAGCCGTACCGGCTGTCTGGTTGAAACCCATCAGGTTAGCAAACAAAGATGCGTAGGCGCAAACCGGGGATTACTGAAATCCCGAGCGCAGCGAGGGATCTCTATCAGATCGGGTCATCGGTAGATCGGGTCATCGGGCCATCCGTGTTGGTCGCGCATTATTTGTACGGTTCGCCGGCTAGAGCGGTTTCAGAGTTGGTGAATTCCATATAATCAACGACCGTGTAATTTCGAAGCCGGAGGCGAGAAATCGGCTCCGCCCAAAGCCCAGCGGGAACAGATCCTTCGGCTACGCCTCAGAGCCTGTCCTGAGGTGGTAGCGGAAGGAATGACACTCCCCTGGAACCGCAAATAGCTCCCGGAAAGCCGTCATTTCCAGAAATTGATTCTATGCAATCACCGTCGATAGAGAAACAAGTTGTAATCCACATTGCCTTCCGACCGCACCGGCAGCTCCTTCTCCTGACGCCAGCCCGGAACGGGGTAGTCGAGGGCGACGACGCGCGATCCTTTCTTCAGTTGGCTGGCCAGGCGAGGGCCAAGATAGCCGTTGACCTGGGTGAGGAGGTAAAGCGAAACGACTGTTGCATCGCGAAGGTCGGTCTTGAAGAAGTCTTCCGCACGAAACGAGACGCGATCCGCCAGGGCATATTCGCGGGCCTTGTCTTCAGCGTGCTTGCGCAGCTTTTCGTCGAGTTCGATGCCGACGGCGCGAGCGCCAAACTCTTGAGCAGCCATGATGGGAATGCGACCGTCGCCGGAACCAAGATCATAGAGCAGATCGGTGGGGCCGACTTCGCCAAATTCCAGCATTTGTCGGCAAACGGCCCAGGGCGTAGGCGCAAAGAAGGCGGCCGTCCGCATTTGCTTCAGCGCCTGGTCGAGGCCGGTGGCGGCTGTCCGCCGCCGGCGAAAGAAAGAAAAACCCATACGTGCGATTTTGTCACAAAACGCTCTAAAGCAGCCCTTGGCCCTTAGCCCTTAGCCCTTGATTCGAAGGTTTCCGGCAAAAACGGCTAAAGGCTAAGTGCTAGTGGCTAACGATTTCGTTGTGATCTCCAGGCCCTATTTCGGCGATGCCTGATCGACCTGCTTCGCTGCCTTTTTGTTTGCGTTTTGCTGAGCGGCCTGGGTCTCGGCGGCGTTGTTCTTTACCTTCTTGATATGGTCGCCGGAGGCTCCGTTGCTCTCGGCGGCTGTCTTCTCGCCTTTGATGCTTTTGGCAGGCACAAGGTCGTGCACCGCGACCTTGCCGGCGCCTCCGCCGCTTCCGTGGCTGGCGGTCTTAACCGAACCGTCGCCCATTTGCGGGTTGGCCTTCCGCCCCTTGTCCTTGTACGCTGCTTCGCCGCTGACTGCGGCTTTTTCCGCCCCAACCTTCTGCTCCTTGTGCTGGATGGCGCTCTGGCCTGCATTGACTTCAGCCGCGCCCTTGACGGCTTTCTTATTCCCGAGCTTGTCCTCCTGCTCGCCGCCAGCCTTGCGGCCCCGGTCATTGCCTACCTTTTCGTTGACCACGTCCTGGGCGGCATTTTGCTCGCCGCCGGCTTTGCGCATCTTGTGCGCGGCTGCATCCTTGGCGGCATTGCTTTCTGCGGCGGCATCTTTGCGCTTGTCTTGAATCGCGGCATTTGCGCTGGTTTTATCGCCGGCGCCGTGGGCCACAACTTTCCCGGCGGCGGCATTGTTTTCCGGGTTCGCTTTGGAGTTTTTCACCGTGCTTTCTTTGCTGGTGTTAGCGGAACCCTTGAGCACCTGGGGACTTGCGGGAGTTGCCGAACCAGCCAGACCGATCATCGAAAGAAAAGCCAATACCTGTTTGCGCATCTTGCTTCCTCCCATTGGATATGACCCAAATGCTTAGCGCGCGGTTCAAATTTAGACGAAGTGGCGCCGGGGTATGCCCACCTCGCCACAGACAGGGACTGGGCCCGTCAGGAGTTCTGAGGTGGCTGGTGGTATGCGGGGCGAGTATAGCAACTCCGAGTCAAGAAGCAAGAACTTAGTGCAATAAAGTTCAATCAAAAGTTGAAGAAGGCGATTTCTGAGTGTGTGTGGAGATGAAACAGGATGTGTCACTCGAAAAACGTGTGCCACAGGCGTCGATCAACCGCAAAAGCAACAAGAGAAGCATGGAACATGTGATGCTGCTGAGGGCTGGCGAAACCGCCGGCAACTGTCATCTTGAGCGGAGCGCCTGGAGGTATGGTCGCTTCTCGCACAGTCTCAAGCGCGGAGTCGAAAGATCCCGAGAATGATGAAGGAGTAAATGCAGTTTCAGGGAGTTCTCTCGACCTCCTCGCTTCGGGCTGACCGTCCCCCGGCCGGAAACATGTCCGGGACAGTTCCTGGGCCAGAATTCCCTGGATCGGTATTTACTCGGTAAACATCGTCGGGATGTTTCGACTCCGCGCCTGGGATTCTGGCAATGGTCGCGGGATCGAGGCGCTCCGCTCAACATGACAAGCGCCTAGCCCAACCGCACCCATTGAAACCAGTTGCGGGTTTGACTTCGCTTGAAAATCGTGCCGGTCCTGGGCTCTCAAAAAAAAGTGTCGCGAAACGAAAAGAATTTGACGATTAGTGGCACAGGCGCCCCCGCCTGTGAAAAC
>Ga0209648_10000220_pt1 | contig 42481 bp, 45 predicted proteins | sample GraSoi2013_115cm_FD_185830 | JGI IMG/M metagenome (GOLD analysis project Ga0209648, IMG submission 185830) | Grasslands soil microbial communities from the Angelo Coastal Reserve, California, USA - Sample 9_17_2013_115cm (SPAdes) (version 2) | ecosystem: Environmental > Terrestrial > Soil >... | reverse complement strand
CAGCAGCCATGATTCGGCAAGGCCCTGGGCAACTTCGTGAAGTGCTTTCATTTGAGTACTTCTGCCCCCGGGTGAGATGGTTCATTCTAACCCTGAAATCAGGGGTAGTTTGCGGAGAAGCCGCTTCGAGAAAAGGGGTCAGCCTGAGAGCCTGTCGGAGTGAAATCTTTTCGGACGAATAATCAATAGCTTACAAGCAATGCATTCTCTGCAAGTGATTGATTCTTCGTCCGCGAAATTCTATCTCCGACAGGCTCCTGATCTGCGGGGATTTTCTTTGGCGTCCCCGAGGGAAGGATTTTGAACCAGATGGCCAGGGCGAGGACTTTCTTAGTCAACTTGGCCGGAGAAAAGGGGTCAGCCTGAGCAAGCCGGAACCTTGCTGAGGCCTGTCATTTTTCCTAGCATCCTAGCGGCACGAGTCCCTGTGCTCGCTTTTACATCTTCTGGTAGTTCGAGTTTTGCGTGGCCACCGTGACTTGTTTGCTGACGCCATTTACCTGCATAGTGGACACATGGTTGGTGCCGTCGGGCAGCTGGCTGAACTGGGCGGAGATGTTCACCGCATCCTTGGGGTCGCTGAGATACGACGAAATCTGCAGGCTCTGAATCGCCTTCGCCGACTGGCTGAAAACCAGAGTGACTTGGTCTTGGGGTTTGATGTAGTTCTTGATCACCATCTTTACTTCACCGGGAGCGCCTGCCGATCCCAGCATCAGATTTCCTTGTTGATAGGCCTGTTGCAGCCGTTCCGGGTCCGGTTGCGCGTAAGCCTGGGCCAGTGCCGCGATCTGCTGTCCATACTCCTGGTACTCTCCCTTCTTCTTTTCTATGACGTGGTGTTTGAGGCCATGCTGCCGTCCACCAGACGACTGCGGCATCTGTTCCAACTCCGTCTTCTGCGGTTTCCCGTCCGGCCCGAGACGGACCTGGAAGAGCTCTTGCTTCTTGACGTCGCCTTTGATGCTGGTGGTCTGCTGCTCCTGCCAGGAGTACTGGGCCAGAGCCTGCTTGTTGTGTGCCGCAGACTGCTTGACTTCGTTCAGTCTTTGCTGCAGTTCGGGATTCTGGGCAACGGCGCGTGGAGCTGCCGGCGGCGACAGGACCAGGCCTGCTACGGTGAGAAGTGCGGGGGTCGAAAATAAGCTCCTGAGTAGATGTTGACTTGTCATAGATCCTTTATTCCTTTCCCGACTACGCCGGTTGCACCTTCAGGGCGTTGGTTTCTGTTTCTTCGGCTACAGGAATCTGGATGCGATGGCGAAAAGGCAGGATGTCAGACGAGAACATTGATGCCCGTACTGAATCTCGGCCGTTTTCCGCGCTTTGGTTTTCAACGTACGTGCCGGTCTGCGGTAGGCGAGGGTGCCTCATCCCCTCGACTCCGCTCGGGGCAGGCTCTTGGGATGAAGCTGGCCTTTGTTTTTTCAGCTTCGCCACCAGCGTGGGATTCGAGGATGCCTCAGTTTCCATTCCTGAACCCTGAACTCAACTCGAAATATCAACGAACCCGCGCGTGTGAGGGATAGATCGTTAACTCCCCACCCTTTCGCAAAAAAGCAAAGACGCGAAAGAGCCTGCCCCGAGGCCAAGCCGAGGCGATGGGGTACCCTCGAATGTTCGAGAGGGACAGAGACAGCGGGAGAAAGGATGGGCCAACCGCCGTTCAGAAAACCTGTTCAGAAAGTACAGTGGCAAGAATGGCCACATGGACCGTGCTCAGGCGGCAACCCGTTCCACTGGAGAGGAAGGCATCCGGAGTTCAAATTGGTAGAATACCCAAAGCACGCCCGGGAGAAGTTGATGAATTGGGATGCCCGTAAAGCATGGGTGCGCGTTGCGGAATCGCTTGGTGTGATGGCGTTGTACGTTGTGGCAGGAGTATTAGGACATGCAATTCCGTCCACCCATGGCCACGCTTCTCCGCTGTGGCCCGCTGCCGGCATTGCGTTCGCCGCCTTCCTCGTCCGTGGCCGTTACCTTTGGGCAGGAGTCGCAGCCGGGTCTCTTCTGGTTAACTTTCTGGACCATGCGTCGCTAGGGGCAGCGGTCGGCCTCACCGCCGGAAACACCTTGGGCCCTGCCATCGGCGCTGCTCTGTGGGCCAGGAAACCGGTGAGGCCTATCCAACGTCTCAGCGATGTTCTCCGCCTGATCGGTTATGGCTCCTTAGGAACAGCCATCAGTGCCGTGACCGGCCCGGCCGTCCTGGTTGCGACCGGTTCCCTCTCCTGGAGCAGTTGGCCCTCCACGAGCTTGATGTGGTGGATGGGTGACATGATTGGCCTGTTGTTGATTGTTCCTCTGGTCCTCAACTTCGCCGAGTTTAAATTAAGCAAGCCTCGCCTGGCTGAACTTGCGTTCTTGATGGCGTCCCTCCTTACCTGCTGGGAATTGCTGTTTCGCAGCGGCGCGGTTACCGGAGCAGTCTTCAGCTTCACTGTATTGCCGTTCATCATCTGGGGCGCGGTTCGCTTCTCGATCACCGGCGCGGCGCTCTCCAGTTTTTTGGTTTCCGCTGTCGCCATGTTCGAGACCATGCGCGGTGTCGGGCCGTTCATCGCTTACGGCACCTGGACCCACCATGTGGAAGCTCTGCAAGTGTTCATGGCTGTGCTCTCGATCTCCGGGCTTTGCCTGGCTGCGGTGATCGCGGAACGGGACACAGTGGAGGAAGCCCTGGGCCGCGAAGAAAAACTGCGGCGCGCTCAGGAACAGTACCGCAGGATTGTTGAAACCACCAACGATGGCGTTTGGCTGCTTGATCGAGACATCCGAACTAGCTTTGTCAACCGTCGCACGGCAGAAATGCTGGGGTTCACACAGGAGGAGATGCTGGGGCGTCCGCTGTTTGATTTCCTGTTTCCCGACGACCTGCCCCAGAAGCAGGCGGATCTCGAGCGCCGGAAGCGCGGTGCGCGGGAGGTCTTCTACAACCGCTGCCGCAGAAAAGACGGGTCAGAAATGTGGGCCCTTGTTTCCACCAATCCAGTCTTCGGCGATAACGGGGAATTTGACGGCGTGCTGGCTATGCTCAGCGACGTTACCCTGCTGCGCGAGACTGAGGAAACCCTTCGCCGCAACGAAAAGCTGGTCACCGCCGGCCGGCTGGCCGCTACCTTCGCACATGAAATCAATAACCCTCTGGCGGCTGTCACCAACCTGCTCTTCCTGATGCGAACCGACAACAATCCCGACTATTTGAATATGGCCGAAGACGAGCTAGCGCGGATCAACCATATTGCTAAACAAACTCTGGGCTTCTACCGGAACGACCCCAATCCTGCTCGGGTCAATCTCACTGACGTGATCGAAGGAGCGCTGGCTGTGTTCCGCGGAAAAGTCCAGTCACGCGGAGTAGAAATTGAAACTTCATATCGATCCAAAGCCGAAATAAATGGATATTCGAACGAGCTGGGGCAAGTCTTCGGCAACCTCATCGGCAACGCGCTGGATGCCATGGGTTCCGGCGGCAAGCTTCGCATCCGCACGGCCTATTACTGCCACGGTCTTCGTGCAACCATCGCGGACAACGGCATCGGGATTGACCGCGAAAACCTTGGCAAGGTCTTTCAACCCTTCTTCACCGCAAACAAAGAGGTCGGCACCGGCTTGGGACTGTGGCTCACCAGAGAAATCGTCCGGAAGCACGGCGGGTCGATTCGCTTAAAGAGCAGCACGGACGCGCAACACCATGGTACTGTGTTCATGATCTGGTTACCGATGAACGTGCCCCTCGCGTCCACGCCTGCCGCATAGAGATTCTCCACTGAAAGCCTTCTATCATGTGCTGAGCATGCGCTTCACTGATTTTTCAAGCTCGGGAAGAATTTGGGACAGAATGCCGTGGGCAGCACGGTTGCAATTCTTGCAAGCCGTCTTTTTCACGTTTTCCGGGGTCGGATTCTTACTCGACCTGGCCAATCCGAGACCCGGCCGGACCCTACACATCGTTTTCTTGGTTTTCATGGGTGGCGCGATCGGTGTTGCCTACGGCTTCTGCTTCATGCGGGCGCCTAAGCTTCTACCGGTCCTGGTAGCTGTGCATGTGGTCCTGGCTTTCGTACTTACCCCTCATCTGGGATCGCTCGCCGTGGACTGGGCCCAGGTCGCGAACACCGCCGACGGGGTTGATGTAATTGGGTGCCTCTTTGCCATCTTACTCGGGTATGTTTTCTTCGTTCGTTTCGTCAGAAAGCAAGGTTTGCACTATTTTCGAGTCCAGACGGAAATTGAGCTTGCCGAACAGATACACCGCAGCCTGGTACCTCCCATCGCTCGCCACGGCTCACAGGAGGAATTCTATGGGGTGTCAGTTCCCAGCGGGGAAATGGGTGGCGACCTGGTGGATCTGGTGCAAGACGGCAACACATGGATTGGTTATCTGGCAGATGTTTCCGGCCACGGCGTGCCGTCCGGCGTATTGATGGCCATGGTCAAGAGCGCCGTGCGCATGAGGCTCGCCGCTTCATCCGAACCGCAGGTGATCCTCGAAGATTTGAACCGCGTTATCTCCGAATTGATAGCGGCGGAGATGTTTGTGACGCTGGCCTTCGTGTCGCTTGGCAAGTCGAATGATCTCCATTTCGCGACTGCAGGTCACCTGCCCATTCTCCACTTCCGCAGCGCCACTGGATCGGTCTGCGAACTTTCCACTCCCAATCCACCCATTGGAATCTTCAAAGAGCAGAAGTTCACGAGTTCTCACGTGGAATTCTCAAGCGGTGATATCGCGGTTCTCTTGACGGACGGGCTGACCGAAGCCGCAAATGAGAACGAGGAAGAGTACGGGCTGGAAAGAGTCAAACAACAGGTAACCAAGCATTGCGGAGAGTCGCTGAAGGTTCTCTGCGAAATGATGCTGGGGGAGGCGCGGAAGTTTGGAAAACAAATTGATGATCAGAGTGTGCTATTGGTGAGGCGCCTTTGAGCACCCTACTTTGGCGGGTGGCCCAGCCTTCCTCAAGCGAGGCAGGTTTTGGTTTTTTCGTCCCTCACGACAGTCGAGGGTGCCCCATCCCCTCGACTCCGCTCGGGGCAGGCTCTTGGGGTAAAGCTGGCCTTTGTTTTTTCAGCGTCGCGGAGTCACTATAAGGGTGGGATTCGAGGATGCCTGGGTTTCCAATCCTGAACCCTGAACCGTCAACTCAAAATACTAACGAACCCGCGCGTGTGAGGGATAGAGCGTTCACTCCCCGCCCTCTCGCAAAAAGCAAAGGCGCGAAAGAGCCTGCCCCGAGCCCAGCCGAGGGGATGGGGCACCCGACGCATTTCAACTTTCCGATTACTGACCCGTCGTTTCCATCGGCTGTTGCCCCGAGTGTGCCTTGGCGATGGATTGCAGTTTCTGCGACTCTTGATAAATTGCCTTGATCATGGTTTCTGCATCTGGAGGTAGGCGCAGCCCAGGCTTCGCCAGCAACGATTGAGTGTGCGCATGAATCATAACTGTGGGAGGGCCAATTTCGCTGCAAAGTTTCGTCATGTCAGCTAACAGTGATCGGAATTGGCGTTCACGTTGATTCTTTCGCCACAATAGCCAGCCTAATACACAGCCGAAAACAAAGAATAGCATTCGGTACAGGGTCATTCCGGCGCTGACGTCCCAGAAGGGCTTATCTTGCATTTTGGCATCGGTGAACATGTCAATACATGCAGCTCCGATGCCGAACAGGAAGCCATAGAAAATCTCTCTGTATCGCTTGAGCATGTGCGTCCTCTTGGTAAAGCACAATAATAAATCGCGGCTGCCGCCCCAAGAAAGCCGGTCCGAGGTTTGATGAAATATCACGGGCGCGTGGCCCAGCTTTCCTCAAGCTAGGCAGGTAGTAAACGAACCCGGGCGTGTGAGGGATAGAGCCGCCCGAAAGTTCAGGCTCAACCTTCTCCTCTCCTCGATCTACTCTTTGAAGAACTCCACCAATATGGGCGCATGTGCCTTCGGCTTCAGCATATGCGTCTGCCCTTCGAGCGTTTGGTACCGCGCGTTCGGCAATGCGCTCGCCAGCGACCGGTTCCCCTGATGCATCCACACAGGGCTTTTTCCACCGTCCATGACGAGTGCCGGCACCGTGACCGATGCCCAAAGTCCGGCGGGCAGCGGTTTGCCTCTCTGGTTGCCTCCTACTATCGCGCCGTCGTAAAGCAGCGTATGCGCAATGGCTTTAAGCTTCGACCACATAGGCATCAGCGGCATCACGGCGATGAAGAATGCAGGAACGCCGACCGATTTCAGAAAGAGCTTGACCGCCTGGCTGCGCCGATTTGCCGCAACCGCCTCGGCGATCCTGGCCCAATCGCGCTCGGTTGTGGAACGGCTGTTGTCCACGATGAACGGTGCCTCGTACAACGCCAGCTTCCTGATCTCACTGAGGCGATTTGCAGCCTCAAGCGCGAGAACTACGCCCGAGGACATGCCCCAGAGGAACGCCGCCCCGCCCGCTTCCCTCAATAGCGCAGCGATGTCTTCTATCTCGCGCTCCACGGCATAGGGCGCCGTATCACCGCTTCCGCCTCGACCTCGACGGTCGTAGGTGAACACGGTGAAGTATGGTGCCAGGAGTTTAGCCAGTTGCCCGCTCTGACCCATGCCTCGGTAGCAGAGTGCTCCATCGACCAGGATCACAGGTGGTCCGGTACCGATTCGATCGAATGCGATCGGCGTGCCGTCCTTCGAGAGCGCTGTTCCCACAGAGGCCAAAGTCGCCGGTGACTGTACAATTCTGGCGGCTGTGTCTTTCGCTTCTATTGCGGTTATGTTTTGCATAGGTCCTCCTGCGTCGTTGCTTCACTATGTCTCTGTTGTTAGGTCGAACGAAGGTCTGCTTAGATCGACGCGGTCGAGATATTCAGCAAGATTTTCCAGCGTTTGACCCGTGCCGACATCAATACGCATCTGGAGCAAGGCGTCTCGATCCTCAATTGAGTTGCACTCAATCCTCATGTTGAGCTTCGTCTTGCTTCCGTCCTCGCTGAAGAGAAGAGTTGCAAGCGGGTCGGGGCGCGACGGAAATATCTTCACCGCGAACACGAGTCGTTCAGGAGCCGCGATTTCGCGGTAGGTGCCTGTAAACGAGTGTTCCACACCGTGGGCGCTATTGACCCATCGGAATGCTCCGTTTGGCCGAAGGTCGATTTCGCAAACGGAGAGCGGGACGCCGCTCGGGTCCCACCAATGCTTGACGTGCTCGGCTTTGGTCCAGGCTTCGAAGACCGCCGCGCGTGGCGCATCGAAGGTTCGCGTCATCAAAATCTCGAGGTCGGTGGGTGTAGTGACCTTAAACGCTCCGGCATTCTTCATCGGTGATCTCCTCATCGCTTCGTGCGTCCACGGTGATTCCCCTTCTTTCGCGTCGTCTTCTTTTGCATCTCTTTCAGGTACCTATCCAACCCGACAAATTTCTCTTCCCAGAAGTGGCGAAAGGGCTCCATCCAGTCGGCAATATCCTTCAGCGGAACTGCCACGAGCGTGCGCGGACGTCGTTGCGCATCGCGGCCACGCACAACGAGGCCTGCGCGCTCAAGCACATTAAGGTGCTTCGAGATCGTCGGTTGGCTCAGATCAAACGGCCTCATGAGCTCTGACACGTCCGCGTCTCCCGAGGCCAGGCGAGCGAGGATCGCGCGTCGCGTGGGATCCGCGAGCGCTCCGAAGGCCAAGCTAAGAGGGTCCTGTTCATTAATTGCCATACATCTATATTGCCATATGGAAATATACGAGTCAAGTGTTTTCTAAGCAGTTTTCCAGTGTTGTCAGTCCTTCTCCCTAGTCCGGTCGGAATGACGGGCAACTCGAAAGTTAGGTTGATAAGCCGACTTCACAGGACCAATCCCGCCGTGGAAGTCGGATAGCTTCCAGTTGGCGACCATTCGGACAGAATGATCTGCAGGGTTGTTAGTCGCTGACCATTGCGGAGCCGGCGAGCCGACGCACTTTGATGTCCCGCATCGGCGGTTGACCGAAGAAGCGCTTGTACTCGCGGTTGAACTGACTCGCACTCTCATAGCCGACTTCGAACGCCGCGCTCGCGGCATCGAGCCCTTCAACGAGCATTCGTTCTCTCGCGGCAACTAATCGAAGCTGTTTCTGGTATTGAAGTGGGCTCATCGCCGTCAACGCGCGGAAGTGATGATGAAGGGTTGACATTCCCATGCGTGCAACTTCCGCGAGTTCCTCTACACGCAAAGGTTTCGTGTAATTGGCCCTGAGCCAAGCGATCGCTTTCGCTGTTCTGTGGCTCTGATCGCCCAGCGTGGCTATTGCGCGCAGACGCTCTCCTTGAGGTCCTCGAAGCAAGCGATACACGATCTCACGTTGGATCAGGTTGCTAAGGAACGGTATGTCCTCTGGAGCGTCAAGAAGGTCCAAAAGCCGACAACATGGCTTCAGCAGATCGACGGTTGTTTTCCCAATCGTGATGCCACGAGCTTGGGACGAACCATCAGGTGCATGGAACTCCTCCTGGCTGAGAATTTCCCGGACTACTGCCATATCGAGTTTGAGCAGCAACGACAGCAAGGGCACGTCCTCGCTTGCTGCGACGATTTGGCTGACGACTGGCACGTCAACGGAGCTCAGGAGGAATGTCGATTCGTCGCATAGGTAAGTCGTTCCGGCAAGGGTTATGCGCTTTCGCCCTTGAACGAAGACGTTGAGGCTGGGCTCATACATTGCGGGATAGCAAGGACCCGGTGCAGTTCGGCGGTACAGGGTGAGGCCTGGTATCGCGGTTGCATGGGCTCCTGCGTTCGGAGTGTGGGCGGCAATCTTGCGCCGGAGTTCTTGCCTCAACTCAGCTACGCGTGGAGACTGCTCTCTGTTTGTAATCTTCTGATTTCCCGCGTTTACCACGAAGTGCTCCTTTGTGAATCAAGAATACCGCTCAATCGTGAATAGATCTGCACGAAATCGTTGGCAGCGACAGGAATAGGCAATGAATCGGAAGGATCAGGATACCGGTTCCACGACGCTCGACCTTAGCCTGGAGATTAGAGAAACGGTCCCAAAGGAGAAACAATGCAGAAACGCAAACTTGGAAAAAACAATCTGGAAGTATCGGCGATCGGACTCGGCTGCATGGGAATGAGTTTTAGCTACGGTCCCGCCGGAGACAAGCAGGAAATGATCTCGGTCATTCGAGCGGCAGTCGAACGCGGCGTCACATTCTTCGATACCGCGGAAGTGTACGGTCCGTTCACGAACGAAGAACTAGTGGGCGAAGCCCTCGCTCCCTTCCGCGGGAAGGTGGTGATCGCAACGAAGTTCGGCTGGGAGGCGAACCCTGCCGACGGAGGCAAGTGGAACAGCTTAAATAGTCGCCCTGCGCACATCAAGAACGTCGCGGAGGCGTCGCTCAAGCGGCTCAAGGTGGATGCGATCGATCTGTTCTACCAACATCGTGTCGATCTGAACGTGCCGATCGAAGAAGTGGCGGGAGCGGTGAAGCAACTCATCCAGCAAGGTAAGGTTAGGCACTTCGGCCTTTCTGAAGCAGGAGCGCAGACGATCCGTCGCGCACACGCGGTTCAGCCGGTCACCGCACTTCAGAGCGAGTACTCGCTCTGGTGGAGGCAGCCTGAAGAAGTGGTGTTGCCGACCCTTGAAGAACTCGGGATCGGATTCGTTCCATTTAGCCCACTTGGTAAGGGTTTTCTGACGGGCAAGATCAACGAAGATACGAAGTTCAATGACACGGATTTCCGCAACACCGTCCCACGCTTTAACCCAGAGAACCGTAAAGCGAACCAGGCGTTGGTTGATCTGCTCGGCAAATTCGCGCAACAGAAGAAGGCGACATCTGCTCAGCTCGCACTTGCTTGGTTGCTTGCCAAGAAGCCGTGGATCGTTCCGATTCCGGGCACAACCAAGCTGCATCGCCTTGAAGAAAACCTCGGAGCGGCGAACATCGAACTTACACCTGAAGACCTCCGTGCCATCGAAAGTGCCTCCTCAAACATCAAGGTCGAAGGGGCTCGGTATCCGCAATGGCTTGTGCCGATGAGCGGACGGTGAGTTTACCGTTATCGTGCATTGGGCCAACAAATAGGCGGAAAAGACCAAGCTGTGTTGCGGTGCAGGTAGGCGTGAACCCATGCACCGTCCCGTCCCGCATATTCCTGAGCGGATTCATGCGCTCGGTTCCAATCGCCCTTGGCATCCCACCATAGGCCGGCGAGCGCGAGGGAGAGTCCGGCAGGCGGCTCTGCAGCCGTGAAGGATAGACGAAATTCGCCAACGGTCATTTTGCACCCTTGCGTTCATGGTTTTGATTGGAAAGCCCTGCTCAGCAGCGCCAAATCATGATCAAAGAGCTGGAAGTAGTCAGAGACCCCCTTCGCGCCTTCCACCGAAGAGGGCATGACCACGACCACGCCGCCGGTTTCCCGGGCGATTGCGTTTGGCGTATTCAGTTCGAAATACGGCTCCACCAGGATGACTTTGACATTCTCGCTTTTCATGAGATCGATGAGCTCTTTCGTGTGACTGCGACTGGGAGGGATGCCCGGTTGCGGTTCCATTTCACCAACCGATACAAGCTGGAAACGTTTCAGCAGATAAGACCACGACCGCTGATAAGTGGCAACGCTGCGTCCGCGATAGGGCTTCATCTCGGCGTCCCAGGCGCTTTCCGCGTCGGAGAGACGCTTACTGAACGTTTGGACGCGATCCTCGAAATACGAAGCATCCTGTGGTCGTATCTCGCTCAGCTTTTGGGCAAGGGCTTGGGCAATGGTTCGACCGTTTTCCGGGTCGAGCCAATAGTAGGGATTGCCCAGGGGCTGCGCATTGGGGATCACAGGCGGCTTGGGTATTTCGAGAACCTCGACATAGTGCGAAGCGTCGAAATACCCTGGTGCTCCTGGCTGAATTCGAGGGTTGCCGGACTGGCTAAGCAGCGACGGTCTATTACGACCAGTCTCAGTGAGCCAGGGGCCCTCAAATAGCAGGCCCACCACGATAAGGAGTTCGGCGCGTCGCAGTTTCAGCAGGTAACTGGGTTTCGCCTGGGCGAAGTGTGGTTCCTGATTGCCACCGACCAGGTACTCCACCTGGACGCGGTTGCCTCCGACCTCAGCTGCAATTGCTGCCAAGTCGGATGTTGAGGCCACCACCTTGATCTTATCCGCGGTTTGCGCCAGGACAGGGCCGAAGATTACGCAGCACGCTGCCAGTGCCTCGAGGCAGAGTAAAAGAGAATAACGGTGCCGCCCAAAGACTCGTGACATTGGTCGCTCCGGGAGTCGTTGGGCCGTTCCGATATTGACGGTGTTGGAGAAGACCATAAAGGCACTATGCCCCCTAATCTGCTTACATCGGGATGCTGGCGCTTGATCAGTACGGCCATCATACCCGTGCCACAGCCGGTATCCAGCACGCGATGTCCGGGCTGAAGCGCCGCCTGATCGATGAGGACTGTCCGGGCTTTTCACCTCCGAGCAGCTTCGCAATGGGGTCATAAAAAGGCAAGGTCACGGATCAACTTTTGAATCGGATACGTGTTCGGCATCGCCATGACGCCGCCAAAGCCCATGCGGTACGTTAGCAAGTCGCGAACGGTGATCGCACGCAACGCAGGAACCGTGTCATCGAGCCGCGAGGATGTCGACTTCAGCACGCGGCAGCGCGATCAACTCGTCGAACGACAAGCGAATGCCAGTCTCTATTGTTAAAGATGATGGCCGAGCTATGCGGGGCGCATGTTTCTTTGTCGCTGAATGAAAGCGAATCAGTTGGATATTGGCTGCCCCGGTCTATTTGAGGGGCCGCGAACCGGTGATGAGGATATCTACCAGTCTCCTGGCGCTTTGCTGCCAGTCAGGGCTGGAGGCCACGTTGGAGACGCCGATAAGAGCCCGAAGTAGATCGAATGGGTCGAGGTCTCTACGTATGTCGCCGCTCTCGACGGCGCGCTTCACCAGTGAGTGAATCGCTCCCTGGATCTGAGCACGGGAACCTTCATACAGCTTCGAGGGGCCCCCGACGTACGCATTCAGTGCCGGGGCGATGATATGCTTTGCCGCGATGTAATCAACGAACAACAACATCCAGGCCCGCAACGCCTCAACCGGAGGCAACTTCTCGGAAAGCTCCCGCTCTGCTCCGGCTATCTTTTCCACCTCAGTCCGATAGACGGCCTCGAGAAGCGCATCGCGTGTAGGAAAGTGGCGATATAAAGTTCCTGCGCCAACCCCTGACTGTTTGGCGATGTCATCTAAGCTGGTGTTGGCGCCAGACCGGGTGAACGCCTCCTTGGCCACTTCCAGAATGCGCTCGCGATTGCGCTGCGCGTCAGTGCGCGGCTTTCGCCCGGCAGATTGGGAGCGCTTCGTAGCCATACAAAAAATATTTGCAACCGGAGACAGTCTCCGTTTATCCTATCTACTGATTCGGAGACACTCTCCGTTTTATCCGAAATAGCGACGGCTCGTCAATGCCACCGTAGTGGGTCAGGAAGTGACCCACTACCGTGTATCAGCGTCTAGCGATTCGCTTGCGAATCGCGAGCCTTTAGGCAGACGTTCATCGCCCAGACACCGGGAATTTTCGAAACTGCATCACGACTCAAAGGAGGAAGAGAATGGCGAATGTATTTGGCGCGACGTCAACTACAGAAGATGTTTTGTCCGGGATCAACCTGGCCGGAAAGAGGATTCTTGTTACCGGCGTTTCGGCCGGGCTCGGAGTTGAGACTGCGCGGTCTCTTGCGGCGCACGGCGCGCAGGTTGTAGGTGCGGCGCGGGATTTGAACAAGGCTGAAGCGGCGACCGCACAGGTGCGAAAAGGCGCCGCGGCCAACGGCGGAAGCTTCGAGCTGGTTGAGCTCGATCTTGCCAATCTCAAGAGCGTCCGTGCCTGCGCCGATGCCCTGCTGAAAAAGGGTAAGCCCTTCGACGTCGTCATCGCCAATGCGGGAGTGATGGCCACACCCTTTGGCCATACGGCGGACGGCTTTGAGACCCAGTTCGGCACCAACCACCTCGGCCACTTTGTCCTGGTCAACCGGATTGCGCCCCTCATCCGCGCTGGCGGGCGGCTGATCAACCTTTCGTCTTCGGGTCATCGGTTCTCCAACGTCGACCTCGACGATCCCAACTTTGACCGGACGCCCTATGAACCTTTCGTTGCATATGGCCGATCGAAGACGGCCAACATCCTCTTCGCCGTTGCCTTCGACAAACGGCACCGCAATCGTGGCGTACGCGCGGCGGCGGTGCATCCCGGAGGCATACAGACCGAGCTGGGTCGTTACGTGGACTACAGCCGCATGGAAAAGATGATCGAACAGATGAATCAGCAACTCGCAGCCGAGGGTAAGCCCCCCTTCCAGTGGAAGACCATCCCTCAGGGAGCGGCAACGTCGGTGTGGGCTGCGGTCGTTGCTGCCGCTGACGAGATCGGCGGTCGATATTGCGAGAACTGCCACGTCGGCAACATCGTTCCGGACAACGTGACCATCAGCGCCATAAGCGAAGGAGTACGCGCATACGCGCTCGATCCAAAGACTGCTGAGGCGCTCTGGAAGAAAAGTGAAGAACTCGTCGGGGAGCGTTTTTAGATGCAGACTGCAACGAGAATTCTGTTCTCGTTGTCCTGCAAGCGGTGTCTCTCCATTCAAAAATTGGTAATCGGGTAATTTGGTAATTGAGTAATTGAAGACCAAGGGCAAAAACCTTGTTTCGAGCGGATATCGAGGCGCATCGTTGGCGAGTTAGCTTTCTTCATCCAATCACAAGCCACAACAAGTGACGAACAGCAGTAGGAGAAACAAAATGATGCAAAAGACTGATCTCGCCGGCAGCTTCACGCTGCCGGGCACATCGATGACCTTGAACCGCATGGGCTACGGGGCAATGCAACTCGCTGGTCCCGAGGTGTGGGGACCGCCGCGCGATGTTGACGCCGCCATTGCCGTTCTGCGAGAGGCGGTACAGTCGGGCGTGAACCACATCGACACCAGCGATTACTACGGTCCCCATGTGACCAATCAGCTTATCAAGCGCGCGCTCCATCCTTATGGCAAGGATCTCGTGATCGTCACCAAGGTAGGCGCCCGTCGCGGTGCAGACAAGTCCTGGATTCCTGCTCTTTCCCGCCAGGAGCTTATCGACGCCGTTCATGACAACCTCAGAAATCTCGCCGTCGATACCCTTGATGTCGTCAATCTTCGGGTTGGCGGAGTCATGGAACCGTCGGAGGGATCGATTGCCGAGCCGCTGACCCTGCTCGCCGAACTCAAGCGTCAGGGACTGATCCGTCACATCGGTTTGAGCAACATCACTCCCCGGCAGTTGGCTGAGGCTCAGACCATTACGGAGATCGTTTGCGTGCAGAATTTTTATAACGTGGCACAGAGGAACGATGATCGTTTCATCGACGAACTCGAGGCTCAAGGTATAGCGTATGTTCCCTTTTTCCCGCTGGGAGGCTTCAGTCCATTACAGTCGTCGGTGCTCGACACCGCAGCAGCCTTACTGCAGTCCACGCCGATGCAGGTTGCGCTTGCCTGGCTACTCCAGCGCTCGCCCAACATCCTGCTGATTCCCGGGACATCCTCCCTCGAGCATCTGCGCGAGAATCTTAAGGCCGCGACGCTCGAGATTCCCTCTAAAGTGCTTGCCGATCTTGATGCAATCGGCGGAGGGCCCGGACATTGATGAGGTCCGGAGGGTCTCATTTCGAAAAATGGTAACTCAGGATTCCAACTTGATGCGAAGGAGCGATTTATGAAGGCATTTGTTACGGGCGCAACAGGCTTTATCGGTTCTGCCATAGTTCAGGAGCTAATTAACGCGGGCCACCAGGTGGTCGGTCTTGCTCGCTCAGATGCGGGCGCCAAGTCGCTTGCCGCCGCCGGCGCCCAGGTGCATCGAGGTGATCTTGAAGACCTGGAAAGCCTGCGCAGTGGAGCAGCCATGTCGGATGGCGTGATTCACACCGCCTTCATTCATGACTTCTCGAATTACGCGCCTGCCGCCGAGAAGGATAGGCGCGCGATTGAGACGCTCGGAGCCGCGCTCGCAGGCTCCGACCGCCCCTTCATTGTCACTTCCGGGACCATGCTCGCTCAACGCCAAGGCCCTCTCGCAACAGAACAGGATCCGCCTAATCCCAATTTCCCCCGCAAGTCGGAAGAGGCAGCGCTCGCGATGGCCTCGCGTGGCGTGCGTGTGTCAGTGCTGCGCCTCCCGCCATCGGTCCATGGAGATGGCGATCACGGCTTTGTGCCGGCTCTCATCGGCATCGCGCGTGAAAAGGGCATCTCGGCGTATGTGGGCGACGGGCTTAACCGCTGGCCCGCAGTGCACCGGCTCGATGCTGCTCACCTCTACAGGCTCATTCTTGAGAAGGCTCCCGCGGCAGCTACCTTTCATGGAGTCGCCGACGAAGGTACTCCGGTTCGAGAGATCGCTCAAGTAATCGGCCGACGCCTCAAGGTGCCCGTGGTTGCAAAGTCTCCCCAGGCGACAGCCGACCATTTTGGCTGGATCGGGCATTCTTCACGCTGGATAATCCGACGTCAAGCAGACTGACTCAGGAACGGGTGGGATGGCAGCCGAAGCAGCCGGGGCTGATTCGCGATCTTGAGCACGGGCGCTATTTCGAATTTTCAAAAGACCGAGTACCTGCGGCGTCTTGAGCCGCAGGTACAAAAGTGCGAGTAGAAATAAGCTGGTTTCGTTCACCTTTGTGAGGTTAGGAATATGAATCAAGTCTCCGCTTATAACCCGCGGAAGCGTCAAAATCCTGCTTGCTCCGACCTGATGACTATGGCGGAGCGAGAGCTGGCAGCATTCTTTAGCGCGGTGACGGACTTGTTCGGGTCAGAACAAGCGAGGCTCTCAGTAGAAGACTGGCTGGACGAGCTGGCGGCAATGAATGGTCTGCCCGCTTCAACTCGCGAATTGCGATGGATCACTGTCGAAGTTTCGGCACGGCTCGCAAGTCGAGTGTACCGTCTCAGCCTGGCCGAAAGGACCCTTCTAAGCTCACAACCCAGTTGATGAGTGATCTCGCTGTTAGGCGAGCGCGAGGCTGGAATAGAGGGCATCCACCCTCAACGTTCGCCCGGTCTTGGTCTGCGTGTTCTTTATGCTTTTGATCTGATCCTGTTCCCTGTAACCTTCTTATCGGTGCTCTTAACAGGATCGTCCATGGCCCGGCATTTCAACTATTACGATTCATGGAGGAATGAACTGCTCGCGTGCCAATGCGGATGGCGGGGAACTTTTGAGCAAGGCAACGTGGAGTATCACAACGAACTGATCGAATCCGAGTGCCCAAATTGTTCGGCTATTATTGCTCTGGTGGTTTATCCAACAGCGGCCGAGGTGGAACGAAACGAACCTCACGATAGCTCGTTCCGAAGAAGGGTCAAAGAGGCGGAACAGCGGCGAGGTGCTTCTCAATCATTATGCCTTCGATCTGTAGAACAGCTGCCTGAAATAGGGGATCTTGCATTTGTCCTCGACTGGGGCTTCGAGGAGGATGGGCTCGGCGAAAAATGGACGGTGATTGGCAAGGCGCGGGAGGAGATCTTTCGTGAGTTGGCTTTTTGGGAAGGCTGGAGGCGCTATCTGGAGGTAGCTGACATCCTTGAGTGCAAATATGGAAACCGGCTGCTCGACCTTCGCCCTTCAGCCCAGAGTTGGTTGTATTTGTTGGGGGACAGCCTGGTGGCAGGTGAGGGCATTGCACAATACAGAAGAGAGCATTTTCCGGGCGCGCCAGGACCTGTGGCCGGGAACAGCAAAGGTACGTAACAGGTAACAGATAGGCGGGTGGCCCAGCCTTCCTCAAGCGAGGCAGCTTTGGTTTTCTCGACCGCCTGCCCATGTTGCCGATGAAAAAAGAAACTCGCGCCCGGCTGCAGCAGGTGGCTGCCGAAGCCGGCTTGCTAAACGGGTGCGCGCCGGTTTCGGATTTCTGACCCTCACGCCTGCGCGATTCGATCCGATTCAAGCTTGAACCAGAGGTATCTCCTCGCGCGCGCGGATATCAGCGGAGCGCGTGACCGAATCCGCAACGAAACCCGCAACCAAACCCGCGACAGAACCAATGATCAGCAGCGTCGGCGCCGGCAACGCAGCGATTCCGGGCAGTTGTTCCAAGGTGGCGGCCAGCATGGTTTGGTTGCTGCGGCTGGCGCGGGAAACAATCACGCACGGCGTGCCGGCGTTGAGGCCGGCGGCGCAAAGTTCCGCTGAGATCCTTCCATATTCGCTGCCGGGCATGTAGATCACGATGGTCGCGCCCGAGGCTACGAGCCCGCGCCAGTTGAGCGGCGGCTGCCCGGAGGCGCGGCTGTAGGTAACGAAGAGCAAAGCCGTAGAGACTTGACGCTGCGTCAGCGGGACCTGGGCCGCGGCGGCAGCGCCCAGGGCGGCAGTGATCCCAGGAACCACTTCAAACCGAATCCCCGCCGCGCGGAGAGCGGTGATTTCCTCCTCCGCGCGACCGAAGATCATGGGATCGCCTCCCTTGAGCCTGACCACGGTTTGTCCAGCCGCGGCATAAGCCACCATCAGGGCGTTGATCTGCTCCTGGCACACTCTCTTCAGGTCGCATCTTTTGCCCACGTTCAGGACGTGGGCCGCCGGACGTATGAGCGCAAGGACTGCCGGCGAAACCAGTTCATCATGCAGCACCACGTCGGCCAGACCCAGAATGCGCAGCGCTTTCAGCGTCAGCAACTCAGGATCGCCGGGGCCTGCGCCCACAAGATAAACGTGTCCTCTCATGCGGGACGGCCTTGTGCGGATCTCTTCCGGCGCGTGAATTCCCTAAAAGCTTCCCGGCTGGCCAGACCGTGCAGCAGAAGCAGCCGGCGGGTGGGATGCATTTGCCGCCGCAATAGTTCGCGTCGCGCCCGAGCCAGCTCTTCGACCCAGGCTTCATACTCAGTTTCAAAATGCTGTTCCAGCTCCTTACGGATTCGTTGGGCCAAGGCCGGGCTGGAGCCTCCGGTCGAAATGGCGATTTGCAGCTGGCCACGCCGAACCACAGCCGGATAATAGAAGTCGCAGCGCTCAGGATCATCGACCACATTGCAGAGCACGCCGCAGCCCGCGGCTTCGCGGAAGACAGAGTCATTGGTCTCGGGGGAAGAAGTGGCGACCACAGCCAGGAATATCCCAGCGAGGTCCGCCGGACGAAAGTCGCGCGCCTCCCACAACACGCGGCCGCCTGCTGCCAATTGCCGAACCCGCTCGCTGGCTTGTGGCGCTACCACCAGGACCTGCGCGCCGGCGCTCAACAGGCTTTCGATTTTGGGCCCGGCGATTGCGCCGGCGCCAACCACCAGGCAGCGGCGTCCGGCAAGTTTGAGGAACATGGGAAAGAGGCTGCTCATAGCGATGGCCCGGTGCTTGCTCATACAGCGTCGGCCCGGGAGTGAACCGGCGCCGGCATCGGTTCGTGCAGTTCGAGCTTGTCTTTGTCCTTCACGATCAATTTCGGTTTGGCCGCATACATCAGATACATGGCAGCTCCGGTGCACAGCGCGCCGGAGAGCAGGTTGCCCAGCGTCACCGGAATCTGGTTCCAGAGCCACCACTGGCGTAGGGAGACCGGCGCTCCCAGCAGCATGCCGGCAGGCACCAGGAACATGTTGACCACGGAGTGCTCGTAACCAAGGGCAAAGAAAATCATGATAGGCAGCCACATGGCGGCGATCTTGCCGAGTGTCGAGCGCGAGGTTAGCGCCAGCATGGCGCCCAGCGTCACCATCCAGTTGCACAGGAACCCCTTGACCAACGCGGTGCCCCATCCGCTGCCGCCCAGGGCCATGTAGGTGAGCGTCTTTTTCTGCGCCAGTAGGCGCACCTGGTCTCCCAGCGCCCCGCCGTTCGAGGTGCCGAAATTGGTGACTGCCAGATAGAACAGCAGCGCATAGAGAACGCTGCCGATCAGGTTTCCCAGATAGACCCAGCTCCAGTTACGCACAAGTTTGCCCCACGTCACTTGCCCACTCAGCGCCGCCGCGGGCAGCAAGGCAAAGTTCCCGGTCACCAGCTCAAAGCCGAGCAAAACAAGGATGACAAAGCCTGCGGGAAACAGCGCCGCTCCCACAATGGGCGGCAAGCCCTGGCTAAGAACCACGATGACCAGCGAAGTCGCATAGCCGAGCAACACGCCGGCCAGCGTCCCGCGCAGCAACATGTCGCGTATGGAGAGAGACGCTTTTCGTTTGGCCAGCTCCACGGCATCGGCCATGAGTTCCGGTGGGCTTACGTAGTCCATCTATGCACCTCCTAAGGATTCACTGCTTGCTGCCGGCGTGACGGAAATACTTCGAGACTGTTGAAGCGAGATGGGCGGAACGCCTTCGATGGATACCAGTTCGGCAATGGGCCGTATCCCGGGCGATGGCGCATGGGCAAGATCTCTTTCCCGGCTTGAACGCAACTCCTCGATCAGGTGCGCCACCACGTCCACCAGCCGTTCATCGCACGGCACGGAGTCCAGGATCTCGGTTCCGGCGATTGCGCCGCGTCCCGTCCGCCCGCCGGTGTAGATGGTCACAGCATCCACGAGCTTGCCGTCCACGTTGATCTTGCTTCCGCGCAAGCCAATGTCGGCGGCCTGGTGGTTGCCACAACCCGCGGGGCAGCCCGACCAGTGGATCGAGACAGCTCGGCCCTTCTTACCCAAGCGCCGCTCCAGCGCTTGTGACAGCTCGACGGAAAGCCTCTTGGTTTCGATCTGGGCCAGATTGCAGAAGTCCGTGCCCGTGCAGGCAACCATCTTGCGGAAAAACGGCGAGGGATCGGCGGAGAATTCTTCGAGCAACGGCTCGCGCATCAGCAGTTCGAGTTTCGCTTCCGGCACATTGGGAATGATCGCGTTCTGCGAAGTGGTCAGACGAATCTGGCCGTTGCCGTAATGATCGGCCAGGCGCGCCAGCTCTTCCATCTGCCCAGGGGCCAACCTTCCCGTGGGAATGGACAGGCCGACTGCCGTCAAGCCGTTTTGTTTTTGCCCGGTAACGCCCAGGTGGTCGGCATGCGACGTGGAGCGCGCGTCTTCACCGGCAGTCTCCAGTTCCCGGCCGAGCCTGGACTCGAGTTCACGCCGCAAGCGCTCCAGCCCCCATTCTTCGATCAGAAAGGCAAGCCGGCATTTGGCGCGGGCTTCGCGTGGTCCGTGGTCACGATAGATAAGGACCAGCTCCCGTGTGAGCGCGACAGCGTGGTCCGGTTCAACAAACACTCCCAGAGGCGAGGCGATGGTGAATCCGCCCGACCCCATCTTGCCGCCTACCAGCACGTTGAAGCCGGTACGCCCATTTTTCCGCGCGGGGACGAGTGCGATGTCCTGCGATTCGGTGTGCGTGCAATTGTCCGGGCACCCGGTAATGGTGATATTGAACTTTCTGGGCAGATTGGTGAATTCGGGATTGCCCTGCGGCCCCACCAGCAGCCGGTCCAGTTCAAAGACGACGGCCGACGCATCGAGGATTTCGTTGGGCAAGAGCCCGGCAAGAGCGCAGCCGTTGATGTTGCGCACATTGTCGATCCCGGTCTGCAGGCTGTGCAGGTCTACGCCGCGCAGTTTTTCCCAGATTTCCGGCACGCTCTCCAGCGTGAAACCGCGCAGCTCGATCTGCTGGCGGGTGGTGATGTCCAGCAGGCAATTGCCCAGCCGCCGCGAGAGATCGGCGATGGTGCGCAGTTGCCGCGCCGTTGCAAAGCCGTTAGGCATGCGCAGACGCATCATGAATTTGCCAGGCGTGGGATTGCGGAAGAAGATGCCTACCCACTTCAGAAGCTCCTTGTCGGCCTTGGTGAGCGATTCCCAGCTTTCGTTCAAGAGCCGGGGCAGGTCTTCGCGGATGCGCAATCCGTCGCCGCCTTTTGATTGTTTGTATCCTTCAACAGCGTTCATCCGTTGACTCCATGTCTCTCGCGATAACGCATCTCGAAATGACGTGTCTCGAAATGCCGGCGCGGCACCCACAGGGTAGACACGCCGACTCTGCGCCTGAAAAGAGCGACTGCAACAAGGTTCTGCTGTTATTGAAGGCCACGTCGCGGTGGCAAGCGGAAAGGAACTTCTGCTTCCGCCATCCAGATAGGGAGAGACTACTTGGTCCCTCGTGGACCATCCTGCGTCCATAGCGCCACCAAGTCCAATGCAAAATTTCTATGAACGACAGAAGTCTTTTTTATGCCAATCACACACGGCAGGCGTTTAAGATCACGCCTACGCACCGCGAAAGAAATCTGCAGGCGCGCGTGGCAGGCGCAATCCAAGTTCTGGGATCGGTGACCGGCCCTTGAGGTGGCCTGATGGAGAAGCCATTGCAGCCGTTCCATCCAGAGAAGCAATCGGGAGTCGATATCCTGCACGAAATCGGCAGCCGCATGGCCGCCGGTTCGCTGCCCGAGGTTCTGGACCGGATCATCACTTTGGTCCTGAGCGAGATTGAGTGCGATTCATGCTTCATCTACATTCTGGAAGGCAATGAACTGGTGCTGCGGGCGTCCAAGAATGAACACGCCGAACTGGTCGGACGGCTGAAACTGCGCGTGGGCCAGGGCATCACCGGATGGACGGCGGAGCATCGCGAGCCGGTGGCTCTTCCGGAGAATGCTTCGCAGGATCCGCGCTTCACGTTTTTCAGCGAACTGCCGGAAGACTGTTATGAAGCGTTTCTCTCCGTGCCCATCTTATGCCGCGGCCGGGTGGTGGGCGTCATTAATCTGCAACATCGCCTGCCTTACTATCACACGACGCGCGAAGTGAAGTTGATCAGCGCCATTGGCTTTCTGGTGGGCGCGGAGGTGGAACTGGCGCGCCTGGAAAGCCGCGTCTCCGAGCTCGCCGAGCAACTCGGAACCAGAAAACTGGTGGAGCGGGCCAAAGGAATTCTGCAGCGCGAGCTGGGAGTCGCCGAGGCGGAAGCCTATCGCACGTTGCAGCAGCAAAGCCGGCAGTTGCGCAAGCCGATGAAGGACCTGGCCGAGGCCATCGTCATCTGCGAGGAGGTCTGGCGGAACCGCGAGCAAATCAAAGCGGCTCCCGCGGATAGCGAAAAAAGCTCAGATGCTTGAGCACGGGGTAGTCGAAGTCGCGATCCCGCGCACGATTCGCGCGCTGTGGACGCAAGCGAAATCAGTCGCCGCAAAAGCTCGCTTTTTATTCTTGAGCTTCGGAGCCAAGGGTGGGATTCGATGAGGTATTCCCCTGTTCCGACTTCCTGGAACTTTGCCCTCTCCGAAGTCATCCAACATGTGGAGATGTTTATATGAAGCGATTTACTCTGGCCGCGAACAGCTTAATTGTGTTGGCGGCGATTTCCGCCCTTGCTGCGCCCAATCCGAGTACTGCGAAGGCGCCAGCATTTCCGGGCACTCTGGCGAATGCACGCTTTGTCTACGTTGCCTCCTATGACGGAGATCAGTTCGATCCGAACCTGCTTCCCGAAGATCGGGAGGCGATCGGCGCCGTGCAGGACGCCATTCAGACGTGGGGCAAACTGATAATCGTATACCGGCCCTCCGAAGCCGACGTCATCATCCTGGTGACGAGCCGGCCTTCCGAAGATCTGATGGCCGTGTACGATGGGCACCAGTGGCCGAGGGGCAATTTTCTCTGGCGCGTCATGGGACGCGACGGTCTCCAGTCAGGCGAGACTCCGCTGGTCACACAATTTGAAAAGGGATTCGAGAGCGTGCAGAAGCAGAAGTAAGCTTGCACGCGCTGCGCGGGTCGCAGCGTCCGAAACGAAGTCGCGCCCGTTCCACGGTTGGTCGAGACTTGGAGAAAAAGGCTCTGTGAACATCAGGAATTTAAAGAGCCCACCCTTTGCTCCCGCCCCCAGGCTTGCGCAAAAAGAAAGCCTGCGCAAGCCAGCGCCTCCGCAAAGAGCCTGTCCCGAGCAAGGCCGAGGGAATGGGGCACCCTCGGTGTTGTGAGTCCGTCCGCGATCGATGCTTTCAAAGGAAAGGTGGGCCGCCCAAGTGTTTGATTCGATTCCACCACAAACGCAAGGTCCCTCACCCCTGCTCGGGCGCTGATGACAGCGCGCCCTCGCTAACGGGGTTCGGGATGACGCCTTTTGGATGTGTCCGGCACTTCTCACACCGCTCTAAAGCCCCTTACATATGTAAGGAACTCGTACGCGCCCATAAATGGCTGCTCTTACACCGGGATAAGCGGCCATCAATGACCGCTCTTCCAACGGGCGAAGTTAGATCATTGTTTCCAGCCGGACGTAGCTCGCTTCCATTCCGCGCTCCATGCCTGTAGCAAGCATGGCCGCCCGCGTTTGAGCATCGGGCAAGGTCATTCGCATGGTCATCAAAGTGCCCGTGCCGTCCGCATCGAATCTGGTTTCAACATGGTTGTCCGGCGTCGGCTGGGGCATGTGCATGCGCTCGACATGAACAATCCTGCTATAAGGCTCAAGCTCCAGAAATTCTCCGGTCAGATAGAATCCACCCCCTTTACCGTTCGTCCACTCGTAACGGATCTTGCCGCCGGGCCGCGCCTCATTGATGCAGACGGGCATGGTCCAACCTTCAGGACCGAGCATCCATTTCTGGACTATTTTCGGATCCGTGTGGGCGCGGTACACGGCCTCAGGAGGCGCAGCGAAGCGCCTTGTCACGATCATGTGCGTGTCACCTTCGGTCTTCAACGTCAGCTTGCTCATCGGATTTTCTCCTTCCTTATTGGTTTCATCGCGGCCAGGACTTCATCCAGCCGGTCGTAGTTTTTTTCCAGAGCGTTGCGCAGCATCGCCAGCCATTGCTCCATCGCGTCAATCCCGGCTTTGGCGAGACGACGAGGGCGTCTGGCACCGTCGACGCGACGAACGATGAGTCTCGCATCTTCAAGCACCTTCAGGTGCTGGGAGATTGCCGGTTGCGTCATCTCGAACGGCTCGGCCAGTTCCATGACAGTCGCCTCTCCTTTGGCGAGACGCGCAAGAATCGCCCGGCGCGTCGGGTCGGCCAAAGCAGAGAACGTAGCGTCCAGGTTGGGTGCGGCCGTCATATATAAGTCATATATTATATAAGTTATAGCTAATATCAAGAAGAAAATTCAGTGTTTATTTCGCAAGACGTAAATTTAGTGAGAGTGGATTCGAATCCAACAGAGGAGAAGTGCGATGCGCAAGTGAGCTTTTTCCGTGAGAAAGGGGTCAGCCTGAGAGCCTGTCGGAGTGAAACCTTTTCGAACGAACAATCAATAACTTACAAGCAATGCATTCTCCGCAAGTGATTGATTCCTCGTCGGAGAAATTCTATCTCCGACAGGCTCCTGATCTGAGGGGATTTCTTTGGCGTCCCCGACGGAAAGATTTTGAACCAGATTGCTAGGGCTAGGGCAGTGTTGCTGAGCTGCATCGGCATGGTCACGGCGAAGCGACATTCGACGGCAAACGCCGCCTGCCGCACCATACCGCTTGATCCTCTCAGGCTAACGCAATACGGTGCAGGAGAGGAACAACCATGAACCTGCCGACCCGATTTACTGCCGCGCTCGTGCTCATGCTTGTGGGTTGCGTGCCTTATCGCAAGGGAAGCTTCAATGGCCCAGCCACAGTGACAGATTCGAGCTTCTTTTCTTACTACCGTTACCATTTTCGGTTCTCTCCTTCACTCTCGCTGCGCGAGAAGAGTGAACAGAGTTATAGGTTTCACGGAATGCCGAAAGATCCGATGATGGTGTGGTTCGCAGTCGCACCATTTAAATTCGGCGACTACGAGAAGGTGCAGTCGTTGACGACAGTGCTATCGGTCGAACTCCGTGACGACCGGGGAACCCTAGTATGCTCAGGAACAAGTCCTTTGTCTGATTCACTTCGCGGTGTGCCCGAGGCAGATGGGCAAGGAAAGTGGAATGACGATCATTGGGTGCTAGCTGCTGGTGCAAATGACGCTGAGTTTTGGCGTCCTGGCTGTGGTGGTGTGAAATTCAAACGGGGGCGTTCATACACCTTGAACGTGAAATTGGATCGGATTGATCCGCGAACTCCTGAAATGTCGATTACACCGTGGATTGATGGCGGCGGCAATGAATTGCCGTGAGGTACGCTTTCCTTTCGTAGATGCATTCCTGAAGAGCTTTTAGAATGTTGGCGTCCCCGACGGGATTTGAACCCGTGTTACCGCCGTGAAAGGAAGTAATTCTCACAGCAATTCAAAGACTTAGCAGCATAGCAGGCGCACGGGCGGGAACCGTAAAGACTGCTAGAAACAAGCTGCTGTTGTGGGGATTGTTGTGGAATCAGACAGCACTCAGGCTTCCACCAAATCACAAAACGAGAGTCCGAGACGGACCGTAGTGTGTTCTCCTCATGATCTGCGTCCGCATCCGAGCTACATTCGACATGGCCTCACCGTCCCAACCTGCAAATTGTCCGCGCTCAGAGAAAGCGGTGAACTCGCATTTCTAGAACCTTTAACGATCACTTGTGAGCGAACGATAATCGACGGCTATGCTCGCTGGGAGCTTGCAAGACAAGCAGGACGCCCGAGCCTGCTCTGTATCCAATATGAACTGTCAGAGGCAGAAGCTCTTCAATGGCTACTCCAACGCCATGGTCGCTCCAACGGTCTGAATGCCTTCACACGGATAATCCTCGCCTTAGATCTTGAGCCTCCGCTTACTGAGAAGGCTCGGTCAAATCAACAGATTGGTGGCCAGCGGAAGGGTTGGGCAAAATTGACCAAAGCTGAAAAAGTGCATGTTCGATCTGCAATCGCTAGGGCTGCAGCCGTTTCGGTGGGAAACATCACCAAGGTCAAACAACTGAGAAAAACTTGTGTGCCCGAGTACGTCGAAGCCCTCCTCAACCAAGAAATCAGCATTCACTGGGCCTGGAAACTGCGAGATGCAGACCCTGAAGATCAACTTGATGCGCTGGGCCGCTTTCGCTTCGAAAAAGGCCTAATGAGAGAGATCCGGCAGCGTGCGTCTCGGCGTCCGAAACTTGACGTGTCGACACCACAGAATGCAGGGGAGATTGTGAGCCGATTGAACGAACTTGGCAGAGATGAGCTAGCGGCCGTCGGAGTGGCGGTCCTGAAAAGTCCTGGGGTTGGGATTTTCATCACAGAAGCACTGGCACGAAAGATCGGATTGGAGCAATTGAGACTATGGAATCAAAGCACTTCTTACAAAAATTCTCGACAGACACCAGATGCCTTTGGAACCGGGATGAGATTCGACAGGCGGTCCGTGACAATTTAGATAAAATAACGAAATGCCGCACGCCCCTGCTGGGTGCCGAAGTCTACGCCTCTGATACAGAGGTTAGGACATTTTGTCATACTTGTAAGTCGCGGTTTTGTCCCAGTTGCGGACATCGAGCGACCCTTCTGTGGCAGCGAGAGCAATGGTATGCCCTACCTGACGTGAGATATTCAGAGATTTGTTTCACGATGCCGAACGTCCTTTGGCCATTTTTTCGCCGAGATCGCCAACTCCTAAGCGATGTCGCTGCTCTCGGTGCTTCCGTCATCAGACGCTGGGTGCATGCACGTTATGGCGTGGTGCCATTGATCCTCGTTATACCGCACACCTTCGGTCGCCGGCTGAATTTTCATCCACATCTCCATATTTTGGTTTCCGCTGGCGGTCTGAACAAAGGAGAAAACCGATGGGTTGATTTTAAACACTTCGACAAATACGCCCTTATGTACTGGTGGCGCTTCGCCGTGAGCAAGTACTTAGGCGAGCTCCTAAAAGTTAGGGCGATCCCAACAGACTGGAGCGGCGCGAAACTGGATGAAACATTGGAAAAGCAACGCAAACGGAAGTGGAACATACATATCAAGCGCTTCTCGTCCAAATGGCATTTCCTGAGATATGCTGGCCGATATCTTCGCCGCCCACCGATTGCCGAGCATCGGTTCATCAGTGTCACAGATCGGGAAGTCGAATTTTGGGCGAACGATCTCAGGTTGAAGGCGTGGGTGCGAATCAAAGTTTCTGTGGAGGAATTTCTCTCCCTTTTAACCCAACACGTACCAGAACATTATGTCCACGGCATTCGCTATTTCGGCCTCCTGTCACCTGCCGGTAAGCACCGGTTGTCAACTGCTCTCTTTGTTCTCTTGGGGCAAGAAAGACGTCTCCGGCCTAAACGACTACCTTGGGCGAAATCGATTGAAAGGGATTTTGGCCACAATCCTCTGATCGACCGCCATGGCCAGCTTATGCGCTGGGTCGGGCGCAAGAGCGCCACATCTGCCGGTAAAGCCTAGAACTAGCATGGACCCGGGCTTTCTACCTGGGGGCTGTTTGACCACGGCAACTTGCTGCACTTGTCGCCTTTTGTGCGACGAACGGCGTATCAAATGGCGTTTTACGCCCGTCGGCTGTCCAAAGAAACTGGATTCCAAATCCTGTGTCCTAAATTTGCGATGGGCACGATTTGAGGGCTTAGAGGGTTTCCCGGACCTACGCTTGTCGTCGAAATGAGTTTTTGTTTTTCCTATACATCAAGGAGCCAACTATGAAGTCGTCGGGATTCGCAACATCCCAACTCGCCGAACGCGCAATCCGTCGGCGCGCCATCGAACCCGTCATTTTGGGGCAATGCCTGCCGTGAACTTCGACCTCCTATCTTCTTTGTTTGCAACAAGCTTGCTTCTGGGAGGTACCGGCTCACCAAGCCACGGATGAAAAAAGGAGTTAGGCGGTTCGGTCCACTGCGGACCTGAGCAACCATGACTCTCCGGCGGCCTTCCAACCACCTTATAAAGGATGTAGGAAGATGTGCCGCTCGAGTCTCCCGCTTCGTCTCTTGATGCTGGTAACAACTCTTTACATTGGCGCCGTTTCGGCCTGGGCCCATGCCATCATCGTGGAAAGCTCTCCAAAGATGAACGGCGTTGTGACCGGTCCGGTGGTTGAGATCAGCCTGCGGTTCAACGTGCGCGTCGACGGCGCGCGGTCCAGGTTGACTCTGATGAAGCCGGACGGCTCTTCTCATGCCGTGGAGGTTCTCCGGCAATCAGCGCCGGATTCGCTCGCGGCGACGATCGCGGGGCTGCTTCCCGGCAAGTACCAGTTGCACTGGCAAGTTCTGGCCAGTGACGGCCACATCACACAGGGAGATATCCCCTCCACTGTGGTTGCTCGTTAACCAATGCGCACTGCCCAACTCATTGCCCTCATTACGGTGATCTTACGCGCAGCCACGCTGGTGTTTCAGTCGTTGCTGGCCGGCGGCATTGTGTTTCACCGCTGGATCGCCGCCGATGCAAGGGCCACGCGTGAACCCGGATTCGGAATCCGGTTGCTTCGCTATTCGGCGATCGCTCTCGCCGTGACCCAGGCTCTCTACCTCGCTCTCAACACGACGATTCTGAGACACAGCCTGGGGCTGGGCCTGGCGGAGACGATGGGAGCCAATTTCTTTGTTGCCGGCATGTTGACGATTGGCGCAGCGCTTGCAATTTCCGCGACGCCTTCCCGCCGGCTGGCGCATCCGGGAAATACGGTGACGCTGCTGTCGCTGGTGGTGCTGGCCTGCGGCGTGCTGGCCAGCCATGCCGCGTCGCGCATCGACCATCGCGCTTTGCTGATCACTTGCACCGCAGTGCATCAGTGCGCCACGGCGGTATGGATCGGAGGGCTGCCGCAACTTTGGATCAGCCTGCGCGCTCCTGATTCCGGCACGCAGGCATTAGTCGCCCGTCGATTTTCGCGGCTGGCGATGATCGCGGCCGTAGCGCTGTGCGCGAGCGGCGTGACCATGGCCCTTCGCTACATCGATTCGCCGGCGGCGATGTACGGAACCTCGTACGGGATCATGGTGGCGGTCAAGATCCTGTTCTTTCTGGTCTTGATTACCATCGGAGCGTTCAACCGCAAGCTGGTGCAGTCTTTTTCGCGCGCGCGTGAGCCACGCCAGGCCGAGTTGCAAGCAACGCCCCGCGGCCAGCGCCCGGGAATGCTGCTGCGGCGCTTGCTGGAAGCCGAGATCGGAATCGGCATCACGGCCATCCTTGCGGCCGCGTCGCTCACGTCACAGCCGCCGGCCGCGGACCTCACGATGGGAAGAGTCACCGGCGCGGAAATTTATGAGCGCATGAAGCCATCGTGGCCGAGAATGAGCAGCTCCAGGCTGACGGAGATCTCGGCGTCGTCGCTGCAAGCGAACAAGCGGGCGCAAGCTGCAGGACTGCCGCTGCCCCCGGTTCCCGGGAATACCGACGGGGACATTGCCTGGTCGGAATACAACCACCATTGGGCCGGCATATTCGTCTTGCTTCTGGGGCTGCTGGCCGCGGCGCAGAGGCGCTATTTTCCACGCGCGCGTTATTGGCCTCTTCTCCTCGCCGGCCTTGCTGTATTCATCTTCTTGCGCGCCGATCCCGAGGGCTGGCCGCTGGGTCCCGACAGTTTCTGGGAGGCCATTCAAAACGGAGAGGTACTGCAACACAAGGTTTTCGCTTTGCTGATTTTGTTGTTTGCGGCGTTCGAACTTCGCGTGCAGCTGGGCAAAGCTCGCGCCATCGCGGCGTACGTGTTTCCCGCAGTTTGCGCGATAGGAGGCGCGCTGTTGCTCACCCACTCGCATTCGCTGAACAACATGAAGGAGCAATTGCTGGCCGAGTTGAGCCACGCTCCGATCGCGATTGCGGCCGTGTTCGCAGGATGGTCACGCTGGCTCGAACTGCGCTTGCCGGGAGATAACGCCAGATGGATGACGCGCGTCTGGCCGGCGTGCTTTATCGCCATCGGCGCGATTTTGCTCAATTACCGGGAAGCGTGAAGGAGATTTTGTAGAAACGCCAGGTCCCAACGCGCAGGCAGGAACTGATCTCCCGAAATCGGTCCGCCCTCATAAATACGCTGGGCTGTCCCTCGCACCAGATCGGCGATCACCTTCGCCCAAACGATGTCTCCATCTCCCTTGACGACGGCGTGCGCGCCACCAAGTTCAAAGGCCTCTTCCGGATACAAGGTTGCATGGATGCCTCCATATACCACCCAGGCTCCACGTTTACGCGCGATGTGTCCGATCTGCATGCCGCGCAGAGCATTGCCGGTATCGACGCCGATGCCCACTACGTCACCAGGCTGGATGCGATCGGGCTGAATCGGTTCAAGCGTCTCGTCGGTGACCAAAGGGTCGCTGTACTCGGACGGGGTCGAAGCGGCAAGCACATACAACCATCGCGGCGTGATCACGCCGATTCCGAACGAAGAATCACTAGGATTGACCAGGTGTACGCGCATCACTGAAGTCCTGCCTCCTTGTCATCTCTTCCCGTCCTGCGTTGGGATTCATTTGAGTCCCGGCGCTTTCCCTATTTGAGGCCCAGCTAATCTGGGGCGATGGCGCTTACAAGAACACCGATACGTCCCAAGCTCGAAGGCACACTCATTGTGCCTGCTCGTTCTGCAGGGTTCGAAGGCGTGAGAACGCTCTTTGCCCCTAACGACTCTGATTTGCCTTTCTTATTGCGCATTCCAGTTGTCCGCATACGTTTGAGGTCTGTGATCCGCGGGAGTCGGACTTGCACCCGGCTAGCGTGGGGTTTCGTACGTCCGGGTCCGGAATGCCCAGCGAAGGGCTGCCGAATCCCTTCCGGGGACGACACGCGCAAAAACGACCCTCGCCAATGATTCGCCTAAGCACCCGAGAATAAGGATTCTTCTTTTTCTCTGATGTCGGCCAGACCGGCCTCACCGCGCGGGCAGCCGTTTCAGATGTTCAAGGCTCGTTGCGCAAGATGCAGGGCGGGTGGCAACTGCCAACGTTTGGTTGCGTCATTTTTATCCTGCCGAGACTATCAGAGGTCGCCCCGTGTCTTAATAAGATAAGAGCCGAAGGGCAATATACTCTCAAATGCTTAGGATTTCAAATGGCCGGGGATTTCCCCGCTTCTCACATTCACGGCCGAGATGAAGCTTGCGTTCGATGGCTCTGGGCAGAGTGAGTTCGGATTTGGCTCCTTCTCGAAAACGACGTAAACTGTTGGGCTGCTCACAACAGTGCGAGGCCGCGCGTCACCGTGCGTTTTTCAACCGGCTTTACTCTTTTGAGGCCATGTATGACCGTTCCTGAAAGTGTTGCGCAAAACCACAACGGGCCGGTTCTGCTGCGCGAGAGCTGCTAATGATTCCGACTCCTTGGATTTGCATCTTCCTCGCCCTGGCTGCGATTCCATTTATCTACTACGGGATCGTACTTTATAGTTCTTTTCGTTTTTTCCAGCGAGCGCCTGGCCCAACTTCATCCGGCCGAGCTTTTGCTCCTGCAATCAGCAACCTGAAACCGATTCGCGGGCTTGATCCAGAGGCTTACGACAACCTCGCGAGTTTCTGCCGCCAGGACTACCCCGAATATGAAGTCCTTTTCTGTGTTGGTGACGCCGATGATCCGACGCTTCCCGTGGTCGACAAGCTGGTTGCTGATTTTCCCGAGTGCGAGATCCGCGTGCTCTTCGGCTCCGGTCGGAACGCGACCAACGATAAAGTCGCAAAGCTGGCGCGCCTGGTGAGCGAAGCCCAGCATGAGATTGTCGTCATCAGCGACAGCGATGTAAGGGTCCAGCCGGACTATCTCCGCACCGTGGTGGCTCCTCTTGCGGATCCGCAGGTGGGCGCCGTTACCTGCTTCTATGTCCCCACCCATGAAACGACGCTTGTCCAGAATCTCCAGTCCGTCGGCATGCTGGCCGACTTTTATGCGGGAATCCTCGTAGCCTGGCAGCTGGAGGGCGTGAAATTCGCGCTCGGCCCCACCATTGCCACATCGCGCACGCGTTTGAGCGAGTTCGGCGGCTATCAGGCAATCGAGAACCGTCCTGCGGATGATCTGCTTGTAGGGCGTCTGATTGCAGACCAGGGCTACAGAGTGGAACTCCTGCCTTATTCCGTATCCACCGTCGCCGATTATCAAACCTTCCGCGATTTATTTCACAAACGGCTGCGCTGGATCGTGGTAATGCGGCACATGCGGCCCTGGGGCCATCTGGGCCTGATCTTCACTCACGGACTCCCCTGGTGTCTGGCTGCGATTGCCGTCCTGCCATCGCTGCCGGTCGCTGCAGGCTACCTCGGTACATATTTCTTATGTCGCGCGGGGATCATCTGGATGATCGGGGGCCGTGGACTGAAGCAGTCCATTCCCTGGAAAAAACTGGTGCTGATTCCCGTGTGGGACGCGATGGCCTTCGTGATCTGGCTCATTAGCTTCGGACGCAACAGCATCCGCTGGCGCGACAACGATTACAGCATCCGTGATGGGATGCTGGTTCCGGTGGACACTCCGGAGCCGGATTAGCCCCTTTTTAAACCACGGGCGTACCCGTGAGCGCACCCAAGGCAACGCGACGATCGTTGCGCGTGGACCGCCAGTTGACTCGCGGCAGCATCAAAGACGCATCAATTCTTTCTCGGTACTTCAAAGCGATGCTCAAGAGCGAGTCCAGTAGAGCATTGGAAAGAAGATGCGGTTGCAGGCCCAGGTCGATCAACTTGGAGTGTTTCGCATTGTAATAGTGCTCTTCGGCTTCCACCCTGGGGTCGGGAAGATGGTCGATTTCCGCCCGCAACCCGAGCTGCTTGGCCGCTGCCTCTGTGAGTTGTGCAAGCTGCAGAACGGAGAACTGCTCCGTGAACTGGTTGAACACTCGGCACTCGCCCCGTCCCGAAGGATTGAGGCAGGCAATCTCGACGCAACGGACAGTGTCGCGGATGTCCAGGAAGCCTCGGGTCTGTCCGCCCTTGCCATAAACCGTCAGCGGGTGACCGATAGCAGCCTGGGCGCAGAAGCGGTTCAGGACGGTGCCGAAAACTTCGTCGTAGTCGAACCGGTTGATCAGCGCTTCGCTTAGGGCAACTTCGTCGGTCAAAGTCCCATAAACCACGCCTTGGTTGAGGTCCGTGGCTCGCAGTCCCCAGGCTTTGCAGGCGAACATAAGATTATGGCTGTCATGCACTTTGGAAAGGTGATAAAACGACCCGGGCTGCTTCGGGAACGGAAGAAGGTCCCTGCGACCGTTGTGCTCGATGGTTATGTAGCCCTCTTCGATATCGATATTGGGCGTGCCATACTCGCCCATGGTTCCAAGCTTGATCAAGTGGCAATCCGGCTGGAATTCACGCAGGGCAAACAGAAGGTTGAGCGTGCCCACCACGTTGTTGACTTGCGTGAAAACCGCATGTTTGCGGTCAATCATGGAATAAGGCGCCGATCGCTGTTCCGCAAAATGGATCGCCGCCTCCGGTCCGCACTCTTCGACGACGGAAGAAAGAAAATCGTAGTCGGTTACGTCGCCAGTAAAACAGTCAATGGTGTTCCCGGTGAGTTCATGCCAGGCTTTGACTCTTTCCGAGAGCGGACGAATCGGGGTCAATGTCTGCGCCCCGAGCTCATGGTCCCACTGACGGCGCGCAAAGTTGTCCACAATGGCAACCGAATGCCCTTTGCGTGACAGATACAGAGCGGTGGCCCACCCGCAGTACCCGTCCCCCCCTAGTACGATAATCCTCATGTGATCGCTCCTTGACCCCATTGAATCGTCATGACGCTAAATCAAAACCCATTGGATGGGCTTCTCAAGGGATGATTTGTTACTACAAACTTGCCTCCGCTTTCGGCAACCAGGTTGAGTTGTTGGTTGCCGACCAGCTTTTCAAAACGAGGCAGAACCGACTCGTTGGCAACCAGATAGGACCGTTCAGGCCTGTTCCACAGGTCCTTGAACTGCGCATCGTCCACAAACACCGGAGGCACGCCGGGCGCGTAGGCTCCGTACTCGAGGTTGTTGAAACGCCCGTTTAACAGCAATGCCTCCCGGTTGGTGTAAAAGAAGACGGATGAAAACGTGTAGTAGTGGTGGTCCACGATCAACGTGCCGCCCGGGGCGCGGAGCAAAGCTTCCGCCAGCGGCCGCGAAGACATGTAGGGATCAAAGGTCACCATGGCCAGACGCGCGGCATGAAAAAAAATCGCCATCATCACGGCGGCAGCCAGGAAAGCACGTTGCGCCTGGGCCCGGAACGTGCCGAGCACTGCGAACAGGAAGCTGAGCGCAGCGAGCACCAGGGGGATGCGGAGGTACGCGAACGCTTGCAAGGTCAGATCTTCCACGTGGCTCAGCGCCAGAGTATAGAACTGTAGACGCTGCGTGAGCGCCACCGAAATGTCTCCGGGAGTGGGAATATTACGGACCAGAAAAAGAATCAGCAAGATAGTCGCCGCTGCGCCCGCAGCAACCACGCAAAGAACCTGTGTTCCGCGCCGTATCCAGACGCCCCCGTTCTCCATCGCCGAACCCAGAAGCAGACAAAGCGCCGGATAGCAGGGCATGGAGTAATACTCCTGGGTCGTGGAGAAGGTGAAGAAAACCAGCAGGAAGCCGGCCCAGCACAGCATCAGCAGGCGAGCGCGTCCCGCGCGGTCAGCCGGCTTGAACGAGAGTTCCGCCACCGCAGGAAGATAAACACTCCACGGAAACAGCCACAAAAGGTGAAACAGCCAGAAGTACAGGCGCGGGACCGTGTTGTAGTCGTGGGGATAACGTAGATTCAGAAACCGCAAGACCTGCTCGTTCATGAAAAAGAACCACAGGAAACCGTGGTACTGCCCCGGGCCGCTATGCAAACTCAGGGAAAAATACGGCGGGTTACGCAACGTCGCCAGGATGTGCCACGGAGCCGCGATCAGCAGCACGACCACCGCTCCACTGGCGGGCCGAAGCCGCTTCCAGGTGGGTGCGGAAAAGAGTTGCCGGGTCAAAACAAGATAGATGACGCCGGCTGCCGCCGGGAAAACCACTGCAATCAAGCTCTTAAGAAGGAGCCCGATGCCAAGGCTCGCGGCAAATAGAAACGCCCAAAAGCGCGGATGAGGCTCCTCTTCATCCAAGGCGCGGAGGAATGCCCACATGGCCAACCCGGTCGTGAATGTGAGCATGACATCGGGGATCAAAATCCTGGTGAACAAGAACAAACCGACGCAGGTCGCGGCGCATAGACCTGCATAGAATCCCGCCCGCCTGCCAAAAGCCCAGATGCCAAACGCGGTGGTAAGCCAACAGACCGCGAGTGAAGCCACCGCCATGGGAACGCGCGCCGCCCAATCATGGATGCCGAAAATTTTGTACGAGGCTGCGATCAACCAGTAAATCAGCGGCGGCTTTTCCAGGTACACTACACCGTCCAGGCGAGCAGTGACCCAATCGCCGGAAATGAGCATGTTGCGGGCGATCTGGGCTTGCACCGCATCCACGTCGTCCATCAGGCTGGGTGGAGAGACAATGCATCCTAAGTAAATTACGCTTGCAACCGCCAGGACACCTAGATAAACACGCCAGTTCTTTCCAGTGCCGGTTTCTCGTCCCGTGCTGGTAGCTGGATTTGCCATTTTTTCATCCAAAGAAACAGAATCATCAAGCCCCACAGGTGGTACCCGAGGTTCGCTCGCCTTTCCATGTGAGAGTTCAAGAAGTCTCGGACCGCGCTGGCGCGGAAAATTTCGCCGTATTCGGAGACACCCTCAGCCACCGTGTCTTCGAGCAGGGACCGAAGGGGACCACGGAACCAATCGTGGGCCGGGATGTCGAGTCCGAGCTTTTTCCGGCGCAGGGTCGACGAAGGCAGTTTGTCCTTCATCAGTTCTTTGAGAACCACCTTCTGGCGCGCCCCGCGAATCTTCAAAGATGGAGGCAAAGAAGCCGCAAACTCGGCAATCCGGTGATCCAGGAAGGGGGGGCGGACCTCCACCGCGTGGGCCATGCTGATGCGATCTACCTTATACAAAATATCGTCGGGCAGGTAATACTTCTGATCAAACCAAAGGTACGGACTCAGACGATCGTTGCCCTGCAAACGGTCCCGGAGTTCGTCCAGAACCCGATCCATCGCGGGCGGAAGCGGTTGCATCAGCAAGTCCTGCTTTTGCTCTACAGAGAAGGCTCCATTCCAATACACGTGGGCCTCGGCCGCGGGCATGCAGCAGCCTTCCAGAAAACGCTTCACCTTGTATTCGAGACCGATCTTTTCATCGGAAATTGGCAGCCGACGCAACCGATCCAAGGCAAAGCGAATGGCGCCGGGCGGCAGTTTCCGCACTCGCTCTGCTAGCAAGCTGGCGCGATGGGTGAGATAGCCGCCAAAGAGCTCGTCCGCGCCCTCTCCGCTCAGCGCGACTGTGGTTCTTGTCTTGCAAAGCTTCGACAGGAACCAGACAGGAAGCGCTCCGGCATCTGCGCTCGGCTCGTCAGAGTAATAGGCAAACTCCGTGATCGCATCCAGCAGATTCAAGCTGGGATTCAGATCTACTTGCTCGTGCTCCGTCTGATACTGCTCCACGATTTTCCGAATGTAAGCCGTTTCATCAAAGCTGCGTCCGCGAAACGAGATCGAAAATGTCTTGAGCCGGGAGCCGGATTGCGCAGCCGCGTAATGGAGGATCGCGGAGGAATCGACGCCGCCGCTCAACCACACTCCCAAGGGTACGTCGGAGATAAGGTGTTCCCGGATCGATTCCCGCAAAAGGGAATCGAGGGTCTCCGTGGCGGACTCCAGAGACTGCTCCCGGATCCCGAATCGCAGTTGCCAGTAGCAGCCGGAGCGCGTCGTTCCGTTCTCCCATTCCAGCCAGTGACCAGGAGGAAGTTTCTCGATGCCCTCCACCAGGGTCCAGGGGCACGGAACGTAGTTCATCGACAGGTAGCAATCTAGGCCGCTCTGACTCAAGCGCCGGGGGATCTCGGGATGGACGAAAATGGCCTTCAGCTCTGAACCAAAGAAAATGTCGCCCCCGCGATGGGCAAAGTAGAGCGGCTTAATTCCCAGCCGGTCGCGGCCGAGCACCAGGCGTTTTCTGGATTCGCTCCAGATCGCGAATGCGAACATGCCCCGCAGTCGCGAAAAACATTGCAGGTCCCATTCAAGGAAGGCCCGGAGCACGACCTCGGTGTCGCAGCGGGAGCGAAACCGGTGGCCCAGACCCGCAAGTTCGTGGCGCAACTCCTGATGGTTATAGATTTCACCGTTGAAAACGATGACAGTGTCGCCATCATCGCTAAGGATCGGCTGGTCACCGCCGCCCAGGTCGATAATCTTCAACCGGGTTGCCGTCAGTGCCACTGTCTCCGATTGAAAGACTCCTTGCTGGTCCGGCCCCCGGTGTTCCATCGTGTAGCCAGCTCTTCGAATGCGATCCGGCCCGGTCACCCACTTGGTATGCGTAAAACCAGCGATCCCGCACAAAGGCGTACTCCTTATCCACTCCGGATTAGACAATCAAGACCCAAATGATTCTTAGCCGAATAAGACTAGCACACCGGCCCCACAAGGGCCTACGCTCACTGGCCAATCATGGTCTTAGCCCCAACGCTTCCCCAGTAGTACCAAGGTAACGCCGACGCAAACCAGCAGCACGCCCGCCCATCGTGTCGGCGTGACGCGCTCGTGGAGAAACACTCTTCCACCCAGAGCGCCGACCGCGTAGCTCAGGGCCGTGACCGGAACTACGAAGCTCACATTTTCAACCGCGAGCACTGCGAGCAAAGCAAAAAAGGCCAACGTCATCAGTCCCAAGCCGACCCACGTCCAGACCACGCTTAACGCCCGCCAGACGACGCCAATGAGCGCCTGGGGGCGGAAATTTGTTACCTCACCCACGCCCCGCATAGCACGGGCCATACAGAGTTCCCCCGCGGTCCCGGCTATCGTGACCAGCAGGAAAAAAACCAATTCGGTAAGCATTCAGGTCCGCTCCGTGGTGCGCGGTGGCGTTCGGCCAACAATGAAAACGCCCAGGCAAATGACCATGATCCCGGCCCATTGCACCGCACTTACCATTTCACCAAGCACAAAATGGCCAAGCAGAGCCGCCGTGGCATAAGCGAAGGCCGAGGCTGGCTGTACGTAGCTATAGTCGGCCCACGACAGCACTAACGTGTAAGCGACAAAGAAGACCATTAACGACCCTATACCCAGCCATATGATCTCTGATCTCAGCACGAAGGTCACAAAGCGCGCCAGTTCGGCCGGCGTCCACGCTGCTATATCTCCCCGGCCCTTCATGCCTTTCCCTAGCAGCAGGTTGCCTAAAGGGCCAAATATCACGATGAGCAGGATCGAAGAGTAAGTCTTGAAATGTAAAGGACTTGGTGTTTTCATATGGCCCGTGCCGGTTCATCCGCAGCCTATAATAAATCACTTGAGGAAGCGGCTCACATGATGAAGAGCGAGACGTGGAATGTCGCGCTTGATGCATTGCTGGCCAACAAGGTCAAAGCTGCTTTGACGATGCTTGGTGTCACCATCGGTACCGCTTGCATCGTGCTGGTGGTGACCGTTTCCGTGATGAGCAAGAACTACGTGATAGCGCAAATCGAGGCTGTCGGAACCGACCTGGTCTACGCATATTTCCCGGGCAGCCACATAAGCCGCTCCGTGGCCGACGAGATTTCTCTTGAGGATTTAGCCGCGGCGCGGGTTCTCCCTCATGTCATCGAGGCGGCCGGGGTTCACGATATAGGAAACACCAGCATCGTCGTCAACGGTGAGGAAAAGTCAGTGACCCTCGTGGGAGTGACGGAAGGGTTCCAGAAAATTCGCAATCTTCTCATCGTCGAAGGCCGGTTCTTCGACGACCTTGACATGCGGTCCAGCGCCAAGGCTTGCCTAATTACCCAGGACCTTGCTAAGGAATTCAAGCAGGACATGGTGGGACAAGTCATTCGCGTGGGAGACTTGCGCTTTATCGTCATCGGAGTTTTTCGCGAGCGTGTGGCCACATTTGGCCAATCCGAAATCACGCAGGAATCGGTGCTGGTACCGTTTTCGCTCCTAAAGTATTACCAAGGCATTGACTACCTCAGGACTCTTTACGCACAGGCTGATTCGCACGAAAACGTTTCCTTGGTGACGGCGGAGCTGACAGTGATGCTGCAATCCCACCACCGCGAGGGTGTCGCTTACACGGTGCAGAACCTTGCTGGCATACTGGAGGCAGCTCACCAGATAGCCTTGGCGCTCAGTGCAATGCTGTTGCTGGTGAGCTGCATCGTCTTGATCATCAGCGGTGTTGGCATCATGAACATTATGCTGGTGACCGTGACGGAGCGCACCCGGGAGATAGGTCTGCGCAAGGCCGTCGGCGCCAATCGCAGGGAAATCCTGTTTCAGTTTCTCCTCGAGGCCGTGATGATCAGTGGGCTGGGCGCAGTCCTTGGCATCCTCATCGCGGTGAGCATCAAACTTGTCGCCGAGCTCCTGATTCCCACCGAATACAACGTCCACATTCCGATTTCCCTGGCTTCGATTGTGGTAGCGTTGTTCGTCTCCTGTTCCACCGGCCTCCTTTTTGGTTATCTGCCGGCCAACCGGGCGTCCCGGCTGCAACCCACCGAAGCGCTGCACCACGAGTAGTGGGGGGCCCTTGATTTTCAACTGCACCCGTACCGAAAAGGCTGTTGACAATAAAAGTAATATCTCCTAGCTTAATTTCTTAAGAGTTGTTTCTCGTGGCTAGGCGAAAAAATTCGGTGCCGCCCACGCAGGCTGAGCTGCGTATCCTGCAGGCGCTCTGGGACTTGGGGCAGGCCACAGTCGAAGAGATCATCCGTCACCCGAGTTTTTCTTCTCCGCCAAACTACAAGACCACACAGACTATTTTGTGTATCATGGAAGAAAAGGGCTTGGTTCGCCACACCAGCCGCGGCCGGATGTTCGTATTTGCGGCCCGTGTTTCCCGCGAGCGGGTGAGCAGGCTCTCCGTGCGGACTCTGCTGGACCAAAATTTTGAAGGCTCTCCGGCAAAACTGCTGGTCAACCTGCTGGAATCGGGCCCGGTGGATGAGTCGGAACTTAAGGAACTGGAAGCCCTGATCCGCAACTTCCGCCTTCGGAAAGGAGAGCTGCCGCGGTAAGCCAGCCGGCTTCTGCCTACATTTCGCCGGTATTTTCCTGAGTTACTTCCTGCAGGTCGCAACAGCTTATGTTGCCTGCCTGCTGTTGAATCGTCTGCTGCATAAGCCGCGGCAGCGGTTTTTCCTGTGGATGATGTTTCTTCTCGGCGCCGGGACCTACTGGCTGGTGCTGCCATGGTCGGAGTTTCGTTCGGTGCCCTTGCCTACGCTGGCGCGGCGCTGCCAGTCGGTCTGCCCGCGGCCTCTTCTCTGCTGGTTCCCCGGGCCTGGAGTCGCGCCATTCTTTTCGGTGGCAAGACGCTTGGATGGGTGTATCTGGCAGCGGTCCTTACGCTGCTCACAGTGGCGGCGTGGCAGCATCTCCGTCTCCGGCTGATTCTGCGCTGCGGGTTGGAGACGGTAGGATACCGGACGGATGGGTTGGATTCCCAGCGTCGTGTTTTCTACCGTGGACCAGATCGTGGCCACCACCAAAGGCCAGCGTGGCGGACGCGGCCATGACCGGGATGACCATTGAGTGACTCTTGGCGGTCGCGCCGTGCTCAAGCAGACTGATTTCGGAATCAAGCCCATCAGTGAGGCGGTGAAATGATCAAGATAAGGAATGAAGTGGGATCGATTTTCAAATCTTTCTCTTTGGAGAGCTAAGACCGCCCGAACCGGTATCCAAATGACTTCCACACGGTAGTTTCCAGTCGAGATCGATCACATGCGCAGTTACTACGATCGTCTGTCGTTTCTGTATCGTCTCGAGTATCTTCATCATGCTTATAGGGAAAATAATGAATCGGTGCCGCGTGCGCAGATTCAACTGATGGAGCGTTTGCCAGAACGCGGGCGTCCCCAGAGGCGCCCGCGCCAGAAACAAGCTTATGGCCACAGGAAATCAGCACCAGAATGTCCAGCCTGACCCGCGTTGAAGTAAAACCGAGGCATTGACGATAGAGTAGAGACCGCTCGTGGCACCCTCAATGCCCAGTCGCTACAGAATTGGAATGCAAGTATGGGCATGCAAGCAAAGGTGGTCCAATGTTGAAGGCTTACCAGACTCTCACTTGCACCTTGTTCCTGTTACCTGCAATTGCTTTAGCCGAAAACGCACTACTCACGGGAAAAGCAGATGAAGCTTTGGCGGCGTTGCGCACACGTCTGCAAATCGACCCGGCCGACGCCGAAGCACACAATCTGATGTGCCGCGTCTATTACCAACTGGAACGCTGGGACGACTCCGTTCATGCCTGCGAAAGGGCCGTCAACCTGCAACCTCGTAACAGCGAATATCACCAGTGGCTCGGCCGCGCCTACGGGCGCAGAGTCGAAGCCAGCGGCCCCGTCGGCGCATTATTTATGGTCCGGAAAGTAAAAGCTGAGTTCGAGCGTGCTGCAGCGCTGAATGCAGACAGTCTTTCCGCCCGCGCCGATCTGGCGGAGTTTTACATGGAAGCGCCCTTTTTCATGGGCGGCGACAAAACCAAAGCCCGTCAACTTGCCGATTACGTCGCACAGCGCGATCCAGCCCAGGGCCAGTTCATGCTGGCGCAGATTGATGAAAAGAAAAACAAGCCCAAGGCCGAAACGGAATTCAAGTCCGCTGTCAGAGCCAGCGGAGGTCGGGCCGATTATTGGTTTGAATTGGCGTCGTTTTACAGGCGCTCTGGCCGCCCGGAAGAAATGCAGTTGGCGGTGGACAAAGCGTCAGACCTTTCGTCCAAAGACCCAATCGTGTTGTTCTTCTGTGCCAGGCTGCTGCTCAATGCCGGGCGCAACTATCCCGGCGCCGTACAAATGCTCCGTTCGTACCTCTCCAGCGGCAATTTTGGGGAAGACGGTCCCGCGTTCCAGGCCCACTATATTCTCGGATCACTGCTGGAAAGGCAGGGTGACACTAGGTCTGCTGCTGCCGAGTTTCGCTCGGCCCTGGCGCTGGCATCTTTATATAAACCGGCGCGGGATGCACTGGCACACGTTTCTCGATAGAATCACTTTTTCGTTGTTTAGAAAAAACGTTGAAATTCGCTTTCGCCACCATCTCTCCATGGCTGAGTCGATGGCTGTCGGCGCAATGGGAGTAAACTGTCGCAATCTGGATTCTAGCTGGACGCGATAACCGTAATGTCCGGCGCAACGTCCAACGGAAAGGGCCCAGGGATCGAAAGCAGCGGCAGCAAGGAGGTCGCATGAGACGCAGAGAATTTCTGGTTGGAAGCGCAACGGCGGCGGGTGCGGCGTGGATGGCCATTCACGGCTTCGCGCGCGGGCACGTCGGCGTGAATTGGGAAACGCTGCGCAACCTCGACCTGCCACAGAAGTTTCAGGCGGCGGATACGGTTACCTTGGGGAATACCGGAATCCAGACCAGCCGGTTGGCTGGAAGACGTGATGCATCAGGGTGGTGAACCTCGCATCCTTCTTTCCTTTTGCCGCTTGTCGTACCTGTTCCAGCGCACTGGGCGCGTCGACCCGGCGCAAAGTCCGGAACGCGTTTTGCTGGCTCAGGTTCCCCTTGGCCAGACCCCTTCCCTCCATCTCCTCCGCCACCCTGGCTTGGGCTTGGTTCGGAGACTTCTCCGGTACTATGGGTCTGTCCGACTTCCCGTGTTCGTTCATCATCGGCTTT
>Ga0209648_10000218_pt1 | contig 42687 bp, 41 predicted proteins | sample GraSoi2013_115cm_FD_185830 | JGI IMG/M metagenome (GOLD analysis project Ga0209648, IMG submission 185830) | Grasslands soil microbial communities from the Angelo Coastal Reserve, California, USA - Sample 9_17_2013_115cm (SPAdes) (version 2) | ecosystem: Environmental > Terrestrial > Soil >... | reverse complement strand
GGACGTGTACTGATGCGCACCCGTAACAAAAGCCTTGCCATCGACCTTGGGCGCCGGCCTGCCGGCGATTCGCCACTCGGCTGCCGGCGTGAGCGGTGGATCGACGTCCAGAATCTTGACCAGCTTCTGGCCTTGGGTAAGTTCGCCGTAGCTGATCTTTTGCGCACTGCGCGCGTTCACAACCGCGCCGTCTTTCGCGGAGAGCAAGGCGCGATCGACTTGCCAATGACGGCTGGCGAGATCCAGCAGCATCTCCCGCGCCTGGACGGCAACATTACGGAGTTGCGATCCCATCTGCGGCGTAGTGCGGCTGCCGAAAGTGCCCATGTCGAAGGGCGTAAGGTCGGTGTCACCCATAATCAGCACGATGGAATCGATCGGCACGCGCAACTCTTCCGCCACCTGCTGGGCGAGCGATGTGCGGATGTTCTGTCCCATCTCGACCTTGCCGGTAAGGACTGTGATTTTCCCGTCGCCGGCGATGTGCAGCCACGAATCAAGATCCTGGGGAATCGCCTCGCTCTGGGCTCGACCGGATTCCTGCGCCAGACCGGTTCGCGCACACACGCAGACAACCAGCCCAGCGCCAAAAAGCTTGAACAGGTCACGACGGTTTACCTCAAACACGTGACGTAGCGGCTCGACGGCGTGCTGCTCGGCTTCGTGCAGATCGATCTCGATCATGGCTTCTTGGCTCCGGAGGCGGCGCGATGTATCGCGGCCACAATGCGCGGGTAGGTCCCGCAGCGGCAGATGTTGCCGTTCATGCGTTGCTTGATCTCTTCATCGGAAGGCTGGGGATTGCCGGCGAGCAGCGCATGCGCCGACATGATCATGCCTGGCGTGCAGTAACCGCATTGAAAAGCCTCCTCTTCGAGAAAAGCTTGCTGCACCGGAGCCAGCTTGCCGTCTTGGGAGAGAGCTTCGATGGTCAAGACCTTTTTGCCCGAGGCGGCTTCCGCAGGGGTAATGCAGGAGCGAACCGCCTTGCCTTCGATTAGCACCGTGCAGGCTCCGCATTGGCCTTCGCCGCAACCGTACTTGGTTCCCGTAAGACCCACGCGATAGCGCAGGACCGAAAGCAGAGATTCTCCCGGCGCGGCTTCCGCTTTACGCTCAGTGCCGTTGACGATCAGGGTAATTGCCGTCATAGCCCCTTGTTGTGAATGAAAAGCACGACTGGAACCAGACCATGCTAACTCCATGCACTCAACGGATTCCAGCCCCATTAGCGCCCTCCACCACTTGGTGACCAAAGACACTTTTCAGGAACTCCGCATCGTTGGCATAATGGTAATGTGGTAATTGCTTTCCCTAATCGCTGGCTTCCCAAGTCTATCCTTTGCCTGCGCGGCTATAACTTAAACAAGTTTGGCCACGATGTGCTGGCCGGCGTCACGGTTGGTCTGGTCGCGCTGCCTTTAGCCATGGCATTCGCGATCGCTTCCGGCCTGACGCCGCAAGCCGGAATCTACTGCGCGATCGTAACCGGATTTCTGATCTCCGCGCTGGGCGGATCGAAGACGCAGATCGGAGGTCCCACCGGCGCATTTGTGGTGGTGATTGCAGGGATTGTAGCCGCCCACGGTATTAGCGGTTTGTTCATCTGCACCGTGATGGCCGGTGTCTTGCTCGTGGTGATGGGCCTGACCGGTTTGGGAGCGGCCGTGAAGTTCATCCCGCGACCGGTGGTGATCGGCTTCACCAATGGCATTGCCATCCTGATCGCCAGCACCCAGGTTAAAGACCTTCTCGGATTGCAGGTCGACAAGGTTCCCGGCGTCTTCTGGCTGCGGATGGAAACTCTCGCCAAGAACCTGCCCACCTTCTCTTACACCGCGACTGCACTCGCCGCAGGAACGATTCTGGTGATTCTTATCTGTCGCAGTATCTCGCCGCGGATTCCCGGCCCCATCGTCGCCCTTTTGCTTGCCACCGGCGCGGTCGTGCTCTTCAAGTTGCCGGTCGAAACTGTTGGCACGCGTTTTGGCGGAATTCCCAGCGGCCTACCGCATTTGCAGATCCCCAGATTTCGGACCGACTTGATCCACGGCCTGCTGGGTCCGGCCTTTACGATCGCGATGCTGGGCGCTATTGAGTCGCTCATGTCGGCCGTGGTCTCCGATCGCATGAGCAATGACCGGCACAATCCCAACGTTGAGCTAGTGGCGCAAGGAATCGCCAACATCGCTTCACCGATGTTCGGTGGCCTGCCGGCGACCGGCGCCATTGCCCGCACCGCAACCAACATCCGATCCGGTGCCCAATCCCCGGTGGCAGGCATGATTCATGCCCTCACGTTGTTGTCCATTTTGCTGTTCGCCGCGCCGCTGGTCAGCTTCGTTCCCATGGCGGCTCTGGCGGGAATCCTGATGGTGGTCGCCTACAACATGGGTGAATGGCGCGAAATTCCCCAGCTGCTCAAACTCACTAAGACCGATATCAGCGTCTGGATCGTCACCTTATCTCTAACCGTGTTTGGCGATCTCACCGTTGCGGTGGAGGCGGGAATGATTCTAGCGGCGCTGCTGTTCATTAGTCGCGTTGCCAGCACGACCACCGTCTCCCAGGTGACCGACGACTATATCGAAGATGGACGAGTCCACATTCTCCAGGACAAAGACATTCCCTACTACGCCACTATCTTCCGCATTCACGGGCCATTCCTGTTCGGCGCGACCGACAAAATCTCGGTGGTCACGGAGAACCTCCACCAGCTTCCACCCGTCGTGATCTTGCGTTTGCGCAATATGACAGCGCTCGATGCCACCGGAATGTTTGCTCTGGAGGAAGTTGCCAAACAACTGCACGCGACTAAGAGGACGTTGATTCTGTGCGGCGCTCGCGAGCAGCCGGCTACGTTGATTCATCAGGCCGAGTTCGAAGATCTCCTCGGCCCGGAAAATATTTCTGAAAACGTTCAGGATGCTTTGCGCCGCGCGGAAGAGGTTTACGAGGGACTGGAAGCGTCTTCGGTAGGCGTTACCGAGTAGACCGCGCGGCGTCACACAGCGTGGGCCCGTCGCCGGCTCGCGCCTTCGCTTTCACTCTTCAGCAACGCAGCTTTGCGCTTGGCGCCCCACCGATAACCCGCCAGGCCCCCGTTCTTCGGCACCACGCGGTGGCACGGAACCACCAGCGCTAAGGGATTCGAGGCGCAAGCATTGGCCACGGCACGAACCGCCTTGGGCCGGCCGACGGCGTTGGCAATCTCGGTGTAGCTGCGAGTTTCGCCTCGGGGAATTTCACGGAGAACATTCCACACCAGTTGCTGAAAAGCCGTGCCTTGAATATCGAGCAGAATCTTCACGCTGCCGGCCGAACCTTCGCGCAGCAGCCCGCGAACCTGTTCGAGCAACGGGCGGAGGCCGCGATCATCGCGAGCAATGTCGGCGGCGCGGAATTCGCGACGCAGTTCACCGGTGAGTGCCGACTCCCGCTCACCGAAGCGGACCGCGCACAGCCCTCGCTCCGTGGTTGCGATCAAGAGCTTTCCCAGCTCAGTAGTCGCGATCGAATAACGAATCGTCGTTCCTTGGCCATTGCGACGAAAAGCGGACGGCGTCATGCCCAGCTGAGCGGAAATGTTCTCGTAGGCCCGGCTGCTAGAGCTGTAACCAGCTTCATAAATGGCGTCGGTGATTTTCCCTTCGTCACGCAGCGCGGTCTTGAACCGGCTCGCCCGCTGCGCATGCTGGTAATGCCGCGGGCTGAGACCCATGGTTCGTTTGAACAGCCGTTGGAAATAAAAAGGACTGACGCCGACATGATGCGCTAGCTCTTCGAGAGTCACGGTGGTCTCGAGATGATCGCTCAGGTAACGGCACGCCGCCTCGACCATCTGAACTTGAAGGCTCGGCCTCATAGGAACGCAGCGGCGGCAGGCGCGATACCCGGCCTCTTGCGCCAGCGCCGGCGAGTCAAAGAACACAACATTTTCCCGCCGCGGCCGCCGGCTGGGGCAAGAAGGACGGCAGAACACCCCCGTGGATTTCACCGCGTACACAAAGTGACCGTCAGCACTGGTGCTGCGCGCCAGGACCCGGGTCCATTTTTCGTCGTTATGCGATTGCGTTGGCATTTCTGTTTCTCCGCCAACTATTCTGAACATCGCGGAGTGGCTGCGCTATCCAAACCTTGCTCTCAAAGTTTACGCCCAAATTCCAAATCCACCACGGGGACACGGACGAAGATCGGATCATCGGATCATCGGGTGATCGGATCTTCGACCTGTTTGCGGCACTTGGCTCACCAGAATGATCACGGGTGAGCCGATAATCCGATCTCTCCAGATCACCAGATGATCCGATGTCCCGATGATCCGATGATCCGATGATCCGATGACCCGATCACCCATTCATTCACCTGTCGATGATTACTTCTGGGTCATTCGCGCCACCAGGCCCAGCCACCGTGTACTTATAGGATTGATACGTAGCGTGATCTCTGATGGGGCCACTGGAAACGCTTCCGCCCCCGGGCACATGGAAAACGAAGTTCTGGAACGGCGAACCTGCCGGCGATGAAAAGACAATCGTCGCGTTCTCGTTGTCATGGGCGAACCAGGTGATTTCGTCGTGGGCGGCCTTCGAAAGGTGAACGCCTGCCTGGTCCACCTGGCCGTCTTTGCCCGTAATATGCACGGCTTTCGCCGCCAATGTTTTCACGGCACCAACCTTCGACGCCCGTTCAGTAACTGCTAAATTTCGACTCATACCCCCTCCTCGTCGTTCTTGAATTACTGCTTCTGAGCTTTTGTGATGATTCTGACAAATTCAGGGTTAGCCGCAAATCGCTGCCAGGCAGGGTCATTGGTGATTTCCGGGGCGGACACGCCATCTTTGACTGCGTGGTCCAACTCTGCCAGAGCGCCACCGTCTTTCTGCAGTTGTGCCAGGACTAGAGCAGAACGCAGCCGCGTTCGCGGGTCGTGTGCGGACAGCTTGATGGCCGACCTCCGGTAGCGCTCGGCTTTTACCTTTTCGTCCAATCGGGCCGCGTAAAGAGCAGCGTAGGACAGCGCTTGTCCATCTTGGGCGTTCACATTCAGCGCTTGCTCCGTCAGTTTCAGAGCCTGGGCGTAATTCACGCGACTGTCTTCCCGTCTGCCTGGGATCTGGCTGTAAACTTCGCCCAGATTGCCGAAGATCACATTCGCATTGGGAGTCAGCTCGGCGGCACGCTCGTAAGTGCGTGCTGCCTCGTCGTACTTACGCTGGTAAAAATAAGCTGCTCCCAGATTGTTTAATGCTGAGGACGTAGGACGAATGGCGATGGCACGCTCCAACACTCCAATCGCTTCAGCGTACTTACCCTGTAGAGCGTAAATAGCTCCGAGATTGCTGTACCCGCTGAAGCTGTCGGGCGCGAGCTCGACGGTGCGCTTGAACTGTTCCGCGGCTTCATCTGCGCGACCGTGTGCGGCATAAAAGGCTCCCAACCGTTTGTAGCCCGCCCAGTATTGGGGACGAAGTGCGATGGCTTTCTTTAAGGACCTCTCTGCGTCATCCAAGCGTTTGAGCCCTTCGTAGGCCACAGCCAGCTCGCGATGCGATTCGGCACGGCCGGCATCGCGCTTCACCGCAGTCTGCAAATTTTGCGCTGCTTTCTCATATTTTCCCGTAGCATTGAAGAGCATTCCCAAACAGATTTCGCCGTCGGGACCAGTGTCCAGCTGCGCGGCACGGGAGCATGCGTCCTGAGCTTGCGTCACAGATTCCGGGGACTTGGCGATAGCATATTTTTGCAGATAGGCTTGGCCGAGACCGGCGTAGGCGAGCGCAAATTGTGGGTCGGCTTTAAGGCTCTGCTGGAATGCCGCGATGGCATTGTCCAGGTTCTCAGCCCGATCGTATTCCTGCAAGTAGCCGTGACCCCTCAGATAGGCGTCGTAGGCCTGTGGCTGCGTCGTACCGTGCGATGCCATGAGTCCCCGGTCTTCTTTTGCGAGCTCAATATTCAGGTTGTTCAGCACCTCTGCGATGACGCGGTCCTGGACAGCAAAAGGATTGGAGGCATCCGCGGTGATGACTCCTGAATGTAACTGACGCAGCGATCGTGTATCCAAGAGGCTGTAGGTGACGCGTACCGTGTCCCGGGACTGCTGCAAGCTTCCTTCCAGGGCCAGATTCGCGCCGAGGATGCTTCGTGCCTGCTGTGCATCCTTAACTGTGTGCCCTCGAACTTCGGAAGCGGGTACAACCTCCAATGGATAGCGGTCGCTAATCTGTCCCAATTTAGCGGTCAGCGTCTCCGTCAGCCCGCGTGCAAAAGCCCGGCTGCTCTCATCGCCACTCGCTGTCTGGAAAGGAAGCACAGCCAATTGCCGGCTCGACGCCGCCACCTGGCGAGCTGGAGGACGCGCTGGCCAAGAAAGCAGCAGCACGGCAAGGATTGCCGCGCCAACCAGCGGGAGAATCTTTGCAAGCGATCGACGCCGACGGGTCTGCCTGGTTTGACCGAGCGCAGGCTTTTCGTTCGCGCGAACCGCCCGAAGGTCGGCCAGCGCGTCTGCACAACTCTGGTAACGTTGTGCAGGGTCCTTTGCCAGCATGCGGAGTAGCACCAGGTCCAGATCTGCGGGCACGGGACCGGGAAGCCGGCGAGGCTCGTTCCGAAGGATGCAGTCCGCTATCGCCCGGTTCGGCTCCCGAAAGGGATGGAACCCCGCAACAGCTTCGTACAGCACCACACCCAAGGAAAAAATGTCGCTGCGCTTATCCGGCATCCTACCCAGCAACACCTCAGGGGCCATGTAGGCCGGAGTACCGCCGATCGTCGGAAGAGAACCGGGACACGTCAGATCCACGCTGTCTTTGGTCGATTCCGACTCTGCCGGCCGGGCAAAGCCGAAATCCAGGATTTTGACCAGGCCGTCCCGCGTGATCATCAGGTTTTCAGGTTTGAGGTCGCAATGCAGAACGCCGTGGTTGTGCGCCGTCGCCAAGCCAGCCAAGCACTGCTCACCGATGTTGAGACCCTGCTCTGTTGTGAGTGGCTCACGTATCCGCGTTCGCAGTGTCTCTCCATCCACATACTCCATGATGACCACCACCCGGCCATCATGTTCAACGACGTCGTAGATACTGGCAATGTGCTCATCGGCGAGCTGGGAAGCACGCTCAGCCTCTTGGAGCAGCCGCTCACAAGAATCTCTGTCTTGGCTATGCTCGCGCCGGATGGCCTTCATTGCCACTTGGCGCTTCAACACGCGGTCCTCGGCAAGAAAGACCTCTCCAATGCCGCCGCTGCCTAATTTTGCGTGGATGACAAACCGCTGAGCACCGCTCTCTATGTGATCAGGCTTTCCCGCGATTGGGGGCCGCGACATGAATATCCCTGAAGAAGAAAGATGAACCGTGCCACCCAGCCCATGGTTCTGCTCGATAAGCCCGTACCGGTACGACTAAAGTCGTACCCTGTTAGGCTGTCGATCCCCAGACCAGTCTCCTTACTTTCGCTGGGAAGTGCAGCGGCCAACAAATGCGGACTTGAAGGAAAGCCTCCGGAGGCGTATAGCCTTTTGCGCCCCCGGGCCTTCCAGATTGGATCAAGCTGTCTTCCTGAGGTCCCTGGTATCGCGGGGCAAGCGCTCCAGTTCAACCTGTTGACGACGGACCGTGTCACGGACGGTTTCCACGCGATCCGATCCTTCTCTGCGAACAACCACTTCTTCCGCCACGTGGGCTGACTTGGTGACGACTGCCTGCTCGGCCGTTTCCGTGATCTCGATGACCTTGTCCGCCCAATCGACATCTTTCAGAAGTGAGGGATCGGTGACGGCCCGGCGCATCATCTCCGCGTGCTCTTCATGCAACGTCACTTGAGCTTCCACGGGTCTTTCGGTCACGAAGCGGCGAATGCGGGCCCGGCCGGTTTCGACTTGTCGTTTACCAACGTCAAGCTGCTCTTCAGCCAGACGAAGCACTTCTTCCTTAGTGAGTTTTGCCGTGGGTACCGGCTGGGTAGCTGCGGTGCGTGTGGCGGGCGGCGCCACCCCGAGAGCGGTAGCACGCTCGTTGACATCCACCGGGTTGTGAACATCGAGGATCTTCATGGCGCGGGACACTTCCGTGTCGGCCGTGCGCAGCGTCAGGACAGCGCCTCCGGATTCGATGGTGCGTCCGTAGACGGCACTCTCGTGGTCTCCAACGTTGCGGCCAAAAAGCCGTCGCCACAAACCTGCTTCGTGGACTTCGGCATCACTGAGAGAGTCGCGATTCAGCACGCTGATATCGCCGAGGGCAAAGCCTGAGGTCTGCAGCGCGCGAGCAGCCTCTTTTGCTTTCGCCGCCTTGTCGTACACGGCGACAATTTTTTCGTAAGCCATTATTTCTCCTTCCTAGGTTTTCGCTTTTTCGACTCCAGCCGCCGGACTTACAGCGGCCTCTTCGATTGCTACTGGGTGACGCGTGACGACCACATCTTGTCTGCGGACCTTCACTCGTTCCTGATGCCTCTCCGCTCCTCGCACGCGGCGAACGCGAACCTCCTCTTTCAAGAACAGGCGCCGTTCGACGACCAAAACCTCTTCCACCACCGGGATGACCAGCGTATCTCCTTCTTCTCGAATCTCGGGAGCACGTTCCACTGTCGTTCCCACCGGTGTGCGTTCTATCTCGACCTGCTCGCGCGTGAGGAGTTCATCCACGAGCTCTTCTCTCTCGCGACAGATAATTGCAATCTCAACGCGGCCAGTGACGATCCGACGCTTGGCAACTGAAATTTCTTCCGCAAGGAGAGGAATCACTACTTGGCCGTCATCTACTACTTCTGCTTCGCGCATCATGCCTTCCCGCACCGTGGCTCTGCAAATTCATTTGCTTTTGTGCTTCTTGGTTCCAGAGCGGCTGGGTACTTCGCGTCCGAGAAACCCTGGTGCTGTGGAAGCTGCGCAGTTCTCGATGCCGGCCAGCCAACTGGCAGGCTCTTTCAAGTTCATTCTCGTGGGCTCACTGCTTTGTGACAATCCGCAAATTCCCGGTGTCCCGGGGGGTGGAAAAAGTACGGGATGATAAATACCCACGCAGATGATCGCTTTTGTTGTTCGGACGCAATCAACAATGAATGCGTGATGCACGTTCAAAACTTCATCGTTATGCGATCTTGCACTGATCGAAAGGAAACTTTCCTGCAGTTCTGCTTGACAAAGAAGCTCAATCTGCGCGGAGTGTGCTGCCGACTCAGCAGACAAAAACGGGAACCCCAAGGCGAAGACAGGGCCTGCGAACACCAGACCCAGCGCCGTAGGCGCGTCGAGAGGTTAGCCCACCCCGTGGGTCAGCGGTGGGAAAGCTTAGACCAACTCGTTGCGATGGATGAATCGCCATCGGAAAGGCTTCGCATGGCAGGGAGGTTGTGGGGCAACGAGCCGCACGCGGAACGTGTCATTCCAACCCTGAGCCTGTCGAAGGGGAGGAATCTGCTCCGCCTCTTGTTTGGGGCCCCCCCAGACGGCAGCCGGAGCAGATCCCTCACCGTTCGCTGCGCCGAGGGTTTCGGGATGACACTTGACCCTAAAAGCCCTTCCACCATGCCGGGGCTTTGCGTTTCTCTTTCCGCATTCCCGGCGCTGACGTGAGGGGTGGGAAAGAATAAAAGAAATGCAGAGCACGGTAGGTGCGACATAGAAAACAATTCATGGTGAAAATAGGACCCATTGCTGACATCTTTCTTCACTTACCCCGGGCTTACACCCGGGGCTAACTTCTTGTCGCGTCTCCAGCGCTGTTCGTGGTGAGATTTGCAGTCAGGTGGGCCTTAGGCTTGTTCCGCAAGATCCATCGACGACCCTGCATCGGTCCTGCTGGAGTTCTGCTTAACGAAAAAACAAAGCATGCAAAGGGCAACAGCATGTACACGCGGGACATCTTCCATCACAGGTAAATTTTTGATCGGGCAAGTCAGAGGTAACGAGGATCCAATGGCCGTATCGCAAATCCTTAGACCAGGAAGTCTGATCGACGCCGTAAAAGGCTGCTTGACGCCGGATTTGGTTCGCAGCGCAAGCTCGCTGGTGGGAGAACCGGAAGCTGCAACCCGGCAAACCCTGAACAGCGCCGTGCCCAGCGTGCTCAGCGGGTTGACCAACTTGGTTTCGTCATCCGACGGAGCCAACACCCTGGCGGGATTGATCCGCGACGGCGGCTTTGGCGCGGCCGTAGACAACAGTCGCTCCTTATTCGGCGGGGGCAGCGCCACCAACAACATGCTGAGCGCCGGCACGCAACTGCTGGGCACAATTTTCGGAGGACGCAGCTCGTCGGTCGCCGACATTGTGGCCAAAGCCGGCGGCGTCAGCAGCTCTTCAGCGATGAAACTCCTATCGTTGGCGGCGCCGCTGGTTCTCGGCATATTGGGAAAACGCGCTGCAGCACAAGGATTGAATTCCTCCGGACTAGCTAACGCACTGCTCAGCGAAAAATCCGACATCTTGGCCGCGGCTCCCGCGGGTTTGTCGAAGCTCTTGAGCGCCGGGCCGGTGGCTGTTCCCACCATCAAGAGCCCTGAGCCGGTTTCGGTACAGCATTGGAAAGAGCCGGTCGTGGAGACTAGCACCACGTTGAGAGAGCCCGTCCATCTCGAGCACTACGCTGAGCCTGCTCCTGTCGCAGTTGAGCCGCGTCGTGCAGGCCTCGGGTGGTTGCCGCTATTGCTGGCGGGCCTGGCGGCTTTGGGTTTCCTGTTGTTTCTGGCCGGGCGAAATCCGCGCCCTGCAACCAACGTTCGCCCCGCCGTTTCTGAAACGGCAAACACCGCGGCCACGGCTGCCACCGATACGTTATCCAAAGCGCCGTTGCCGGGCGGAGCCGATATCCGAGTTCCCGAAGGCTCCATCAACTACAACCTGGCTCGTTTCTTGGGCGACAAGACTGCGGCGGCACCCAAGAACTTTGTGTTTGACAACTTGAACTTTCACACGGCTACCACCCAGCTGACCGCGCCCTCCACGGCAACGGTAAGCGACTTGGCGGTCGTGTTGAAGGCTTACCCCAACGCGCAGGTACAACTGGTAGGACACACCGACAGCACAGGCACGCCGGAGGCTAATCAGATCCTGTCTCTCAGCCGCGCCAACGCCGTGAAGGGAATCCTGGCGGCCGACGGTGTCGGCGCAGATCGCATCTCCACCGCGGGCATGGGCCGGGACCATCCCATTGCGTCGAACGATACCGAGGAAGGCCGTGCGCGTAATCGCCGGCTGGAGCTCAATGTGACCAGCAAGTAGCGACCGAGGTCCCCCTCTCTCGCGAACCTGCCCCCAACGCGGCCGCTGGAACTGACTTGTCCGAAGGTACCGGCGGCCGCGGTTTTGTACAGGCGTGGAGCACAGGCGCCCTCGCCTGTGTTTTGGTCATAAGCACAGGACTACACCAACCCCATGGGTTTCCCGGCTGCCTCAGCACGCGGGCTCGTGCTAGTATCTGCATTAAAGAATTCCAATGCAGCTCAAGTACCTCACCGCCAATGATTGGGCGCTGTTGCGGACGATCTCTCGCCGTCTGGTATTCAAGCCGCGCGAAATTATCATCGCTATCAATTCCCGTCCTAACGCTCTGTTCATTTTGGTCAACGGCAGCGCCGTGGTTGAGGTCTTGCGTGGCACGCCTATCGCCAAGCTAGCCGCGGGCGACATCTGCGGTGAAATGGCCTTCATCGAAAGCAACGCCGCCAGCGCCTCTGTTGTCGCCGAGACTGAAGCTCAGGTGGACGTCCTGGACTTGCCCAAGCTCACGGAGGTCTTTACCAACCATCCGCATCTCGAGGCTCGGTTCTTCAAATCGCTGGCACTTCTTCTCTCGCAACGCCTGCGAGTTACCTCGATGCAACTGTCCAAGGCCGCCACGCGGTCGTGATGGGTCGGTTGACAAACCTTCAACACGGAAGGAGTAACCGGAGGTTTCAAATTTAAAATTTCAAATTTAAAATTTTAAATCTCCTTTTATTCCCAGAAGGGAAAATAGAATGGATGCAAATGACCTAGGACGGCAGATGTTGCGCCACACGGTTGCCACTCTGGCGTATCGCGCTGGGAAAGCTTTGCGCGGCGCGCCGGAGAGCTTCGCCGACTTTGATACCGGCGAGAAGGGACGCACGCCGGCGAGAATACTCGCTCACATGGGCGACCTGTTCGATTGGGCTCTTTCCATCGCTCGGGGAAATCAGGCCTGGAACGACTCTACGCCCCTGCCCTGGAACCAGGAAGTTGAGCGCTTCTTCAAGTCTCTCAAGGCATTTGACGACTACCTGGCGTCGGATCAGCCGCTGAACGCGTCGCCGGAAAAGATCTTCCAAGGCGCAGTAGCCGACGCTTTGACCCATACCGGTCAGATCAACATGCTGCGACGGATGGCCGGCTGTCCAATTCGTGGTGAAAACTACTACCGCGCTGAAATCACAGTCGGACGCGTAGGCCCGGACCAGGCCGCACCCAACCGAGAGTTCTGATGGGAAGCAGTCAGCGTTGTTCTGAAATCCCGACCCTGAGCTTGCCGAAGGGGAGGGATCTCTATCGCCTCCAGAAATCTTGCCCCCATCGCGTGATCGCGGTCATAGGGATCCCTCAGTGCGTTCGGGATTTCAAAAATCCGCCGCTCATGGATTGCCCGTGATCTCGCCGACATTGGCCACGGTGTCGCCCTTTTTCATGGAAGGCACACCGCAGATGTAAAGGACGACGCCCGCGGCCGGCGCGTGCGCTTCGAAAATCGTTTTGCCGAAATAGTCGGTGACGTAACCGATCTTCATTCCCGGCTCGACGTACGTGCCGCGTTGGACCAAGGGATAAAAAATTCCCGGCTGCTCGCTGGCCACGGTATCGATCTTGCCGAACCAGACGGGATGCTCGACCATAGTCGGCGAACCCGGAAGCATCTTGAGATAGCGCATCACGCTGAACGTGCCTGCGACGAGAGCGTGTACGTCATCGGTCTCCACCGTTCCCGAATACCCCGCTTCCACGGCGATGGCCGGTTTGCCGCGCGTGTTGGCCGTGTTGTCAAGGTAACGCGACGCGTTGGGGTCCTTGGGTCGGTCGCTCCACACGATGATGTGATTCAGACCGAACGCCAGCACCATGTCATGTGTCGTTGCATCCTGCTTCGCATTGCCGGTTTTGGGCCAGTAGCTGTAAGGACGCAGATTCTCGTCAAGGTCGCCGCCGTGGTAGTCAATCAGGTAATCGCTGGGCTCCACTACCTGCTTGGTGATCAGCCACGATGCTCGTTCCGTCTGCGTCCCGTCGGGCTTCCCCGGGTAGAACCGGTTCATGCTCTTGCCGTCGACGGGATTCACGTGCGGAACCTTCTGCTCGAAGGACTGGATGTTGACTAGCGGAACGATGATGACCGTGCCGGCCACCTGTGAGGGATCGAGCGATTGGATCAGTTCCTCCAAGGCGATGATGGACGCGTACTCGGTGCCGTGCGCACCCGAAACCAAAGCCAGGACCGGTCCCGGCCTCACACCCCGAATCACGGCGACCGGAATCGAGGTAGCGGCGTCCACGCCGGCCGGTACATCGATGAAACCTGTGGCTTTTTGTCCAAGCGCAGCCGTTGCCGTTCCCACTGTAAAAGCGCCTTGTGCGATAGCGATCGAACTAACAAGACACACGATCGGAGCAAGCAAGAATAGTTGGCGGTATTTCATAGCGCCAAGAGTATAAGCCAATTAGGACAGGGACCATGTGCTAGTATTTCGCCCCGGCGAGGAGGCTTGCCATGAAAGGCACCATGATGGATTATCCGCTCACGCTACATTCCATCTTGGAGCGCATTCCCAGCCTTTACGCTGGAGTTGAAATTGTCTCCCGCCTGCCTGACGCCACTATCCATCGCTACACCTATGGAGATTTCTATCGCCGCACGCGGGCGCTCGCGGAATCATTGCAGAGCGCGGGTCTCACGCCGGGCGATCGAGTGGCCACACTCTGCTGGAACCATTATGCCCACATCGAAGCTTACTTCGGTGTTCCTGCAGCGGGAGGAGTTGTACACACTCTCAATCTAAGACTGCACCCGCACGAACTGGCTTTCATCGTGAATCACGCAGAGGACCGCTTTTTGATCGTGGATGATGTGCTGCTTCCGCTCTGGCAACAGTTTGCCGGTAAAACCAACATCGAACAAGTATTTGTCGTGAACCATCAGAAGGGCTCGCTTCCGGCGGGATCACAAGACTATGAAGAGCTTCTCGCGCAAGCCACCGGCAACTTCCATTACCCCCAGACAGAAGAGACCGATGCTGCAGCCATGTGTTTCACCTCCGGGACCACCGGCAACTCTAAGGGCGTGACTTATTCGCATCGGGCCCTGGTGCTGCACGCCATGGCGTTCTCCCTTCCCGACGCTCTCGCCATCTCTCAGCATGACGTGGTGATGGCGCTGGCGCCCATGTTTCATGCCAACGCGCACGGTGTGCCCCACGTCGCTGTAATGTTGGGCAGCAAGATCGTGCTCCCTGGCCGTCAGCTGGACGCGCCCTCGGTCCTCGATCTTTTTCACTCCGAGCAGGTCACGTTCGCAACCGGTGTACCCACGGTCTGGACGACGATCTCCGAAGCCTTGGAGGCCAATCCCAGTCGATGGAAGCTCGCTCCGGGCATGCGAGGCTTTGTCGGCGGCACGGCAGTGCCGGAGACGCTAGTACGCAAGCTGGATAAGCAGGGCATTCGCCTGATTCAAGTCTGGGGCATGACGGAGACGACACCCGTCGCGGTTTGCTCCACGCTCAAGTCGCACATGCGTGACTGGCCGGAAGATGAACGATACAAAGTCCGCATTCGCGCGGGACGCCCGCTGCCCTTCATGGAAATCCGCGTCGTCAACGACCATGGCGAAGCCCCTTGGGACGGGAAAACCATGGGCGAGCTTCATGTCCGCGGCGCGTGGGTGGCCGGTAGTTATTTTCGCGCGCCGGAGACGGCTGACTGCTGGACCGACGATGGCTGGCTGCGCACCGGCGATGTCGCCACGATAGACGCCGAAGGATACGTTCAGATTGCCGATCGTGCCAAAGACCTGATCAAGTCCGGCGGAGAATGGATCAGCTCGGTCGATTTAGAAAACGCTCTCGCGGCACATCCGGCGGTACGCGAGGCGGGAGTGATCGCCGTGCCCCATCCGAAATGGGATGAGCGGCCCGTCGCAATAGTGGTGTTGCGGCCGGGCATGACCATAACGGCCGACGAGCTGCGAGAGTTCCTTTCCTCGCGATTTGCGAAGTGGCAGCTTCCGGATGCATTTGCTTTTGCCGATGAGCTGCCCCACACCTCCACAGGTAAGCTTTCTAAGCTGGAGCTGCGCAAGCGATACGCCGCATGGCAATGGAGTAAGAGCGATAGGTGATGCCGACGGTACGGCGAATTGGTTCAAAAAATAGTTTACAAATCTCTTACTGTTCGTTCGCGAACAGTTATCGGCAAAACCGAACACCCCGCACGAAAGATCCGATCCAGGCCGGTTGCGCTTCCTGACCAGAATCAATCACTTACGCGCACCGCATGATTGGCACAACAGGTGCCCTCTCTTATCGCGGAACCTGAAGTAACGGAAAAACGTAAAGACTGTTAACCGAGACAAAGGTTAACCGTCTAACAAATAAGGATCAGGAGATTCATATGTTCGATGGAAAAAACAATCGCTTGCTGGATAGTTTCTCTTTCAGAATTCTAGTTACTGTCGGAGTGTTCCTGGCATGGGTTGGCGCCGGGTATGCGGTTCTGGCGTTGGCGTAGAGGAAAGACTCGCGGTCATCGTTGACTGCAGTCTTCCAGCTATCGTAATCAGGGTTTTATAAGCGTAGTAGATTTCCCGGTACGGTGCTTGAGTTGGGGCTTCGAATCGTAAAATCTCATAACCAGGGAGCCCACCGGGAATAAAGGTTGTGGGCGTTGGCGCAAATGCATGGAACCAAGAAGGGATGTTCGCGCAGGTCCTATCTTCGGGTCTATTTTGGCGGTGCGCCAAGGCTCACAACACATACTCAAGAACTCGGTCCTTTCGGTAGTGGGCTAACACAGAATTAGTCCGGTGCCGTCCTTTCTGAAAACGCTTTACGCTTCCTGTAAGCTGTAATTTGGGCTTGCGCTACATTTCTTTCTACAAGCCGTACGGCGTGTTATGCCAATTCTCCGGTACGGGGAACAATCTGAAAAACTATGTTCCGATTGCGAGTATCTATCCTGTCGGCCGGCTCGACCGTGACAGCGAAGGCCTGCTTCTGCTCACCGACGATGGGGCGTTACAGCATCGTCTTTCCGATCCAAAGTTCGAGCATCCGCGCACGTATTGGGTTCAGGTAGAAGGCGTGCCCAACGACGCGGCGTTGCAACAACTGTCTCGTGGTGTAAGGATTCAAGACTATTGCACACGGCCAGCCATTGCGCGGCGATTGAGCGACGAGACAGAATCGCTACCGCCCCGCGATCCACCGATTCGTTTTCGCAAGACGGTTCCGACATCTTGGATCGAGGTCACGCTGAGCGAAGGACGCAACCGCCAGGTGCGGCGCATGACGGCTGCGGTCGGTCATCCAACGCTGCGGTTGGTTCGGGTTGGCATAGGAGGCCTGTGGTGGGAAGGCCTTCAGCCAGGAGCGTGGCGTGAGCTCACGACGTCTGAACTTCGCGCCCTAGCTAAATCGCATCGCACCGAGAAAAGGCCGTGACAGTGAGTTCCTGGTTATCGAGGCGCGGCGTGGTCTTGCTCGAACAGCGGTTTCCAGGATTCGTCCAGGTGAACCCACTGATCGACTTCCAACCAGCTCGACTGCATCTCGGGAACGTGAAGCAAGCCATGGCCGTCTGAGCAGACCAGCTCGGTGCCCCACCAATCGAGAAGAAGATAACTGGCGGCGCCAACCAAAGCTTCGTTGCTGAGACGCTTAAGGCAGACGCGGCACCGGCGGGTCTGATCGTAAAGACACCAGGACAGAGCGGCCATCGACAAGACCAGGAAGAGCCAGGTCGAAGAGGGCCCAACCAGCGGCTGAATTGAGCCGGTGAGCACAATGGAGATCCGCCCGCAAACTTCCAGCGCCAAAACGAAACAAGTCGCGAGCACCAGCAACATCTTCGCAAGCAAAAACACCCACCAGCGAGTGAAACCTCGAGCGCTCAGCTGGATTCTTTGCGGGCGCGTGGCAGCCAGGCGCGAGCCGGCCAGAACCAATCCTCCCAAGAGGGCGAGGATGGCAAAGAACAGATAAATGTTAGCCGCCTGGCGGCCGCGCGAAACCATCATGGCGACCTCGGGCGTATCGTGATCCAATGCGGCCCAGGAACGCGTGCGTACCTCTTGTTCCGCCTGAGCAGCAGTCTTTCCCGGCGCCAGGCGCAGCACCGCGCCGATGTTATCGCCTATATCACTTATGTCGCCAGCGTCAGGCGGAAGAGCCCATACCGACGTTTCCGGCGTCAAAAACGAAAACGTCGGCGGCAAAACACCGATGACCGTGCTCTCGGCTCCGGAGAAAATCAGCTTTTTGCCGATGATCGCCGGATCGCGATGGAATCGCTCCGCCCAAACCCTTTCGCTTAAGACAAGGCAATCCGGGCACGCTATGTGATCCCCGGGGCGGAATACGCGACCTAAAGCCGCTTTAACGCCGAGCATGTGGAAGAAGTTGGGCGAGACCCGAGCGCTGCGCGTCCCGAAGTGGCTGGACGGTATCCATTCGCCGTGGGCGCGCCAGGCTTCCCCGGAAACAACTCTGGAAACGCGCAAAGAATACGCAGCCATCTCACTGGTGGTCTTGCTCTCCCGCGACCAGCGAGGTACCAATTCGAAGAGTGCGGCGTCGGGATAGTATGAATAGTGATTCGGAAAAGACAGAATGGCAATCCGATCCGGTTGGTAGTAGGGCAGCGGCGTAAAGCCCCGGCGGATCGTCGGAGCGAAGCCGCTCAATACGAATGTGAAAACGAGAAGAGCGGCGATCGCTCCGAGACAAAAGCGAGCAGAGCGTCGCGTCTCGCGGAAGGAACGAAAGACCCGCTCTCGGTTGAACCTATGCCAGGCTGCATCGGGAAAGGCGCCCCAGCAGTGCCGCGCCAGCTCGAACTTGGTTTGAGCATTAAGCCGGCCTGACTCAACGAGAAAGTGCGACCAGTGCCAGACTTCGCCGTACCACTCCTGGTACCACTCTTGGCGCTGTGCCTTCGGGACTAGCAGGCTGGCAAGGCGCAGCAGCAGTGTGCATTGCCATAACAGAGCGCGGATGGACGGCGCAGGTTTCACACTATGTGCTCACTCGCGAACCGGCTTGGTCTCCTTCTCGGCCGGAGCCAACTGTGAAAGCAGCGGGTAACGTCGCAGTGCCCCGGAGAGCGTATCGTTCCCCTCGCGGGTCAGGCGATAATAGCGGCGCCGAGGCCGGTCCTGGCTGAAGCCGCTGCGCTTGTTCTCCCAATTGCCCAGGATCAACGCGTCTTTTTCCAGCCGGCGCAAAGCCGGGTAAATCGTCCCGCTGGGCAGCCCGGTCACCTCCATGATGTCGAATCCATAGACATAGCCGGAGCCGATGGTCTGCAGGATCAGTGCTGAGGTGTGTGAAATCTTCGCTGCAACTTCCATTGTCGTTAATGACCCTATGTAGTATTCTATATCGGCTTCCTATGTAGCATTCTATACAAATGCACCGCGCGAGAAAAGCCCCGAAGCCTTCGGCAACGCGGGCGGAAAGTCGTGGAAACAGGTCGCTTGCCGCCCAAAGCCGGGCGGGAGCAATGCTGAGCAAGGCCGAGGGAGCGCAGACACCCTGAACCACAGAGGACACAAAGGAACACAGAGGGGGAAAGGGCAAGCTTCGCTCGGCCTCGCTCAGTGGCGCGAAATCGGTCCTTTCTTGTTTGTTGAACGCATCGTGGCACACAAAGCAAAAGGGCGACCCAGTTAGGGGCCGCCCGTCTGTTAAGACTTTCTGAAGTTTACAGCAGTTGCACGTTTTCTGCCTGCCAGCCTTTGGGGCCTTTGACGACGTTGAATTGCACGGCTTGGCCTTCCTTCAAACTACGAAACCCGTTTGCCTGAATTGCGGAGAAGTGTACGAACACGTCCTCGCCGTTTTCCCGGCTGATAAAGCCATAACCTTTCGCGTCATTGAACCACTTAACTGTTCCTTGTTCCATTGTGTTAACACGCATTCCTTGTTTCTGTGAATTTTGCGCTTTTCGTCAGGTAGTGCAGGCAGGATGCAGGTTGGTGCAGGGCTGCTGTACAAACTTGGAAATTCGCAAGCTGATTATACCTTGCAAAATCCAGAGTTGTCTCTATGAAAAACGTCCCATCCAGCCGCGATCCCCCAAGTGGGTGTGATACCGTAGCCATGCGGGCAAATGATTGTAGGGACGGGAGTTGACATCACCGAAGTGGCCCGGATTAAGGCTGCTGTAGAGCGTTTTGGAGATCGCTTCCTCAACCGGGTGTTTACCCCGGAGGAGGTTCGCTACTGCGTGTCAAAAGCGAATGCCAGCGAGCGCCTGGCGGCTCGTTTTGCCGCCAAGGAGGCGGCGATGAAGGCTCTCGGCACCGGGCTCCGCCAGGGACTGACCTGGCAGGACGTGGAGGTCGTACGCTCGCCGGGACAACGCCCCCAAATTCGCTTCAGCGGACGCGCCGCTGAGTTTGCCAGACGGCTAGGATGCAAGCGGACCCACTTATCCTTGTCCCATACGGCCGACCAGGCCATCGCGCATGTGATTCTGGAAGGGGAGTAACGGAGATTGCCAACATCGCCGAAATTGCCAAAATTGCCACGATTGAAAGTTGGAGCACAAATTTTGGCAATGCCGGCGATTCTGGCAATCTTGTGAAAATGACCCAAACGACCAGTGAACCCAGGCCCAAATCGAAGTCTCTTACTGTTGAGCCACTTCAATTCTGGCAATTGCCCGATTCCGGCGATTTTGGCAATCTTTTCCCTCTGGCATTGGTCAGTTTTGCCAGCCTGCTGCTGGAACTCGCCTTGACCCGCCTGTTCAGTGTTGTGCTCTTCTACCACTTTGCCTTTTTTGCGATCTCCGTGGCCTTGCTGGGATTGGGGTCAGGGGGCGTTTTCGCGCACGTTGGCCGCGCTTGGCTGCAGAGATTTGAAACTCGATCCCTAGCGGCATGGCTCTGCGTCCTCGACGCCGTTTGCATCTTCGCTGCGGTGGAAGTCGTGCTGCACCTTCCGGTGGCGCTTGATGTTACCGGCGGCAACTTTGCCAAGCTGACCGTGATTTACTTGGCAAGCGCAGTGCCCTTCTTTATCACCGGGCTGTTGTTTTCGGCCTTGTTTGCTCGTTCCACCAGCGCGATCTCCGTCCTGTACGGCGCTGACCTGGCGGGTGGCGCTTCGGCGTGCCTGGCAGTCGTGCCTCTGCTGAACTTGATTGGAGCTCCCAACGTTCTGCTGCTCTCTTCGCTGGCTATGGGGGTGGCGGCAGCCTTGTGGGCAGGAAGAGGCAAACTTCGCGCCGTGGGGCTAATCGTGGCCGTGATCTTTGCGCTGCTTATCGCCGCGAATCATTCGGGCCGCCTGGTCGATGTCCTTTATGCGAAAGGGGTTCTCCGCGATTCCAAGTGGGTGGAGTTTGCGAAATGGAACGCGATCTCCCGAATCGAGGTCGATAACCAGAAGGGCGCCCGCTACGTGGTGATCGATGCCGACGCTACCAGCGCCATCATGAACGCCGATCCGGCTCACTGGGACCAGGAGCAGCCGGCCAGTCCTACTCCCACCCAAACCGGGCTTCCGGCCGCCGGTGGCTTCAACTGGAAGAAGAGCCTGATGGCCGCCGCGCCGTCCGTTGCCAACGTTCTTCGGCCGCACGGCGAGTTTGCCATCATCGGGCCGGGGGGCGGTGTAGACGTGTTACGTGCGGTCGCCAACGGCAGCCCGAGCGTAACCGGGATTGAGATCAACCCCATTATCGTCAGCAACGTAATGCGCGGCCAGTACGCGGACTACTCCTACCATCTTTATGATCGCCCGGAGGTCCATATCCACATCCAGGACGGGCGCTCTTATGTCCGCAGCTCCAAGGATAAGTATGACGTGGTGCAGATGACGCTGGTCGATACCTGGGCCACGACCGCGGCCGGCGCCTTTGCTCTGAGTGAAAACAATCTGTATACCGTCGAAGCCTTCCGCGAGTACTTCGACCATCTCAAGCCCGATGGCATGATTGCCATCACGCGCTGGGAGTTTCGCCAACCACGTGAAGCGTTGCGCGTGGTCTCGCAGGCCATCGAATCCCTACACCAACTCGGCGTGGCCGATCCCCGCCGGCATTTTGTCATCGTCGCCGATGGAGGCCTCGACGAAGACGGACGCCCGGTACTGGTCCTAGCTAAGAAGTCCCCTCTGACCGTCGCCGAGTACGCTGCGGTTGCCGAGCACGTGCGCAAGAATCCGAATTTGGTGTGGCTTAACCCCAGTACTGAGTACGTCGGACTCCAGCCCTTGCCGCCGGCGGCTCAGGCTTTTCAAAAGCTGATCGAATCCAACGATCCCCAGGGGTTCGCACGCGACTATGCGTACAACGTCAGCCCGGTAACGGATAGCGCTCCGTTCTTCTTCTTCACTCTGAAGACCGGACACGTGCTTCGCAACATCCTGGCCGGCACCGGACGTGGGATGGACTGGCGCATCAATCTGGGCGTTGTAGTTCTGGGCATGCTGTTGATCATCTCTGTGCTGGCGGTTCTGGCATTTCTGGTGCTTCCTCTGTTTCTGCATGCAGGGAGCACAGATGGGCGAGCGGCTAGCGTGGGTTCGCTCCTGTATTTCATCGCCGTCGGCCTGGGCTATATCACCGTAGAAATTTCTTTGATCCAGCGCTTCGTGCTCTTTCTCGGTCATCCCACCTACGCTCTCACTGTGGTCGTCTTCCTGCTGCTTCTCTCCAGCGGCGGGGGGAGTGTTGCAGCGCAGCGCTGGCTTTCGCGGCGGTTCCGGCTCCAGCACGTGCTCGGGCTGATCACAGGCCTGATCTTGCTCAACGTCCTCGTGCTGCCCGCGACTCTTTCTACCGCGGTCGGCCTGCCTTTAGCGGCCAAACTGGCGATCAGCGCACTGGTTCTCATGCCGCTCGGATTTTTCATGGGCATGCCTTTTCCAACCGGCCTTCGCCTCGTGCCCATCGTGGAATGGGCCTGGGCTTTGAACGCCGCGGCCAGCGTACTGGGTTCAGTGATGGCCATGATAATCGCCATCCACTTCGGCCTGGCGATAACGCTGTTCTGTGCAGCGATAGCTTACTTGCTGGCAGCAGCATGCGCTCGGGCGTTGCGGCCTGCGTCGACAGAAGCCTAGATCGAGCCGCAGTCCTTGACCGTTCAAGTTCATTCTCAACCCGATCGCTGGTTAGACTTAGAGACTTAAGGTGTTTCTGCTATCATTTTTACCCTAGGACAACAGACCCATTGCCCAGTCAACAGCAGCTCAGGTGGTCTCAGCTTAAGGTTGGCATCACGGTCATCGTCGCGTTGGTGACGCTGGCCGTGCTCAGCTTCTTGATGAGCGGTACTACGGGTCTTTTCACCACCAAGTTCAACCTCGTCACTTATTTTGACGACGCCCAAGGTCTGCGCAAGGGCCAGCCAGTCGATTTGCAAGGAGTGCAGATCGGCAATGTGGAGAGCGTACGGGTTGTTCCGGGCCGGGAGAGCGCTCCGGTGCAGGTGGTAATGCGGATCAACAAGAAGTGGCAGTCTTTGATCCGCGAGGGCGCGACCGCCTCGGTGCAGACCGTCGGGCTCCTGGGGGAGTCGATTGTAAATATCGATAGCACTAAGGCCCGGGGGCCGGTTGTAAAAGACGGAGACGAGCTGGAGCACGTCGCTTCTCCTGGCTTGCAGGAAGTTGCGAAAGCCGGCAACACGACCTTGCAGAACCTCGACATTCTGGTCAAACGTATGGACCGTATTGTGGCCGAGGTCGAGAGCGGCAAGGGGACTCTGCACGGGTTCGTGTACGATCCCACCTTCATCAATAAGGCGAACGGCGTTCTCAACCAGGTCCAGGGGATGTTGAACGACGTGAACAACGGCAAGGGGACAGTCGGAAAGCTGTTCGCTGATGAGACTCTGTACCGCAAAGCTGAGGAAGCGGTCGCAAAGATCAATAACCTGGTCGATCAGATCGATAAAGGACAGGGCCCGCTGGGCAAGCTCCTGCGTGACGAGACCTGGTACAACAATGCGAACCAGACCATCGCCAAGACCAACAAGCTTATGGAGGACCTGAATGCCGGCCGCGGCACCCTGGGTAAGCTCGCCAAGGATGAAGAACTCGCGCGAAAGGTCGAGAGCACCATCAACAAACTTTCCGCCATAGCAGATCGGTTGGAACGCGGCGAAGGCACTGCGGGCAAGTTTTTACGCGATCCATCGCTATATAACAATTCCGACCAGCTGCTGGTTGAGACGCGAAGCTTGATCAAGGCGGTTCGTGAAAACCCGAAAAAATACCTTACCATTCACCTCCGCATTTTCTGAAGTATCGGCTATCGAATCCGGGGTTGGCCCGTCTATGATGAGTTTGTGCGTCAACCGCCGAAGCCTGCAACATTTGTGATCGGCGATTTCACTCCCTCTTGAGGCATTTCGACATGCGTACGCTTCGTTTTCTGATCGTGACCATTCTCCTGACCGGCGTGGCGACCGCGCAAGGCGCCGGCGCAAAAAGCGACTCTGAGCCCAAAGCGGTTGCGAGCTTTGACGCCAGCGCTTTGGACAAGAGCGCAGATCCTTGCCAGGACTTTTACCAATACTCGTGTGGCGGGTGGTTGAAGAATAATCCCATCCCCGCCGATCAGGCAGCATGGGGCCGCTTTAACGAACTAGCCGAAAGAAACCGCGGCTTCCTGCGCGAAATTCTGGAGAACTCGGCCAAAGCCACCACGCGCACACCCAACGAACAGAAGATCGGCGATTATTACGCTTCCTGCATGGACGAAGACGCCATCAACAAGAAGGGACTCGCCGCCATCCAGCCGGCGATGGATCACATCAACTCGATCAGCGACAAGAACCAGCTGACCGATATGATCGCTCACTTGCATCGCAACGGGATCAGTGTGCTGTTCGAGTTCAGCTCAGGCGCGGATTTCAAGAATGCCAAGGAAGTGATCGGCCAGGCGGATCAGGGAGGGCTTTCTTTGCCGGATCGCGATTATTACCTGAAAGATGACCCCAAATCCGTGGCGCTACGCAAGCAGTTCGTCGAGCACGTCGCTAATATGTTCAAGCTGCTACGCGATGCACCGGACAAGGCCGCAACCGAGGCTGGCACGGTGATGCGAATTGAAACGGCGCTGGCCCAAGGCTCTTCCGATCGCGTGGAGCGTCGCGAGCCCGAAAAGATCTACCACAAGCTTTCCGCGCAGGAGTGGCAGGCGCTGACACCTTCACTGAGCTGGTCCAAGTACCTGACTGCGATCGGCTCGCCCAGCTTCACCAGCCTCAATGTGGCCGAGCCGGGCTTCTTCAAAGCGCTCGACGCCGAGCTGAAGACCACGAGCCTTGATGATCTGAAAACTTACTTCCGCTGGCACTTCATTCACTCGCAAGTGCAGTACCTGCCCATGGAATTCATCGACGAGAACTTCAACTTCTACGGCAAGACGCTCACCGGGGCCAAAGAACTGCGAGCTCGCTGGAAACGATGCACGGCAGCGGTGGACGCCGATCTGGGCGAAGCTCTGGGACAGGTCTACGTGGAGAAACATTTCCCACCTGAGGCCAAAGCTCGGACCCTGAAAATGGTGGAAGCGCTAGAGAGCGCCCTGCGCCGGGATATTCAAGGTCTGGATTGGATGTCAGCCGCGACCAAGAAACAAGCGCTGATCAAGTTGCAGGCCGTCGAAAACAAAATCGGATATCCCAGCAAGTGGCGCGACTACAGCTCGCTCAAGATTGTCCGAGATGATGCCCTCGGGAATTCCCTACGCGCCAACGAATTCGAAGTGCATCGCGAGCTCAACAAGATTGGCAAGCCGCTCGACAAACAGGAATGGCAAATGACGCCGCCCACCGTCAATGCTTATTACGAGCCGACCGAAAACAACATCAATTTCCCCGCCGGAATTTTGCAGCCGCCGTTCTATGACTTCAAGGCCGACGATGCCTTGAACTTCGGTGGCATCGGCGCGGTGATTGGCCATGAACTCACGCATGGTTTCGACGATCAGGGCTCGCAGTTCGACGCTCAGGGGAATCTCAAGAGCTGGTGGACGCCGGAAGACGAGAAGGCCTTCAAAGAACGCACGCAGTGCCTGGTGGACGAGTATGACAGCTTTGTCGCCGTCGATGACGTGCACGTGCGCGGCAAGCTGACTCTGGGCGAGAACACCGCCGACAACGGCGGCCTTCGCATCGCCGACATGGCTTTGATGGATATTCTCGCCAAGTCCGGAAAGCCGGCGGAGAAGATCGATGGCTATACTCCCGAGCAGCGGCTCTTCTTGGGCTGGGGTCAAGTATGGTGCCAGAACCAAACCCCGGAGATCGCCCGTCTGCTGGCCTTGAATAACGAACACTCGCCGGGCAAGTACCGCGTGAACGGCGTGGTATCCAACATGCCGGAATTCCAGAAAGCATGGGGCTGCAAAGCCGGCCAAGCGATGGTCCGGCAGAACGCGTGCCACGTTTGGTAAGTTTTATCTCACGATGAAAAAAGCCCGGCGCAACCCGGGCTTCTTTTTCACTGCTTATCGAGAACGACGATCCACGTTTCGGAACTGCCCTTGGAGTCTTTGCCCGTCCAGGTGCTGGTGCGCGTCTTCTTGTCTTGCGAGACGACACTGTGGACCGTGGTGACGACCTGCCCGTTCTTCTTGTTGCTGGTTTCGATGGTGTTGTCGTCCACCTTCTTCAGGCTGACGGTATCGGCGCTATCGGCGCCGCCAGTCGAAGGATAATCCTTCCCGTCGAATTTGGCGGCCCAATGAATCTTGATCGGATTTCCTTTCGCGTCCTCGCCCGCGGCGTCAAGGATCAGGCCGTCGGGCTGCTCTTTGAACGTCACCGCGAGGCTCTTGGGCGCCGGATGATCGGCGGTGTACTTTGACTTTGCGAAATTGACCTTCCAGGTACCCACGTTCGGATTCTCGCCCCAAAGCGTGGCCGAAGCCAGCAGCAGGAACGCAAGACTTCTTCTCCCTATACGCATGCAATGCCCCCTCCATCGGGGTGGCGCAATCGTAGCAGGACTGAGTGCGGGGTGGAAGACTCTACTCTGGGTTTTTCGGACAACGCGAGCAAAGCGAATGACAACGGAAATTGGGAAAGGCCTTGAGCTCAGCCAGAGGCCTTTCTTCTTGGAGGTTCGGACGCAACCAATCCCTCACGCGGAATTCCCAGGCGGCGTCGCACGGTGTCAACCGTTAAATGGAGTAGTTCGTCGTAGGTCTCAGGCTCAAAGTAAAGAGTGTGCTGTCCGCGGGCGGCGCGAAATGCCTGCCATACGCGTCGCGGAGCAATGAAGAGTCCTAGGAGCACCCCCGAGCCGTTGAGCCAATAGGTAACCAGAGACCTACATCCCGCGCGCAACTCCCATGCCCCGATCTCCGCCTCGCCAATGTAATCGTTCCTGAAACCGGTAAGAATGTGATGGAAATCATGCAGCGGAAGGTCTCGCTTACGTGCGGCGGTGCTGGGAAACGTAAACGGAATACCGGCGAGCTTGATGATGAAAGTCGGGGCGGAATAGCCTTCGATGCTGAAACCCGCGCGCTTGAAGTACCAATCCCGGGCCTCGCGCATAGTTGGCGAGGAGACGTCCGTCGAACTTGTGGCTGTACGCATGACGATCAACGCAGGTGTCGAGAACTCGTAGCGCGTTACTGCACGGGAGCGAGCCTGACCAGCCCGGTGCTCTCCGCCTGCTCGTGGGCGTGGTAGGACGACCGCACAAGCGGGCCCGACTCCACGTGACGGAAGCCCATCTGCAGCGCTTCGCGCTTCATGAAGGCGAATTCGTCGGGAGTGTAGTAGCGCGTGATCGGCAAATGATCTTTGGAGGGGCGCAGATACTGGCCGATGGTCAAGATGTCGACCCTGCGCGCCGCCAGGTCGCGAAAGACTTCGAGCAGTTCGTCCATGGTCTCGCCGATGCCGACCATCACTCCGGTCTTCGACACCATCTCCGCCGCAAAGCGCTTCACGTTGGAGAGCAGGTCCAGTGTCCGCTCGTAGCGCGCGCCGGAGCGCACAGCGCGATACAGCCGCGGGACCGTCTCCGTGTTGTGGTTCAGCACTTCCGGTTTGGCTTCGATCACGATCTCCAGGCAATCTTCGCGGCCTTGAAAGTCGGGAATCAAGACTTCCACCTGGCAGCCAGGGGCCTGGCGGCGAATCTCGCGGATGGTCTCCGCGAAAATCTTAGCACCGCCCACGTTGTCGTCATCGCGGTTCACGCTGGTAATCACGGCATGCTTCAAGCCAAGCGTGGCAACAGCTTCGCCGACCCGGCGTGGCTCGTCCCAATCCAGCGGCTCCGGTTTGCCCTTAGGCACAGCACAGAATCCGCAGCGCCGAGTGCACAGGTTGCCCAGCAGCATGAAGGTCGCGGTCTTGTGGTTCCAGCACTCGCCGATGTTGGGGCACTGTGCCGATTCGCATACCGTGTGCAAATCGAGCGTCCGCGCCAGTTTCTTCAGCTCGTGGTAGTTGTCGCCCAACGGAGCGCGCGCCTTCAGCCACGCGGGCTTTGGCTGCGGACGCCGAGGCGCGAGATCGATCTGAACGAGTTCTACAGGGCTAGCCACTGGACTGTAGGTTCTATTGTACGATGTGGCGCGGCGGTCGAGAAGGGAGAGCAGTCTGCTTGCGCCACGGAAATTGCCAGGATCGCCGGAATTGCCAAAATTGCCAAAATTGTTTCAATTACGGCGATTTTGGCAGTCCTGGCAATTTTGGCAATTTCCTACAGCGTGTGCAAATACGCAATCAGATCGGCAAGCTGCTGATCATCTAGCTGATCCCCGAATCGGGGCATCATGTTCCGGCCGCGGACAATCGCCTGCTCCGCGTGCTCATCGGTTGCGGTCAGACCGCTCGGCAGGTAGGGCTTCTTGAACAGGTCCCTCAATCCGGGGCCTTTATTGCCGTGCGCAGAATAGGCCGGATGACAAATCGCACAATGAATATTGAACAGGCGGCGCCCGTGCGACTGTTGCGGGTTCAGGCCCAGCTCGGCATCGGTCATTTTCTGGCGGTCTTTTTCGCAGCCGGCGAACAATCCCAGGAGCACGAAAGCGAGCAGAGCAAGAGGAATGGACGTTGTTAGGCGCAAGTGACTATTATGTCCTTAGCGCGGAGTTTTTTGGAAACCGCAACGTCTCTCATGCCGGTTGAGATCAAACGAGCCTATGAGGAACCGTCTCCTGCCGATGGCCAGCGTGTGCTGGTGGACCGGCTCTGGCCGCGCGGCATCTCGAAGAGAGCAGCGCGCATCGACCATTGGCTCAAGGCGCTCGCGCCCTCGAATGCGTTGCGCAAGTGGTATCACCTGAGCGGCAACTGGGAACTCTTCAAGAAGCGTTACTTCAAGGAGCTGTGCGCGCCGGAAGGTTCCCTCGCCTTGGAAACTCTTTATGCACTGATCGAGGATTATCCGCTGGTCACGCTCGTCTACTCTTCCCGCGATCTCGAGCGCAACAACGCCGTTGCGCTGAAAGAATTGCTCGACGGGGCCAAAAAACCACCCTCTAGCAGCGGACCGGCCAAAGCCGCCGCCGTGCCAAGCCGCGCGGCCAGGCGGCGCCCGAGCTAGGTGCAATGATTCTGCGTCCGCTGCACTCTGCCGAGTCTGCAAACAAGCAATGGCTTCCAGCATGGCAGGTCGTGGAGCAGCTACAACGACAGAAGTATGAAAGCTGCTGGATGATCACGCAGCCTTCGCACGCGGCGCTTGCTGGCGAGATCGCAGCCAAGCTCCGAAGTCCGCAATTTCCCAAGCTCGATGCTGACCTGCTCCGGGCGATTGCGTTGCATGATGCGGGCTGGGGAATTCCCGATGCGCAGGCCATCACCCGCAGCCGCTCACCCAAGCGTCAAGAGCCCAAGTCATTTCTCGACACGGAAATCGCCGAGTTTCTCGATGCCTGGACGCAATCCATTCAGGTTGCGCAATCGGCCGGCGCCGCCGGCGCATATATCGTAAGCCGCCATTTCCAGCGGCTCGCCGAGCATCGCGCCGGCGCCGCAGGCGACACCGAACGGGATTGTAAAAAGCTGCAGGCGTTTGTAACGTATGAATCACAGCGACAGAAGCGACTGGCCACGAAGCAGAGTAGAAGCGAGAAAGAGCTGGAATTGCTCACCGATCTGCTGCAGTTCTGCGATTTGCTTTCTCTCTACATCTGCTCGGGAGCTCGCGAGCGCGTGGTGTTCCCTGAGTGTTTCGGGTTCAAGCCGCGGCTTTCTGTCCAGGTCGAAGGATATCGACTCGATCCCTCGTTGATTGAAACACGCGCGAACTTTTCGGTAGCTGCGTTGCGATATCCGGAAACGAAAGAGATTTCATCAACCGCGATCCAAATACAGATTTCGTAATTTGGTAATTGGGTGATTGGGTAATACAGATTTGGTAATTGGGTAATTTGGTAATTCGGTAAATGAAAAGGGAACGGCAGCTTAAAGCGGTTTCCGCAAATGGTGCGGGTTCGGTTACACCAACAAGTGGAATGACTTTAGGTCTTCAATTACACAATTACCAAATTACCCAATTACCAAATCGAGCCGCTCCTCAGTGCCCATGGTTCCATTCCGCTCATGGAGGCGTGGTCGTGATGGTCCGCGCCAGGCTCTTCTTTCAGCTGGCGCTCCACCGACCAAATGTCGTCCGGCGTTTTCTCCCATGGATACACGTGCACCATCCAGCCGAAAACATGAGGCAAGAAGGTTCCGCCGGCAGCGGCGCAGGCTTCCGGAGTTGAGATCGACCCAGCCAGACCGAACTCCGGGTTCTTGCGCAGCATCTCGATTTCGCGGCCTTTGGGTGGTTTACACATGTTGACGTGCTGATGCCACTGGGCCACGCTCAGCGGAATGCGGTCGTTGAGCTCGTCTTCCGTGAAGCGGACGGGCGCGGTATACATGGCGCCGATCAGTTTGTATTCGCCGCCATGTTTTTCGTAGAGCAGAGAAGTCGGTTTGGTAGCGTCAAAGCGGAACGCTTCCCCCACGGCGTACTGCCACTTGGTGAAGTGATACATCGGCTGGGGAATATTAGGAAGAAAAATCTTGAAGCCCTCGGCCAGGGCCACGTTGGCGTCACGATAGTGCTCCAGAGCCGCACGCGCGTGCTCGGCGACCTTCTGTGCCTTTTCGGCATCGCCCGGCTCTGGATCGCGAAGCGTGCTCATGTGTATGTGGGCGGTCATATGCTCGTGGTCGTGGTCATGGCCGTGGCTCATGGCCTCCGTGGTTGCAGTCAAGTCCGCTGCTACCGGGGCCTGATCCGTTTGCTGTGGCGGACCGCTTTGAGCGTGGAGCGTCAAACCGAGAACACCGATACAAAGGGCAAGGGCTCTTTTCATCTCTTCCTCCGATGGCCGCGAGATAACGAGATTTCCGGCGGCCGTAGCCCGCAGAGCTTTCTCACGCCCGCCATTGGGACTCAAAATACCAAATCCCAAAGCATGCTGAAAGTTACCCTAGAGACGCGAAGACACGCAAGATACGCGAAGATACGCGAACTTTTCCTGCGGCCAAGGGTTACTATTTCCCGCGTAGGGGATTGACTTATGCCCAACTACATTAGACGGCCGCGAATCGCACTTATTAATGCCTGGGTAATATTTCCTATGCTGGCATACAGCAACGCAGGAACCGCTCTAAGCTGCTAGCCATCGCTGACGTCAACCGCTATAGTTTGCGGGATGGAATCCTATCTCGAATGGGTTCGCCAGTTCTGCCTCTCGTTGCCCCATGCCACTGAGAAAGTCCGCTGGGAGCACAACCTGCTCTTTTGCATTAGCGACAAGATGTTCTGCGTTGCTAACCTGGAGCCGGCCGTCTCGACGGGAAGAATCGCCTTCAAGTGCACTCCGGAGAAATTCGAGGAGCTGGTGGAAGTAGAGGGACTGATCCCAGCGCCCTACATGGCGCGCAATCACTGGGTATCCGTGCGCGACATGAACGCCCTGCGCCGGATCGAGATGGAGGAGCTGATACATAATTCCTACCGCTTGGTCCTGGAGCGTCTGCCCAAGAAGACCCAAGCAGCGCTTGCCGCCGCCAAACCCCTTTCGCAACGGGCTAAACCACCGAAACGAGCTAGACCGAAGCCGGCTGCAAAGCGGCGGAAGTGATTGCGCCAACAGCTTGTTGGGCCGACTTGATGCAATCCGAAATCCCAACTCCATAAAGCGAATTGCCGATGAGACGAACTCCCGGCAATTCGGCCAAGTGCTTTTCCATTTGCGCCACGCGCTGCGGATGGCCCACCGCATACTGCGGCAGCGCGCACTCCCAGCGAAACACGCGGGCGAATCGCGGCGTGGCTGTAAAATCCATGATCTCCTGCAACTCGCGCTGGGCGAGATCGAGGAGAGCCGCGTCGCTGTAACCAGACATTTTGCGCACGCGAGAACTCGAGAAAAAGCAGCGCAGCAACGCCGAACCTTCCGGCGCGCGATGCGGAAACTTCTTGTGCACGAAGGTACAGGCCAGCATCTTGCGACCTTCGCTGCGGGGGACGAGGAAACCGAATCCTGGAGGCAGGTCGGCCCGGTCAAAGGCAATGAGCACCGCGGCGGATGAAGTGTACTGTATCCCGCCCAACATCCCGGCAAGCTCGGCGCGCAGCGGCTGTAGCAGCGCCGCGGCAGCAGGCGCCGGGATCGCCAAGATGATCTCGTCGAATTCCTGGCTGCCCTGCCTGCTGCCGACTTGCCATGCGTTGCCTCGCCGCTCGAATGAAACGTCATCCTGGCCGGCGTGCAGAGAGTTTGGCGGAAGGAAGGAGAGCAACGCGTCCACCAGTTGCTGCATGCCTTTCCTCAGAGAGGTGAATAGCGGTTGTGGTGAAACGCCGCCGCGCGTCCGCTGTTTGCGGGCGGCAAGTGAGGCCCTCACCAGACTGCCATGTTCGCGCTCCATCTCGACAAAGCGCGGCAGCACCGCGTTCACGCTAAGCTGTTCGGCTTCACCGCCGTAGACTCCGGCGAGCAGGGGCTCGGCAACTCGATCCACCATCTCCTGGCCAAAGTGCCGCTGCACGAATGATGCGACCGATTCGTCGTCTTGTTGAGAGCGGCTTTGGATCCCCCTCTCGCGCAACATACGTACTTTGGTGGAGAGTGAAAACAACGATGTGCGCACCATCGGCCAAATCCGCGTAGGAACCATGAACTCAAGACCTTCGGGAATCGCCACCAGGTGCCCTTTGACCAAAATATAAGTCTTGCGCTGAGCGTCGTTGGAGCCGATGAGCTGGTCGCCAATTCCTAGTTCGCTCGAAAGCAGCGCTGCCTCCGGCTTCGCGGTCAGGAAAGAATCGGGGCCGGCTTCCAGGACGTAGCCATCGCGGTGTTCCGTTTGAATCACCCCGCCGAAGCGGTTGGATTTTTCAAACAACATCCACTCGATGCCGGCGCCGTTCTTACGCGCGCGCTCCAGGTAATACGCCGCGCTCAGGCCGGCGATACCGCCGCCGATGATAGCTACGTGTTTCATGCTTCTCGCCCCACAGGAGTTGTTGCGGCTGAAGCAGCGCTGAGCCGTGAAGCCGCAAGGTCGGCTAACGCCGAAATGAACGTCCGCGAAACGTTCAATGATTCACTGCGCCAGAGACGAAGTCCTTCCGCGGCGGCAAACTGCTTAAACCCGATATCAATGTCGTAAAGCACCTCCACATGGTCGCACACAAATCCGATCGGCGCGATCACCACGCCTTTGTGCCCTTGTTTCTTTAGATCGAGCATGGCGCTCTCCACAGTCGGCCCCAGCCAGGGGCCGCCTGACATCCCTTGGCTCTGAAAGGCGAATTGCTGCAAGCTGGGCGCGAGCCCGGAGATTGACTGCCCGACTAGCTGTGCGGTTTCCTTCGTCTGCTGCTCGTAGGGGTCGCCGGCAGTGATCGTGCGCGTCGGCACGCTGTGTGCCGTGAAGATCACCGGCAGGGCCGCACCAGCAGCTTGGCATGCCTGCTCCCAGGCCGATTCCAGCTTCTCCGCGAACGCTCGCACCAGAAGCGGATGGTCGTGCCAGGAATCGACAAAACGCACGGTGATCTCCGGCTTCATCTCAGCCATGAACGCATTGCGGTAGAGCCCGACGCTGGTGGAAGAATTCTGCGGCGCCAGGCAGATCGCCAGCACCTGTTGCACACCATCGGCGATCATCGTGCGCACAACATCGGCGATGAACGGCTTCCAGTTGCGCATGCCAACATACACAGGCAAGCCCAGTTCGCGCTCCAGAGCTTCACCTTGAGCCAGCGTAATTTCGGTCAGTGGAGACTTGCCAATCAAAGAATGACGGTGCCGCACCTCTTCAATCACCGTGTCCGGGACCTGACGCCCGCCTGTGACATAGCGCATGAACTCCGGCACGTCCGCCGGCGTTTCCGGACTGCCGTGGGCTAGAAGCAGGACTGCTGTCTTTTGCTGCGTCATTGCTTCCCTCCTTGCGCCGCATCTCGTGTGACGCCTGCGCACGCCTGAGAGTGCACGGCGCTCTGCTCACGCACAAACTGGACGAGAGCTTTTACGTTTTCCACCGGCGTTTCCGGCAGAATTCCGTGGCCCAGATTGAAGATGTGCCCGGACCGGCCGCCGGCTTGACGCAAAATCGCCGCCGCGCGCGCGCGCAACTCCTTTTGCCCGGCGAAGAGCAAGACGGGATCGAGATTGCCCTGCACTGCCCCCTGAAACTTCAGGCTACTCCACGCCTGATCGAGCGGGAAGCGCCAGTCAACTCCAATAACCTCGGCGCCGGTCTCTTTCATCGCCGGCAAGAGGGTGGCCGTATCCGTACCGAAATAGATAATGGGGACTTTCGTGGCCCGCAGCCGTCGCACCAGATCGGTGGCAAAGGGTAGCACGTGTTGGCGATAGTCTTCCACGCTCAGGCATCCCACCCAGCTATCGAAAATCTGCAGAGCGTCGGCGCCGGCGGCCACCTGCTCTGCGGCATAGGCGCCCAGGACGACGACCAACTTGCGCATGAGCGACTGCCAAGCGGCGGGCTCGTTGTACATCATCTTTTTGGTGTGGATGTAGTTGCGCGAACCGCCGCCCTCGATCATATAGCTGGCCAGAGTAAAAGGCGCGCCGCAGAAGCCAATCACCGGGAGCTTGTCAGCGAAATGCCTGGCCACGCGGCGGACAGATTCGGCCACGTAGCCGAGCTCCGATGCGCGATGAGTCACAAGCGCGTCAACATCCTTCTTGGTCCGCAGCGGCCGCTCGATCACCGGACCTTCGCCGGCTTCAAAGCGAAAGGACTGGCCCATGACTTCGAGCGGCAAAAGCAGATCGGCGAAGATAATAGCCGCATCAACGTCAAGCTTTTCGGCGGCAGTGATGGTAACTTCTGCGGCGAGCTCGGGAGTCTTGCAGATCTCGAGGATCGAGTGCTTCTTCCGAACCGCGCGATACTCGGCCATGTAGCGACCGGCCTGACGCATCAGCCATATGGGAGTCGCGTCCACTGGCTCACAGCGGCAAGCGCGAACGAATCTTGAGTTAGGTGCGGACATGGTGGTGCTTGGTACTTAGTAATCTCTTTTAGATGATCACATGCGATTTCGGCGATCGGACCGCCGGATCGTCAGATCGCTTATCATTCTAACTTGTTCTTCGATCGGGACTACCTGTGGACTTCAAAGGTGGAGCGGTTTCAGAGTTGGTGTGGTCCATACAATCGACGACCGTGTCATTTCGAAGCCGCAGGCGAGAAATCGGCTCCGCCCAAAGCCTAGCGGGAGCAGATCCTTCGGCTACGCCTCAGGATGACACCTCTTTGCTGCTGCCTTGCTGCTGGAACACCATCTTTAGAATTGCAATAGAATCTTCCACCATCAGCCTGGAGGAGAATCAACGCACGAAAGACAAAATTGGTTGCCCAGCACACAAGCGAGGCAGTGAGATTTACTATCTACGCGTGAAGCCAAAGATCCTTCTTTCCTGGAGCAGCGGAAAAGATAGCGCCTGGGCCCTGCAAGTCTTGCGCCGGCAGGACGAATACGAAGTCGCCGGGCTGGTTACGACGGTTAACTCTGTGTTCGATCGGGTAGCCATGCACAGCACGCGTCGCGTCCTGGTGGAGCAGCAGGCCGAGGCAGCAGGCTTGTCTCTGAAGATCGTCGACCTGCCGTGGCCCTGCTCGAATGCCGAGTATGAGCGCATCATGAAGACGGTTTGCGACGACGCCCTGGCGCAAGGGATCAGCGGTTTTGCCTTCGGTGATCTGTTCCTGGCCGATATCCGCGCCTACCGCGAACGCCAGCTCAAAAACACTGGTTTGGACCCGATCTTTCCACTTTGGCTGATGCCGACGCGGGAACTGGCTCTCGCAATGATCGGCGCCGGGCTCCGTGCCAAGCTGGTGTGCGTTGATCCCGCGAAGCTTTCGCCGGAGTTCGCCGGGCGCGACTTTGACCACCAGCTGCTCGCCGACCTTCCCCGTGATGTCGATCCGTGCGGCGAAAACGGCGAGTTCCATTCGTTTGTGTACGACGGTCCAATGTTCCGGCGCGCGATCCCGATCGTCAGCGGCGAGCGTGTGCAACGAGACGGATTCTGGTTTTGCGACGTGAAGCCGGCTGAAGGAGGCACGTAAAGCGGGTGGAGGTTCTTGAAGCCAAGGACCTTTGCAGCGCTGCGTCTGTAAGGAAGACACGTATCACGGCACGACTTTCAGCCGTGCCGTCCAGGCACGCGGGAGTTGCGATTCCTTGCTGCCGCAGGCCGGAGCGGAGCCGAAGGGCGAAGCGACAAAACAAACGGAAAAAGCAAAGTTGGTGCAGCTCTAGTGTGCCTTCGCAGGATTGTCCGCTTCGGTCGGCGCAGCCGCCTGCATGGCGCGCTTCTTGCGCCGGCTCAGTACGAAAGGCCGACGGCGCCGCCGCTCCACGCGCTTATCGATCTTCTTCCAGAAGCCCCAGAAGTAATCTACAGCCGAGATCACCGCCACCAGGACCATGAACCAGATCGACATGATGGCCGTCAGCCGAACCGGAATGACGATGGGGCCGAAGACCCACTCGTTCCAGCGCAGCGAGAGAATCGCGGCCACGATGGAGACGATCTGCACAACCATTTTGAACTTGCCCAGCTCGCTGGCTTCGATGGTGAAGCCTTCAGAAGCGGCGATCGAGCGTAGCCCGGAGATAAGGAATTCGCGTCCTAAGATGATGATGACTACCCACACGCTGACGATCTCAGGGATCAGCCTCACCAGGGCGATGTAGAGCGCGGCGATCATCAACTTATCGGCTAGCGGATCGAGCAGCATGCCCATGGTGGTGATCTGGCCGCGGCGGCGGGCCAGGTAACCGTCCAACCCATCCGTGATCGAAGCCAGAATGAAGAGGCCGGAGGCCAGAACCACGCGCAGGGTCAACTGTTTCGCGCTGAAATAAGAGGTAGTGAGGATCCACACGATCAGCGGGATAGCCGCAATACGCGACAGCGTGATGTAGTTCGGCAGGTTCACAGCGGACGGGAGCCTCGGAAAGTGTTGTTTTGATTATCCTAGACAACTCCACGCTTGCGCAAACGCAGGCCGGGCTATTTCTTACCGTTGACCGTGTTCAGGCAGCGAGTATACAGCTCCAACAGGTTGTCCGCATAGTCCTCGGCCTTGCTGTCTGAACCGCCCTGAAAGCCCGCTCCGGGGGCGCCGGTTTTGCCGCATCCAGTGGTGACGGCAATGAATTTCATCAGGTCCAGAGCAATGTCTTCATTGCGCCGGGAGCCCATAAGTCCCGCGAGCGGGTCCATAATCACCTCCTCACAGTAGATGCAGATATTGTAGCCGGGGATGAGAAGATCGGGACATCGGGTCATCGGCAGATCGGTTCATCGGGTGATCGGATCATCGGGCGATCGGCTCCGACCTGTTTGCTGGGCACTGCCTACTAGAATGACCACCTATGAACCGATAATCCGATCTCCCGATGATCCGATTCTCCCGATGATCCGATGACCCGATCTCCCGATTCCTGTTAGCATCTAACTTGAGACTATGGATCTTACCTGGGTGACGGACCGCATCGCCTTGGGCGGCGGCATATGGAACGACGAAAATATGGCCGAGGTGGTCCGACTCGGCGTGACTCACATCATCAACATGCAGATTGAGTTTGATGATCGTCCCCTGGCCCAAGCCTATCCGGTCACCGTGTTCCACAACCCCACGGACGACGACTTCCAGCCTAAACCACCTGAACTCTTTCAGCCCGCCGTAGAGTTTGCGCTGCAAGCGTTGGAACAGCCGGAGAGTAAGATCTTCATTCATTGCGCTGCTGGGGTGCATCGCGCGCCCATGATGACCCTGGCTGTCTTGCGCGTACAAGGCTGGCCCCTCTTCGACGCCATTGATCGGATCATGGAGCGTCGCTACGTGGTCGACTTTGCCGATGTCTATGTCGAGAGCGTGGAAGAGTTTGTAAGAACCTACGGAATCGTCGATGCCGTTGACCCCCAGCAGGAATCGAACCCCATTTCGTCTTGAGCCACGCACCTTGAAACGGAAATGACCAAACGCTTGTGGCACCGGCGCCGGGGTACCCGGCACGCGCGGTTTTCGCGTACTGGGGCGAAGGTACTCCTGCCGGTGCTTGCTTCCTGAAGAACACCTTCGCACAGGCAAGAGTGCCTGGGCCACATGTTTCGGGGGACGCCTCTCGCCTCACGACTCCGCTGTACAATCTTTGACCTATGCCCACGAAAGCCGTTCAGCACGTGCGGCGCATGCGCGGTGGGGCGCAGGCGCATCTGATGCGCGCCGCCGACGGCCATTTCTACGTCGTCAAATTCCAGAACAACCCGCAGCACATCCGTGTGCTGGCCAACGAGATGCTGGCCACCCGGCTGGCCGAGCGTGTGGGACTTCCCGTACCTGTGACCGAGGTGATCGAGGTCAGCCAATGGCTGATCGAAAAAACGGCAGAACTGCGGATCGATCTGGGAGGGGAGCCGGCGCCTTGTTCGGCCGGGCTGCAACTCGGCTCCCGCTATGTCTGCGATCCCAGCGACGGCCACATCTTTGACTATCTTCCCGAAAGCACGATGCCCAAGGTCAAAAACATCGAGACCTTTGCCGGCATTCTGGCGCTGGACAAATGGTTGGGCAATGCTAACGGCCGCCAGGCGGTTTTTTGGAAAAAATCCCGCGAGCGCAAGTACCACGTGACTTTCATCGACCAGGGCTACTGCTTCAATGCCGGCGAGTGGGATTTCCCGGACTCGGCTCTGCGCGGCGTCTACATGCGCAACTGCGTGTATCAACATGTCCGCGGTTGGGAGGCCTTCACACCATGGCTGGAGCGAATTGAAAATTTTGATCCGGAAATAATCCGGGAGATTGCCGGCGAGATTCCTCCCCAATGGATCGCCAATGATTGGAAGGCGCTGGAGCATCTGGTGGAGACGATCATCGCGCGCCGCAGCAAAGTCCGTGAATCTATCGTGGCGTTTCGGGATTCGTCCCGGCAGCCATTTCCGGCTTGGGTGGAGGCGGTGAAAGCCGCCGCACAAGGATCGGTGGTGTAATTATGAATGGTGTAATTATGACTGGACGCGAGCAGTGTGAATTTTTCCTTCTACGTTACGTGCCTGATGCGGTCAAGAACGAATTCGTCAACGTCGGCCTGGTGCTCTTACCCGCGGCCGGCCGAGCCGAGGTGCGGTTTACTCGCGATTGGTCGAGGGTGAAATGTCTGGATCCGCATGCTGATCTTGATGTGATGGAGAGTCTTGAAGGCGATTTACGCCGCGAACTCGACAAAACCAACGTCGACCGCGACCATATTTTGCGCAAGATTCAGGATTCGTTTTCGAACACCTTGCAACCATCGGACTATAAGGCTTGCCTGGCTGAGTCGGCTGCGGCGGAAGCCGATGCGCTGGCCCAGCTCTACTTGGAGCGCGGCCCGCGCCGCCAGCCGCGCGAACTCAGCGGTCGCCAGGCGGTGCTGGGGCGCATGCGAGAGACCTTTGAAAGGGCCGGCGTCTGGCGCATCATGAATAAAGACATCAAGGCAGAGAATTACACGCGTCGCGGCGATCCTTTGAAAATCGATTGTGGTTACAGTCCGAATGGGTCAGTCAAAATGTTTCATGCGCTGGCGCTGAGCAGTGATCTAAACGCAGCAAAGTTGCTCGCCTACACGTTCCCTCGTTTAGCCGAAGGAATCCGAAAGAAAGACGGCAAGGGAGCCGAGTTGACCGCAATCGTTGAAGATGATCTCCAGCGCGATGACGAATCAATCAGTTTCGCCCTGGACACGCTGGCCCAGCAGGCGATCGGCGTCGCACCGCTGGCTCAGATGGCTGCAATCGCAGCGCAGGCAGCGCGGGAGATGGGAATTGGCTAGCTCTGCAAGCTTCATTCCTATCAAGCAACATGAAATCCATAGGAGATGAGGCTCATGGTAACGATAGTCGGCTCGACTCGTCCACCGAAGCGCCGCAGGCGCGATCGAAAGTAGCCCCGCACGTCAGTGCGGGGTAAATGGAAATAGCGGTCCAGTCGCCACAGGCGACGGCAGGTTCCTATAGAATCCTGGTCGCTATGTCCGACAATTACACGAGTCTGCTGGCGCATTGTGTCTTTTCGACCTATCAAAGACGCCCAATAATTCCTCGGGAGATGCAGTCCAGGCTATGGGCTGACATGGGCGGAATCGCGCGAGCCTACAAGATGAAAGCATTGGCGGTTGGTGGAATAGAAGACCATGTCCACCTGCTGCTCTCTTTGCCCACAACGATAACTGTAGCCAAGGCAATTCAAGTGATCAAGGCGAACTCATCAAAGTGGATGAACGAACATGGAGGACGGGGAATGTTTTCTTGGCAGAAGTCTTATGGTGCATTCACGATCGGCGTCTCGCAGGTCAAGGCGACGGTAGGTTACATACAGAACCAAGAACGACATCATGCCAAGATCACGTTCGAAGAAGAGTTTAATGCAATTCTTCGACGACACGGCATCCCGCCAGTTCGAGAGTAGGCACTCTGTCGTCGCCTGCGGCGACTCTTCGGCTTTTCTTTATTGACCCCGCACTGACGTGCGGGGCTACTTTCGGCCGCGCCTGCGGCGCTTCGGTCAGGTCCGTAAAGTGCCACGTGCCCTCACAATTTTCTACCGGCGAAGTGTGGAACAGCGGCTTTACTTCTTTCTGCACTTCGTCGCTGGCGCCGTCTCTTTGCCCCAGCCAAAGGCGCGGAAGCGGTCACCTTCCACTATCTTGGTACGCACGCCGTCCAGTAACTGCGGAATCGCCGGATGAGACTGGCCTTGAATCACATAGATGACAATCGCGGTCTCAGCTGGATTGTCATCGCTGCGACCCACGCCGATGCCCTGGATTCCTGGTTGCGACATCCATGCGGCCTCGTTTTGTTCTTTTACAGCGGCAGTCTGCTCGATCATGCCAAGGTCAAGCACAGGCATGGGTGCGCGTCCGGTTTGCGCATCGAACACCAGCTTGGTGCGCACTCCGTCAATTACCGCCGGAATCGGCGTGTTGGTCGAGCCGGTGACGCGGATCAGCAGCGCACCTTCGCCGGGACTGTCGTCGCTGGCGCCGACCTCAACCGAGGCGATGGCCGGGTCCTGTTTCAACTCGACGGATCGTCTTTGTTGAACCGCAGCTACACGCTGACGCTCTTGCATTGAGAGCGAGGCCGCTCCGCCACCCGGGGCTGGGCTGGCCGACCCGGCACTCGCCTGGGGCGCACAGCTGACGGCGTGATCCCCGCCTCCAACGATCGCGAGCGCGCCACCGGTGAACGCATTGAGGACGTCCTGCATGGGATTGGCCGAGGTGGACGTCGAATTGCCGCCGTACAGCAGGCCCAGCGGCCGGGCCGTATCCCGGGTGACAACCAGAGATCCGGAATCTCCGCCGGCGCTGAAGCTTCCGCCGTTGATGATCACCTGGTTGTTGAACGTCGAAGTGAACGCCTTGGCTCCGCCGCAAGAAGCAAAGTAGTCAACGCTCACCTGTGTGCTGATCGAGATCAAAGTTGAGCAGGTCAGCCCGCTGCTGCGACCGCTCTTGGCCACTCCCTCGTTGGCCGCCAGCACTGCCGAAGGGACGGCCAGCGTGCTTGAGGGTGGTGCGGCGGCGATGCTGGTAGAGCCCGCCGCGCCTAAATCCAGAATGGAGCCAGACGTATCGACGGCGCCGGAGCCAATTTGCGCGATGGCCGCGTCTACATTACTGGGCGCATGTCCGGTGCAGACCCCTGTGCATGGAGAAGGCTTCAACGCTGCAGCTTGTGTGAGGTTAGCCACAACCGTTGCGCCCGTGGCGACACAAGGAGACGCAGTGTCCACCAGCCCAGGCTGGATGATGTTCTGCCCCGGCATGCCCGTGTCGGATTTGTCTAGCACGTGATTATTACTGAGAATGAAGAACGATCCGCCTCGCGTAACGAGACTGCCCAGGGTGCCGGAACAACAGTGTCCAGCATTTATGTCAGTAACGTTGCCGCCGGTTGTACCCATCTTCACAGGCATGGCCTGGGCCAGATGTTGGTCATTGGGAAACGGAGTGGCTGTGGGCGTCGGAGTAGGCGTGGGCGTTGGTGGAGGAGTCCTAGAGCCGCCTCCGCAGGCGATCAGACCCAACAGCAAAACAGATGCGCAAATCCCCTTTAGCATGTTCATGTCTTCAACCCTTGTCTAGCGGACTTGTTTCAAAGCAGCGACGATCGGGCGCAAAAACAAAGCAGGGTACTCGCTTAGATGCATTTCTTACCCGCGAAGGGGCGGGTCATGTACTTTCGTAAGTTGAGCCGGTTTGCGGGCGCGAGCTCGGCGCAGCCGAGCGGGAGTCCGCAGGCGAAATCCTGAGCGCGAAGCGAAGGAGCCCATGTAGCTTATCCGATATCCTGGTTGAAATTCTCCAGATATTCTCTCACGGCGACCATAAATTTGAGCCGGTTGCGGGCGTGAGCGAGGCGCAGCTGAGCGGGAGTCCGCAGAGCCTGCCCTGAGCTTGCCGAAGCGCGAAATCCTGAGCGCGAAGCGCGAAGGATCCCGAGACGCCTTCGTTGACGTGCTTGCTAGATTTGAGCCGATTTACCGGCAGGGAGCGCTGGCACAAGCACACAAATTGCCAGAATTGCCGGGATTTAAAAAGTGTCATTCCGAACCCGAAGGGTGAGGAATCTGTTCCACTGCCGTTTATGGGAAGTGGCTACCGAGGGTAGCGCAGCAGATGCCTCCCCTTCGCAAGCTCAGGGTCGGAATGACACTTTGGAGAATGGCCGGTATTGAAAAATCCTTTCAACCGAACAATTGGCAATTTTGGCAATCCTGGCGATCCTGGCAATTTCCGTGGCTTACCCGATGTCTTCGTTAAAGGTCTCCAGATACTCCCTGACCGCCACCATAAATTGATCGGCATCGGCTCCGTCAACAATACGATGATCGTATCCCAGCACCAGGCGGATAATATGGCGTACGGCGATCGAATCGTTGCCGTCCTCGTCGGTTACGACCACCGGTTCCTTGA
>Ga0209648_10000217_pt1 | contig 42790 bp, 25 predicted proteins | sample GraSoi2013_115cm_FD_185830 | JGI IMG/M metagenome (GOLD analysis project Ga0209648, IMG submission 185830) | Grasslands soil microbial communities from the Angelo Coastal Reserve, California, USA - Sample 9_17_2013_115cm (SPAdes) (version 2) | ecosystem: Environmental > Terrestrial > Soil >... | reverse complement strand
GCTAAAACGCCCGTGTCCCAAGGGTCTTTTTCAGAGGCAACATTCGGCGGCATGCCTTCATTCCAACTTGGCAAGTACCTGCTTCTGAAGCCGAGATCTGTTCATGAAAAGACCAACTTGGGGCAACCGGTTGTTAACCCTTATGGCCGCTGCCGTCTCGCTGCTTTGTGGGTGCCAGGGCGTATCCGGTTCTTCTTCTTCTTCTTCCAGCCCGCCTCCGAGCCCAAGAGATCTTACGCAGATCAACCACATCGTTATCCTGATTCAGGAAAACCGCTCCTTTGACCACTACTTCGGCCGTTTGAGCGCTTTCTGGGCCACGAACGGTTTTCCGGCGCAGGCGTTCGACGGCCTGCCGCTGACGGCTTCCAACCCGGGATGCGATCCGGCATTTCCTCCCCCCAGTGTGTGCGTCGGCAGCACCAGCAGTCCGCAGGTTCCGGTTTTCCACCTGCAGACGATGTGCGTGGAGAATCCTTCGCCATCCTGGAATGAAGCTCATGTGGATTTTGATCTGGGCCAGCCAAACTCCGGCCTCGCGACTCTGGATGGATTCGTGAATTCCGCGGCCACCGACGCTCGCACCATTTCTCCGCCCTTCAACGACATTAGCGGCAAACGAGCCATGGGCTACTATGACGGTGGCGATCTCAACTACTACTACTTCATGGCTTCGAACTTCGCCACCTCCGACCGGTGGTTTTCGCCGGTGATGACCCGAACCCAGCCTAACCGCATGTACCTTCTCGCCGGCACATCGCACGGCCACGTGTATCCGCTGGGCGTTACCAGCAGCCCGCCCCTTCCCGACAAGACGATCTTTCAGCTGCTCCAGGAGAACGGAATCAGCTGGAGGATCTACGTTCACCCGGGCCAGGACGGCTGCACCGCGACCTCATGCCTACTGGCGAGGAGCTACATCAACATGTTCACGTTCCAAAACGACGTGGTAAACAAGTTCCCGCAAAACCTGGTCCCGGTTTCACAGTATCTCAGCGATGTGGCCAACGGCACTTTGCCGCAGGTAGCCATTATCGAGCCGGCGTCCGACGTCTTCCTGGACGAGCATCCCACCGAGACCAGTCCCGTGAATATTCAAGCAGGAGCCGCGTACGCAGCTTCGCTGGTGAACGCGCTCATGAACAGTCCATCGTGGAAAGATTCGGTGTTCATTTTCTCCCACGACGAATTTGGCGGGTTCTTCGATCACGTGGCCCCGCAGCCGGCCGTTCCTCCGGATGCGATCCAGCCTTCCGACCTGCAGCCGGGAGATGTTTGCACAACCAGCGGCGGCCCTACGTGCGACTTCGGTCACACCGGCTATCGCGTGCCTCTGATCGTGATTTCTCCCTTCACAAAGAAGAATTTTGTGTCCCACACCGTGGCCGATCACACCGCGATTCTCAAGTTCATTGAGACCCGCTTCAAACTGCCGCATCTGACGGCGCGCGACGCCGCGCAAATGGACATGACAGAATTTTTCGACTTCGCCCACCCACCCTGGATGACTCCGCCGATGCCACCGGCGCAGAATACCGGGGGAGCGTGTTACCTCGATCATTTACCTTAATTTCACAAAGCGAGCGAACGCAGCAGAGACAAATCATCCTGGTCGCATTTAGAATGATGTGCGGTTTCCAGCCAACTCCATCCGAGGTGAACCAAGATGCGCAAACTAATTCTTTCTCTTGTGGCATTGACCTGTCTCTTCGCGGCGCTCCCGGCCGCGGGACAAAACCAATATCAACTCAAACAGAAATACACGATCGGCGGCGATGGCGGCTGGGATTATCTGACCTATGACCCAGCCGGCAAACGCCTGTTCATCTCACGCGGCACGCGGGTACAGGTTGTCGATCCGGCGAAAGGTTCGTTGATCACCGAAATTCCCGGAACCACAGGCGTGCACGGCATCGCTCTGGCTCAGGAACTGGGCAAGGGCTTTACCAGCAACGGCGGCGAAAACACCGTGACAGTGTTTGATCTGAAGACGTTGAAGGAGACATCGAAGATCAAACTGCCGGATGATGCCAAGAATCCCGATGCGATCCTGTATGATGCCGCCTCGCAGCGCGTCTTCACGTTTAACGGACGCAGCAAAAACGCCACCGTGATTGATGCCGCGAAGGGAACTGTGGTCAGCAACATTCCCCTCGATGGCAGGCCGGAATTCGCCGCCGCCGACGGCAAGGGGATGATCTACGTCAACATTGAAGATAAGAGCGAACTCACCAGCATCGATGCGAAAAAAGCTGCGGTGGTAGCGACCTGGCCGCTCGTCGGCTGCGAAGAGCCTAGCGGTCTGGCCATGGATCAGAAGAACCGAATCACGTTCTCCGGTTGCGGCAATAAAGTAATGGCCGTGACCAACGTCGATACCGGGAAGGTGATCGCGACAGTGCCCATCGGCGAGGGCGTGGACGCCAACGGCTTCGATCCGGATACGGCGCTGGCTTTCAGCTCCAATGGCGACGGAACGCTCACCGTGGTCCACGAAGATTCTGCCGGCAAGTTCAGCGTGCTGCAGAACGCGACCACGCAGCGCCGCGCTCGTACCATGGCTCTCGACACCAACAATCACGATGTCTATCTAGTGACCGCGGAGTTCGAGGATGCGCCGCCTCCGGCAGCCGGCCAGCCGCGCCAGCGTCCGGCCATGAAGCCGGGAACGTTCACGTTGTTGGTGATGGGGAGAAAGTAGAAGAGCCCTTAGTACTTAGCCGTTAGCCCTTAGCCAAGGCGATGTCTCGACGCGAATGCGCGGCGTCGTCGCCCTCGGCTAGGGGCTGATTGTTTAAAGGCGTCACGACCAAAATCAAAGCCAAAAGCCAAGAGCCAAAAGCCAAGAGCCAAAAGCTAACGGCTAAAGGCTAATGGCTGTTTATCTCATCTGAAACTCCGGTGCCCCTAGCGTCAGGCCGATGATCGTGGCCAGCGGCTTTGCAGGATCGTCGAGCAAGTGGCTGCCGATTGCAGGATCGTCCAGAGATTTGCGGATGGCTTTGTCGGTATTCTTAGAAACGTCGCCGCCGATGAGTGCAGCTTCTACCAAGCTGACCGCGGCGTCGGTGCCTCCGCTGGTGTTTACGGGAACGATTGCTTCCTTGGGCGACCGCGCCAGTAATCCTAGCGCCAGTAGTCGCAGCGGATCGAAGTTAACGCCGCCCAAGCCGCCGTTGGTGAGTGATACAGAAAAGTTGAGTCGCTCGAGCAGCGCATCAGAATTCATCCAGGCATCCGATTTCGTCGAATAGCCTGTGGGCGGGACCATCTGGTAAAGCGGCATGCCCATCTTCTTGAGCGACTGCACAATGGGCATGGGGTTCTGCACCTGCGTTCCCGTGGCCCGAACCGCGGACGTTACAAACTCGAGCGGTGTTTTTACCTTCTTGCGATAGACAGCAGGCGCCCAAAACTGGTCGGAAAAGATCATGGTGCGCAGGACTTCTTTGATGTCGCCGTCGGTCGAGAGAAACTCGCTCGCCATGGCTTGCACTAGCTGCGGGGGAGGATCGTCGGAAACGAAGCGACGGGCCAGCTTAGTGGCAATGAATTTCGCCGTAGCCGGGCTCTTCGATAGCATGTCCAGCACCTGCAGGCCTTCGTTCATGCCGTTTTCGGGAATGGTCTTTCCCAGAACTGTCTTCGGTCCCGGCTCGTGTCGTTTGGGATCGAACACGAAACCCCAACCCTGATCCATGGGTTGAATGGTCCAGCCGGTAAAGACGCGCGCCACCTGGGTGACGTCGGCCTGCGTGTAGCCACCGTCGACGCCCAGCGTGTGCAGCTCCATCAGCTCGCGTCCGTAATTTTCGTTGAGGCCTTTATTGGGATTTCCCGGGGCTGGCGGCGGCTGGCCGGGCTTCACGCCCGCAGCTGGTGAGTTGGGGCCGATGCTCAGCCAGTTGTCCAGATAAAAGAGCATCGCCGGGCTTTTCGCCACCGCGCCCAATAGATCACGAAATTTGCCCAGCGCGTTGGGACGTATGACATCGCGCTCGTAAACGGTGACAAAGTATTGGTCTTGATCTTTGTAAATGAAAACGTTGAAGTGGTTGAACCAGAAATCCGTCATCACCTCTTCGAACTGGCGCTCGCTGTAGATAGCGCGGAGAATTTTGGCTTGCTGCAGTTCAGAGACGACCACTCCGGTTGGCCCGTTCATGGCAAACCAGGTTTCTCGCTCGGCGGGAGAAAAATCCGCCAGCAGCTTGTCGCGCATTTCTCCCGGGACATATTGCAGCAGCGTGCGACGGTCGCTGATGGGCAGCTTCATCAGGGCCATCATGCGATTGGCCTTGGGCAGCGACAACAGCATGTCAGCAATGTGCCGCGCGGTATCTTGATTGGCCTTGGTCGTGTCGTCCGGCGTGGGAGTGGGCTGAGCGACCGCAGCGTTGGCTTTTTGCTGGTCATTGTATTTATCAACCAGAACTTCCCACATTCCGTACTGTATCGGATCAGACGGGAGCGGGCGCTTCTTCTCAGCTGCCTCACGGATCATCTGGCCGGTCGGGAAGGTCTGAGCCAGCTCGCGCGGCTGCATACGCAGCGTCCGATATCCGGCGAGTTTGCCATCTAACCCACCATTGGGAATACTCGCTGGGCTCAACTGTTGATCGATCCACTGACTGAGGCCGACTGACAGGACCTTTTCCAGGTCGCCTGGACGCGGGCCGAACGTCAGGCGCTCCAGTGCGTGCAGGGCGCGGTCGTGGTCAGAGAGCTCCGGCAGCTTGGCGATCTTGGTTTTCTTATCCGCCGCGTGAGCGCAGCTGAACGACACCAAAAGAAGTGGCAGAAGCAGAACGATTGTTCGTCGCGACACACTACACCTCTCAAGATTTATGGAATCTAACCCGCCTGCCAAGAGAATGTTGTACCCATCGGGAATGATAAGTGACCACGATATTCGAATCGCCGGAATCGCCGTGATCGCGCGTCATCGCCGGAATCGGGTGGGGCAGCGGCAATCGACCGCCAGTTTGTGTAAATGAAGCCTATTCCTAAATGTGTTTCCCGATCACGCGCGATTACGGCGATCACGGCGATTACGGCGATTCCCTGCTACGGCGCCAGAGCCAAGTGGACGGTGGCTTCGCGGATCATTTTGCGCTGCTGGTCGTCGACATCAATGAACCGAAACCCATATTGAAAGCCTTGATGGTAGCGAATCTCAGCCTTTAACCGCAGCGGTGTCGGTTTGCCGGGTAGGTGGAATTCGAGTTCCACGATTGGTTTTCCCTTCAGCTCACCCGCAATCGTGGCCCCTAGACCGCCTTCGCTGATGTCTTTGGTGCGCCCGTGGAACACGCCTTGGGCCCTGAGGACGACACGTTGATCGATCAGGTATCGGGGAAATGCGCGTGGTACAGCCCATTGCATTTGAGGCCGAGTCGTCATGGGGCACAATGAAACAGTGCGTGAAACCATACCACAAATCGCAGCTTCAGACGAGAAGGAAGTCATCCAGAAGGAAGTCATCCACGCTGCAGTTTCTTCAGCGCCCACTGCGCGTGCTCGGCGACAATAGGATCGGCGTCTGCCGCCATCGTTTGCAAAGCGGGGACAAACTGCTTGTCACCGCTGTTGCCCATGGCGACGGCAACATTGCGCTTCAGGCCGGTAAACTTCGCGCGCTTGATAGGCGAGCCACGAAAGGTGCGCCGGTAGGTCTCTTCATCCATTTGCGACAACCAGCTCAGGTCGGGATGAAAGAGATTCTCGCGTGGCTGGAATTCCGCTGCTGAAGTCCGCGGTGCGCCTCCGCTCTTGTTGTTCCACGGGCAGACGTCCTGGCAGATGTCGCATCCGAACACGTGGTGTCCTAGGGGCGTGCGCAGATCCATGGGAATCTCGCCGCGTTTTTCAATCGTGAGGTAGGCGATGCAAAGACGGGCGTCGAGTTTGCCGGGCGCGACAATGGCTTGGGTGGGGCAGGCGTCGATGCATCGCGTACAGCTTCCGCAGCGATCGGCGGCGGGCATGCCCGCCTGCATCTCGAGCGAGGTGAGGATCACGCCCAAGAAAAGCCACGAGCCCATCTTCTGATTAATGATGCAGGTGTTCTTGCCGATCCATCCAATCCCGGCATACTTGGCGTACATTCGCTCCAGCAACGGTCCGGTATCGATGTAACAACGAGTTTCGATACTCAAATTGTGCTGGGTCGCAAGGCTTCTGATCGCGGTTTCCACTGCGCGAAGCCGCGGCATGAGCGCGTCGTGGTAATCTTTGCTGCCCCAGGCATAGCGCGAGATCCACCCGCGGCGGGGATCGCTTACCTCCATGGAGTAAGGCTTGTCTGCGTTGTAGTTCATCGCGCAGACGACGACCGATCGCACCCAAGGCGCGGCATGCCTGGCCGAAGCCCGCCGGAGCGTGCCATCTTCGGTACGCTTTTCCATGTACTTCATTTCGCCTGCGTGACCGGCCTGGACCCATTCTTCGAAAGCCGCTACCTCAGGGATGTCGTCCTCGCGGATAGGGGCGACTCCTGCAAGATCGAAACCGGCCTCGGTACACGCCTGGCGGGTAGCTTGGGCCAACTGTTCAGGAGAAATCATCACCATCTATTATCCCCCACGCCTGGTTGGCCATGGTCTGCCGTGCCGCACTCGATGTAGGGCCCATGAATTATCATCTGAGGAAGGGATCTGATCACGAGGTTAGAGGCCGGGTCGGGTGCCAGACTGGTGGGCTAGCTTGCAGCCTATTCTGTCCGGCGGTCATCTAACAAATAACTGAGCTGCTGTCGCAAGCAGGTTGCTTTACTGGCCGGAGTCGTTTCAAAGGAAGCAGAAGCCTATGCTCTGTACCTTCTGCGGGACGGATAACCGCCCGGAGAATAAGTTCTGCGGTATGTGTGGAGTGCGCCTGGAGAGGCGCAAGGTGGAACGGCGTGTTTTCTCAAGCAACACGAACCGCATCTGCCCGTCATGCGAACACGTCAATGAACAGGGATACAAGTTTTGCGCGATGTGCGGCAGTCGGGTCGAACGCCGCCTAAGCGAACGCCGCGAAGAAGAACCACGAGCAACTGCCATCGCCAACGCCCTTGTGCCGGGACCAGAAGGACGGCCGGTTGCGGTCTCAGAAGCCGAGCCGGCTGCGGACACCACCGAGGTCTTGGAGACACTTTCGCCCGCCACCAAGCCGTCTCCTCCCGTCGCGCACCACCCGCCCTACAGATCCACGACTATCGTTGGACCGTCTTTTCTGGGCTTGAGCGACGAATCCGGAGAGACGGCCGACTATTTGTTGGAAGAGGAGAGGTCCTCGGGAGGAGTTCTCCGCAAGCTGGTGCTCATTGCTGTCCTGGCGGCAGTTGGTGGATTGGTTTTTGTGCAGTGGAAAGCGGGATTCCCAATTCTTAACGCCGTCCGGCGCTCCGCTGAACCAGCGAAGACTGGAGCGGACTCATCGCAAGACAAGAACCCCAGCTCCGAAGAAGACAAATCCGCAAACTCCTCGGATGACGTCGCCAAGGATACGGTAACGCCAGTTGGCGAAACCGTTGTAACGAAGGATAGGATTCCCGACGTCACGTCTATCGAAAAACCTAACGTCCCCAAGACGATAACTGGCGCGGCAACAGATGAGGGATCGGCGGGAGACGAGCAGTCAAAGCTGAAAGCCGCGAAGGATGAGCCCGAAAAGCCAAGCCCACTGTTACTGCGCGCGCAGCAATACCTTCAGGGCACGGGCGGCGTTTCCCAGAACTGCGAACAGGGGTTGATCTACCTCAGAGCGGCGGCCAAGAGCGAAGCCGCCGCGGCGCTCCAGATGGGTGCTCTGTATGCCAGCGGGCACTGCGTCCAGCCGGACCGAGTCGCGGCTTATCGCTGGCTGAACTCGGCCCACGAACTGCAACCGGGGAATGCACGTATCCAAAACAGCATGAACCAGCTCTGGGCGCTGATGACGCTACAAGAACGCAGTCAAATTGCCCGTTGAGGACTCTGGTGTTTGTGATCGTCGGGAAAGATGCAAGGACGATTACAGAATTGCTGTGTCCCTCTCGACGTTATTGTATCCAAGGAGCAAGGTCAGCCGAGCACACGAGCACAAAGGAGATCGGCAAGTCTTCTCAAAAAAATGTAAGTTTAATTGTTTCTCCCTATCAGAAACTCAGCGTTTGTCGGTTACTATTTTTCCGTGCCCCTGAGAGAAATCCACGTCTCCGGCTACCGGTCGGTCCGCGAGCTACGGCTCAAGCTGAAACAGATCAACGTCCTCACCGGCCCTAACGCTTCCGGAAAGAGCAACCTGTACAACTCCGTCTTCCTGTCGGCCAAAGCAGCAGCCGGTGGTTTTGCCCAGGTGATTGCGGAAGAGGGTGGTATGCCCTCGGTGCTCTGGGCCGGCACGCGCAAGTCCCGCGCTTTAGGTTCAGCGCGGTTGGAGCCAGTGCGCATGGGCCTCGGCGTGAAGACGGATACGTTCAACTACGAGCTGATCTGCGGCCTGCCCAAGCTGCAAGGGCCGGTGCCTCCGGGCCAGTTTCACTCCGCCTTTCATCTCGATCCCGAGGTGAAGGAAGAACACGTTTGGATGGAGGCGCCCGGCGGACTGAAAGTTACGTTCTTCAAGCGTGATGCGACAGGCGTATGGATTCTTGACAGCGGTGAACGCCTGACCGACTACTCCGGCGAACTCATGCCGACCGAGTCGGTACTCTCGCAGCTCCGCGAGCCGCATCTCTATCCTGAGCTCTCCGCGCTGCGCACCGAGATGAGCCGCTGGCGCTTCTATCATCACTTTCGTACCGATGTTGATTCCTCGTTGCGTCATCCCCAGGTCGGAGTGCGCACTCCGGTGCTGAGCCATGATGGCCGGGACCTGGCAGCTGCGCTCCAGACCATCAACGAGATCGGGTTGTCCGAAGAGCTGCACCAGGCTGTGCGCCAGGCTTTTCCCGGAGGATCGTTAGAGATCGAACATGACGACGACAATGGAATGTTTGCCGTCATGTTGAGGATGCCGGGGCTCAAACGCCCATTGCGTGCACGTGAGCTTTCCGACGGCACGCTGCGTTACCTCTGCCTCTTGGCCGCGCTCCTCAGCCCGCGTCCGCCGGCGCTACTGGCCTTGAACGAGCCGGAGACCAGCTTGCATCCTGATCTGCTCGAGCCGCTGGCGATGCAGATGGTGAAGGCCTCGAAGAACTCTCAGCTCTGGGTGGTTACGCATTCTGCCAAACTCGCCGAACTCGTCGAGAAACACTCGGGCGAAACGCCCGTCCGACTGCAGCTAGCCGGCGGCGAGACGCGAGTGGTCGGGCAAAGGCTAGTGGAGGTGGATGAGGAGGCGGGGTGAGCGAGCTTTCTTGTTATTGACCATAGATCTGCAGCACGCTTCTCTTGAATGGGCCGAATGAAGGCACTCGGTACTCAAGACGGTCAAGATTGATTTGCGCTGCGATCGCACCAAGAACAGTTGAGGTGTAGTTCAGCTTCGCGTCAGTCAAGACTCTCTGTAAACGCTCCTTCGGATGATCGATATCCTCGATTGTCTCGTTGACGCGTGCGATCCGTCGCCCGCGTCGAGACTGGCTGACAGCGTTCAGAGCGTCTTCGTCTGCGAGCAGCCAACTGTCAAGCGTCCTTCTAATGACGCAAAGCTCTATTCCTCTCGGAAATCTATACCTTTGTGGATCGAGCTTTCCTCGCATGCTTTCCAAAACCTGTGCTGGGGCTTTGTTGTCACAATCGCGTATAACCAATGCCCCGTCAACCGGACCGCCGTTATGAGCGTATTCAAACCTCGTCAGCAAAATCGGAAATTCTTTCATCAACCGCTGAACGCCGCCGCACACCAACGGGTAAATAGTAGCCTGGGGAGAGTTCACTTTTCTGATGAGATGCCCGAACGCTATTTGGTCAGCCTCTCCTTCTACAATCAGGCCGTAACTAGGCAAGACTCAACGCCCCAGAAAAATATAGGTCCCCTAAGCCAATTTCTTCATTGCTTACCATTGCCCGGAGCTCTGCGCGGTCTCCCGGACGCTGAAAGACCGTCGCGCCCTCTTGCCGGTTCAGCAGAATCAGCTCATCAATCGACAATCTATCCACCAAATATGGAGAGTGGGTCGTAATTACGAACTGCGAATGCTTCTCTGGCGGGAATTCGATTTGGATTTGACGTAACAAGTCCACGAACACCGCCAGCAGCCTTGGATGAAGGTGATTCTCTGGCTCCTCGATGAGGCACAACTCCGACCTGGCGGATCTTGGAGCATAAAGCAGCGACAACAAGGCGAGGAAGGTTAACTCACCGTCTGACATCTCGGCAACGGTTACTGGCTCTTTCAAGAACTTCTCGTTCGAAGCCAAGTATACCGTCGTGTGTGCCGTCGGACTGGTGAAAATGTTCTCGAGACTCGGAAAAACGTCCTTCGCGACTGATCTAATGCGTTCGAAGTATTCGGAGTACTTCGTTTGAAGCACCATCAGCCAAGCGGATAGGTTTTCACCGTGCGAGGTGAGAAACTCAGTTGCCGCCGTCGGGTTTTGGCTGCGCATCAAGGGCGGAACTAAGTTGTACAGTCTCCAAGAAAAGATGGACCGTCGCAAGAAATTCCCTTCCCAATTCGGCACGTCGTATTCAAGAGCGAGCTTGTTCGAATCGCGCACTTGCATGACCTGCGCGCCTGCCACTCCGAGAATGTTTCTGAATTCGCCATTCGTTTCAATCAAGGCTCGTGACGTGTCTCCGTTGTTGACGGTCAGCGTTTCACGCTGAATCTGTGCTGATCCCCATTGGTTTCCCAGTAACTCAACTTCGTATCGCCAATCGAACCTCTTCCCGCCGTCCTCAGCTGCTCCGTCGATGGCGAATTGAATAACGGAGTTGTCACCGCCCCCCCATGCCACTCGCCTGAACCCGTTTCGGGGGTTCAGAGCATTTGCTAATCCAGATAACATTCCAGGCGACGGCACCAGCAAATCTTGGACGAACTTAAAGAAATCCAAAAAATTGCTCTTGCCAGACATGTTAGGGCCAAGCAAAACATTGTTCCGTCGCAACTCTAGGGTCACATCCCGAAAGGATTTGAAGTTCTTTATTTGAACTGTCTTTATCATCAGGGATAAGTTTAGTCAGATCGGGAGGCAGACGCCAGCGCGTTTGCGGCGATCCGTAGTGGTAACAGTAATTCCGCGTGCCGGCACAATGTCGGCTAACAGAAAAAAGGCTAGGCACCCCTCTCGGTTTGGTTGCCCAACTGGGAACACACCAAGGTGTCTTGGCCCCACGGCACGTTGTCACGCCAGGCCTTCTAGTTTGGAATAGTGCCAAGGTAACTACTTTATGAAAGCAGCAGCTATTGGCACACTGTTGTTCATTTGTGCGCTGGCACCACCTTCTTTCGGCCAGCAAAAAACTTACAACTGGGTGGCGGGCAATGATGAAACTGTGCGCCTGGACCCCGGCTACTACCACTCTGGTCCGACGTACCAACCCGGCCCAGGAACCAGGACGATTCACGTCGACATCGATGCGCAGCAGCCCGTGACGCTTGCCATGGTCTCCGCTCAAGAGTGGAACGATGCGGCCCAGCGTCCGGAGATCATGAGCAATCTCAGTTTCCTCTGCGTCCAAGAGCATGTCGTCCAGACGACCTACACGTGTAATTTGCCGCTGGCGGCGCCCATGGTGCTGTTGGTCCGCGATGAACGCAACGAGCGCGGGATATTTGCGGGTATAGGAGAAGTGACACGGGGCCGGGATCACGACAAGCAGCAAGCTCCAGCCCAACCAGCGAATGGCGAGCGGGCAGGGAACGCCGATGCTAACCGGGACCGCGATCGCGACCGGCGTGACGACAACCGTGCGATCTATGCGGGAGTCGATGCGGTCCTGGACGGTCGCGCTCGACGCCAGTTCTTCTATCCGAACGATGTCCACATCGAGTATTACGACTGGGCATGCACAGAAAACTGCAACTTGCCCGATCCGCCGAGACCAAAGCTGTTCGATTGGGTACCGGGAAACAGTGAAACAGTGCGTTTGGAGCCAGCCGCCTATTACCACGGCACCACCTGGGCCTTTGGCGAACGCGACGTTATCTACCATCTCGGTATCGAAGCACAGCGGCCAGTCACAATGGCGGTAGTAGGAGTTGACGATTGGAACAATGCCCTTGCGCAGCGGCTGGGCAAGAACTTAAACAATATCGAGTACACCTGTCTGCAGCAGCACGTCGTGCGCACCACTTTCACATGCAAAATCCCGGTGGTATGGTCTCCGAGTTTCCTGATCATTCTCGACGAGCGCGATGGCGGCCATGCTGATCGCGATAAACAGGTGGCAGGGCAATCCGTTCCAGTGGCATCGCCCGGTATCGTGGTAACCGGCCAGGATTCGGGGCGGCAATTCGTGGCGCCGAATGAGATACGGCTGCAAGGTTACCTGTGGAGCTGTGTCGACGCTTGCGATCAGCCGGACTTTGGATGGGTGAGCCACGTCAACGAAAAATATCCGCTCACCAAGCTTCTGAAATTGTATGGCGCGACCGTGGTCCCGGATCACGATGGCGAGCAGGTCTCCGTCAAAGTCAAATCTCCAGTGCCGATGGCAGTCGCCATGTTGCCGGCGAAGATCGCGGGCCAGCTCTACGGCAAGCCGGATATGTTTGAGTCAGCGGTCGAGAGCAGTTCTTGCGCGCAGCGTGGCGTCCAGAACACAACGTTTCAATGCACTTTCAATCTCGCCGACGGCCCGCAGTCGCTCGTGCTGCTGCCCGAGGCCGGCGCCGATATTCCTCCGCATAAGAAAACGCAAGTTCAGGTGCAGGCGATTCAGTGCGTCGGCAACTGCGGCAGCCTGGCGAAATAGGAGCGCTTCGCGAGCCGAGCGCCAACACCTTACCCCTGCGGTGGCTTTGCCGAAAAGGACCAAGAGATACTGGATCGATTGAAGCAAAAAACCCGATACGATCAGCAAGGCACCAATCGTTCCCATGCGACGAGCTGGCAGCCGGTCCGCCCACCATTCGGTGAAGGGGCTGATGATGCTCATCGTGGCGCTCACAGTTCCCGCAACCAATCCGATCCGTAAGCCGGAGAAGAGCGCCTGGCTTCCAGAATGCAAAATTAGCCCGGTGATGGTTCCGGCCAGACAGCATCGGCTTTCGCGCCCGGAATCTTAAGACGACCGGCCTGCGAGCTGCCTGCCGAACCTCTTAACGACGATTGCCAGTACAATCCACAGCACCGCTCCATAGAGCGCATACCATAGGGCTTCTTGTGCGGCTGTCGCACGTGGTGGACTAAAAAACACAAGTGAGCCTGTGGAACTTACATGCATGAGCTGCGTTGACAATACGCTCTTCGTATTGGTGTAAACCCATGCGATCAGCCCTCGCATTGCCGTCATAGCGAACGTGAACGCGAGAAAAAATGGCACCCAAAAGACACCGTGAGGAGTAGCGGTCCCCAGGAAGTTGATAACTGGCAAGTGCCACAGGCTCCACAAAAGCCCAAGTTGGATGCTCGCGGTCAATCCGTTGCTTTGGGAACGCATTTTCGGGAACGCGTAGCCCATCCATCCGATTTCTTCCAGGAACCCAGCCGGCATTCCGAATAGAATGCCCACAAAAAAATAGTTAGGAGTGTAAGCTCGGGGAACGAATGCGTGCATAAGAATCAGGACGGCCAAAATCATAGTTGGGGGAATGAGTAACGTGATGTACCAAAGCCCCGAAAACTTGGCCAGAAACATTCGGGAGAAAAGCTGCCGTAGGCCGCCTCGTCCATCCACGATCCTTGTCAAAACGATTCCGGCAATACTTGGCCCGAGAAGCATTACAGGAAACATTAAAAGACCAGTGACCTTCGGCAAAGACTGCCGGCGGAGCAGGTGCGGTGCGGCGACGGCGAGCGCCCCCATCCAGGAAATCGTGAACGTCAGCAAAAAGTAGCTGAAAATCGGATGACGCAAAACAAAACTTCCGTGTTTAGCAGAGGCGACCGATGTTTGCGACATATTTGAAAACTGTCCAGGTTAGTGCGTGGTTTTCATCTCCCGCTTTGGATAGCGGAACCGATAAGAAGCTGAAGGCGCACCAGAAAAAAACCTAGTGTCATACTTCAGCAGGTCGTTTACGTGGACGTCGTCTTGGGGAGATCTCTCCTTTGATGAATATGGATATTCGCTCATACGATGGAAGGGAAGCGGGTTCACGAAGTCGCCCTCGGCGGCGCAGAAGTCCATATCTTTTTCGTAGCCATCGGCAAAAAAGAAATAATCACGCTTCCAGCCCTTGGGCAATGTAGGCAGATGAGCGGGGTCGAACTCCAGTTGGACTTCATCACCGCTACCGAGCACAACAAAGCGGTCATCCGAATTGACCAGCAAATCGCGGACGTCTCCGAATCGTGTATAAGCGCCAATCGGGCGTCTGTACGGTCCGGTGGGGCTTACCTCGTTGTAGACGAATTCGAACTCGCCGGGCGACTGATATTCGCGCATCCGCGGGTAGCCATGAAACGAAAGCCGCGCTTGTGCGAGCGGCACATCCATTACTTTGGTTGCCTCAGGCTGCTCCGGAGTCGTATCTACAAGGATCTGATCCCAGTAAATCTGCAAATTGGTAGTAATGCGGAGCCGTGTGGTTCCCGGCGGGAGCTTTCCCGTGAGATCGGCAACTGTGGTTCGCGGCAGTCCCGCCGGGAAGCCCATATCATCCACCACTCGAATCCATTTGCCATTTGCATCGAGAGCGTCAATGTAGGGAGCAACCGGATTGATGCCCGCTTGCCAGGCTGCGTACATCGAGTTCGCCATGAAATACTCAATGTAGCCATACAGCAGCAGACGCAGCGGGCCTCCCTGGTAAGCCTCGGGCAATTCGATTTCGAGAGAATGCGACTTGGTGAATCCTTTGTAGGCCAGCGGCTCAAAGCCGGCTACATAGCGCCGGTCACGCCTGAGAAGAAGGTCGAGGACATCATGGCCTTGGTCATCCCAGGCGCCCGCCAAAGGACGGGCGTATCGGCTGGCGATGACTTTGAATTCCGGGAATGGCGGATTGCTGGCGAAATATTCGTTTGGATAAACATCCAGATCTCGCGGATGATCGATGGCCAGCAGGCGCACCTGGTCGAGATAAACGACCTCTTCAAGAGGTTCCATGAAGCGGAAACTCAGGAGACCATGCCGCGGCTGGACATGCTCACCTTCAACCTTTATATATTCCGTCGAGTCAGGAACGTTGCGTTCTCCTGGCCCGACCCAATGACCTACAACGCCGGCGCCCAGCATGTCAGCAATAAAACGATAGTGCTTACCGTCCCAGACCCAGAGCACCGGACAAGAGCTGCCACGGCGGTCAATCTCGGTGATTTTTGGCGAGCTGTTGGCGGCAATTTGAGCTTCATCCTGGACAACACCCTGAGGCCAAAACGCACGCACGATGTCTACTCTGCGTTCTTTTCCCAGGCCAATCATAAGGTCGATTGCGCTCTGGCTGAGATAACCTGACCCGCTGACTTCCCACTTCTGCCAGAGCGCTCCGGCAAAGACCTCCACCTAGGTTCCAACCGCACTCTTGTTATCGGCGAGTCCTTTGAGTGAAACGCGAAGGAAATTGTTCCGATTGCCGCCATTATTGTGCAGCAGGATTGCCGGACCGTGCGACTGAGTCAGAAGCAAGTCTGTGCCGCCATCACCATCAACGTCTGCTGCGAGCAAAGTGCGCGGAGAGACCAGTTTTACGGCGTCCAGACCGACTTCGGCGGTTACGTCTTTGAATCCGTTCTTACCCAGGTTGCGGAACAGCCGGATTTCTCTGCGTCCATCTTCTGTTTCACCGACGGCTGCCAGATCGATCCAGCCATCATTGTCGTAATCCAGAGCGGCCAGGCCCCAGGCGCGCCGCCAATTTTTCATTGGAAGCTGGACCTGCTCCACGCTCTTGCCCTTCACGTTGCGCCACAAGGTAATCCCAGGCGCGCCATCGTGGGTCAGAGCCACATCCATCCAGCCATCTTTGTCAAAGTCCAGAGTAACGGCTGCCGTGACTGGTGGCAGCTTGGCCGAATCCCATAGTGGGGAAGCGCTCCATTTGCCTTCGCGCGGATTCAGAAACAGCTCCGGCTTCCCAGCAGCAAAGATCACGTCAATCGCACGATCATTGTTGAAATCAGTCGCAGTTACCCCGAGAGTCGGCGCATCGCCGGCGAAACCTAGTGCGCTGGTAACATCGGTAAAGGTGTTGTTCCCATTGTTACGCCACACTACGTTCTTGCCGGCTTCGCCGCTGGTTACGAATAAATCGAGGTCGCCATCGTGGTCGTAGTCAACAAAGGTGACTCCCAGAGGCTTGCTCGGGGCATGGATGCCGGCTGTCTCGGTTACATCCTTGAATGTGCCGTCGCCCTGATTATGAAAGAGCATGACACGATCGCTGGTGGTGACTGCCAGATCGGTGTGGCCATCGTTATCGTAGTCGCCGGCGGCGCAGGCGATGGCGTGTAATGTTGGATCGAAGCCGGCTTTCTGTGTGACATCTTCGAATTTGCCCCGACCGGTATTGCGAAAAAGCGCGACGCCTCCTTGTGCTCCACCATCGGCAAGGAACAGATCAGGATGGCCATCATTGTCAAAGTCGAGAAAGCATGCTCCGGAGCCAATTTGATTTGCTCCCGTCGCTTCGGCCCGTGGCGTAGAAGAAGAAGAGGAAGTCAATCCTGAATCACCGGTAATGTCGGAAAAGCGCACAGGAATTGGGGTTGACGAAGGTTGGCTAGCGCTGGTTACCGTGAGCGCGAGCGATAGCGATCCTTGATCGCCATAAATCTGGCTCATAGGAACGCCCAGTTTTGATTGCACCAGGTGCTGGAAACGTGCAAGGTGTTCACGAGCCTTGTCGGCTTCGCCCAAACGCTGGAGCGCGCGGGCGAGCCCAAATTCAGCGGAGGCATGGAAAGGATTCAATTCCAGAGCATGCTGGAACGCGGCAACTGCTTTTTCGTTTTGGTTTAGCTCCGATTGTGCCTGGCCGATGAAATAAAAGACATCGGGATCATTTGGGGCGAGTCTGGCGGCGGCTTCGAACGCAGCCAGCGACGTTTCAGAGTTTGCCTGGTTCTTGTACACCAGCCCCAAGGCATACCAAGCATGTACGTTGTTGGGATCTTTCTTAACCAACGTATTTAGAATCGCCGCTGCAGCGCCGTACTTCTGCAGATTTGCCAAAGCAATCCCTTCATTGGTTTTGGCGATTACCAGTCTCGGGTTGAGAGCAGAGGCTCGGCGAAATAAGTTCAGCGCCCGCGCGAACTGTTGCTGGTTCATGTAGGCCGCGCCGAGATTATTGAGCCGAACCGCTTCGGCCGGCGTCCCTGTTTTCCTTCCTGGGGCTCCAGGAGAATGCGCAGCGTGTTGCGGTTGTGACATCGCAGGGATGACAACCACAGAAGAGGCCAACCATAAAAGCAGTGCGAAGTTGCGTTTCATGAGGGGCGGCCGCTGCTCTGCGTGAAAGTGTATCAGGTTATCCAATTGTCAATTGCGCTCTCTGATGACAGGTAGCGGACGCTGTAGATGGATTTGGAGTCTGGCCGTCCTATGGTCTTGTGGCACAGGCACTCTTGCCTGTGCCAGAGTGTCTTTCTTAAGGAAGCAAGCACCGGCAGGAGTGCCGGTGCCACACGCGTTTGTCTTTGCAGCCGCGATCCCGATCAGCTTACTGGCTACCTTTAGGGTGAACAGGTTTCGTTGCTGCTGCGGGCCGCGGCGGCACATCTTTGGAGAACTGCTTCGCAGATACGATTCCCTTACCTTCTTCCACGGTAATGGTCTGGTCAGCAGCGACGTTTGCGAGTTGGTCGGTTTTTCCGCTGGGCCATGCGATCTGTGCTGACGCAACCTTTGTTTTTTGTCCTAGACCAAACGTGAGCACCAGTTCGCTCTGAGATAGATAGCTGGAACCGCTGCGCAGCATCTGCCACTGCTTTTCGCCGTCGTACTCAATTCGTACGACCGTGCCAATCCCGTCGCGGTTCGAGCTTGTGCCCCTAAGCTTCACGCGCAGCCCGTGGTTCCGGTTTCCACCATCATTACGAAACAGAAGCGCCGGGCCGGCATTTGTCGTAATGAGCAGGTCGAGATCGCCGTCATTATCGATGTCGGCGTAGGCAGCGCCACGGGCAACTCTGGGAGCGCTAAAAGCAGTTCCTGCCGATGCGGTGACTTCTTCGAACTTTCCATTTCCCAGATTGTGAAATAAATGCGGTGGCTGGCGGTAGGCGATTCTCTTCTGGATTCGTTCAATATCGGGGTCAAGATGGCCATTGGCGACAAAGACATCCGGCCAGCCGTCCAAATCGTAATCGAAAAAGAAACAGGCGAAACCCAAAGTGAGAAGGGACGCGCGGCCGATTGACGAGCGAGGCGCTTCGTCCACAAACAGGCCATTACCTTCGTTGTGGTAAAGCGACATCATCTGATTGGAAAAATTACTGATAATGATGCTGGGCTTCCCGGAGCGATCATAGTCGGCGGCGTCGACTCCCATTCCCGCGCGCGCCACGCCATCTTCGCTGAAGGCGATGCCCGCCGGTATCGCCTTTTCGGTGAACGTTCCATCGTGGTTGTTCAGGTAAAGCTTGTTAGGCTGGGTATCGTTGGCGATCAGGAGATCGGGCCAGCCGTCGTTATTGTAGTCAAGCACGGCGACGCCAAGTCCTTTGGAGGTCGGGTCGTAGAGGCCGGCTTTCTTCGTCACATCTTCAAACTTGCCATTGCCAAGGTTGTGCCACAAGCGCGCGGAGGACCCTTTATAAGACTCAGGTGTGCAGTAGGACTTATGGGTCCCGTCCAGTGTGCAGCGAATATCCGTCTCAGGGATCCACTGGACATAATTGGCCACTAACAAGTCCAGCTTGCCATCACGGTCATAGTCGACCCAGGCAGCGCCGGTGCTGAATTCATTGATTCCCGACAATCCGGCGGCGGCGGTGGCGTCGGTGAATGTCCCATTGCCATTGTTGTGGAACAAGCGGCTCTGGCCCAGAGCGGTGACAAAGATGTCATCGAAGCCGTCATTATCGTAGTCGCCGATCGCCACCCCCATTCCATACATGCTCACGGCTAGGCCGGCCGCCGCGGTGACATCAGTAAATGTGCCATTACGGTTGTTGTGGTACAGCTTGAGAGTTGATGCGGCTTGACGATGTCCCGGCCAGTCCTGCCCATTCACCAAAAGAATGTCTGGATAGCCATCATTGTCATAGTCAATGAAGGCGCAGCCCGGCCCGAGCGTCTCAGGCAGATACTTGGACCCAAAAGCGCCGTTGTGGTGAACGAAATGGATTCCCGATGACTGCGTAATGTCAGTGAATCGCACCGGCGCTTGCGCATAGCATCCGGCGGAAAACAAAACCAACACGACAATGATTTTTCTCATTTGAGTTCGCGGACCCTCCACCCATTCTCGCGCACACCCTGATCCCCATCTGGCTGGAATGTAGCACAGCGCGGTCAACCGCAAAAGCAACAAGAGAAGCACCGAACATACGATGCTGCTGAGGGCTGGCGAAACCGCCGGCAACTGTCATCTTGAGCGGAGCGCCTGGAAGTATGGTCGCTTCTCGAACAATCTCAAGCGCGGAGTCGAAAGATCCCGAGAATGATGATCCCGACAAACTCCTTGCCTCTCTGTTGGAGGACTGCTAGGATGCTGGCCTGCTGAAACGTTTCAGTTGTGTGCAAAATCCGTCCTGGAGACCCGCGATGAAACCATCCCACGTCTGGCTTTCGATCATTGTTGTTCTTGCGCTAGTAAGGTGTAGCTTTGGCAGCGATACGATACCACAAGCGGCGTGGCATCGCCCGATCGGGCTGCCGCTCGAAAACCCCGGCGGGAAGAAGCCTGAAATCAAGGACATGATTGATGACGGTTACTGGCAGGGAGCGCCGGTCGGCGGCCTTGGAGCCGGAACGTTTTCGCGCTCCTATCGCGGCGAGTTCGAACGTTGGCACCTGAAGACGGGCGTGCACAAGTACCAGAGTGTTCCCGCTAACCAGTTCAGCGTGTTCGCAAGGCGTGAGGGTGATTCCACTCCCTACGCCCAGGTGCTGGCCACCGATGCTCCCTCCAATCATGCGCTGGCGGCCTGGAAATGGAATTATCCGGTGGGACACGGCGAATACGCCGCCTTGTATCCGAAATCCTGGTTTCAATACAAAACGGCTGAGATGCCGGTGGAACTCACGGTCGAGCAGTTCTCGCCGATCCTTCCCAACAATTATAAGGAAACCAGTTATCCGGTCGCGATCTACGACTGGTATGCAGCGAATCCCAGCACAACCAAAGTTACGGTCTCCATCATGTTCTCCTGGACCAACATGGTGGGATGGTTTCGAGGGACCGGCCACGACTTCCAGGAGGCCAACAATCTACAGAACATGAACAGTTTCCGCTCGGAACAAGTGAGCGGCGGCGTTATGAAGGGAATCGTATTTGACCGGCTGCGCACGGCTCCAGTGAAGGAGGATTGGGACGGGCAGTTTGCCATCGCCGCAATCGAGAGCCCCGGGGTACAGGTCAGCTACGTCCAGACATTTATGCCTTCCAGCGACGGTGCTGATGTTTGGCGTCCGTTCAGCTCGTCGGGAGTGCTGCCAAGTTCACCCTTCCACTTCGCCAGCGGAGGCGAGCCGCTGGCCGGCGCCATCGCTGTCGAGTTCACCCTTGCTCCGGGGGAGAAAAAGAAAATTCCCATCGTGCTTGCCTGGGATTTCCCCGTTGTGGAGTTCGGCAATGGGCGCAGATGGCTGCGCCGCTACACCGATTTCTTCGGCGCCTCAGGCACCAATGCGTGGCAGATCGCACGCACTGGTTTATTGCAGCAGGACGGCTGGAGCCGAGCGATTGACGCATGGCAGGCGCCCTATGTGAACGATACCTCCAAGCCCGCGTGGTATCGAGGCATGCTGTTCAATGAGCTTTACTATCTGGCCGACGGCGGAACTCTCTGGGGACATGAAGCACAGTCGCAGCGCGCTGCCCCCGCTGCCGATACTTGGAAGCGCCAGACGTTCATTTATCTGGAATGCTTTGATTATCCCTACTACAGCACGCTGGACGTATTGTTTTACGGCTCCATGCCGTTGGTGAAGTTCTGGCCGCTGCTGGACAAGGCGGGTGTCCGGCAATTTGCCGACACGGTCAACCAGGAAATTCCGACAGAATATCTTTGGATATGGAAAACCCAGCAGGATGGAAAACCTGCCTTTCGCGAACGCAAAGTCAAGGGCTCTCTTCCCCATGACCTGGGAAATCCTTCCGAGGATCCCATCATCTTGGTGAACCAGTTTGATTGGCAGAATACGAACCGCTGGAAGGACCTCAACACGAAATACGTCTTGATGGTCTGGCGTGACTTCGTTCTGGACGGAAAATCCGATCTTGAGTTTCTGCGCTACAACTACTCCGGCGTCAAGCAGGCAATGGAATACCTGCGGCAATTCGATCGCGAGGGCGATGGATTAATCGAGAACGAAGGCTATCCCGACCAAACTTACGATACCTGGGTGACACGCGGGGCGAGCGCATACTCCGGTGGGCTGTACCTGGCGGCCTTACGGGCCACGGAGGAGATCGCACGCGCCCTGGGCGAGTCTTCTACCGTCTCCCAATACCACTCGCTATTCGAGAAGGCTCGCGCCACCTACATCAAGAAGCTCTGGAACGGAAGCTATTTTAACTACGACGCCGGCAGCCCCTACCGCGACGGCATCATGGCAGATCAGCTTGCCGGCCAGTGGTATGCCAACCTGACCCACCTCGGAGATCTTGTCCCCGCAAACATGCGAGTGTCTGCGCTCAAGAAAATATTCGAATTCAATGTGATGAAATTCGGGGACGGAGACATGGGTGCGCTCAATGGGATGGGATCGGATGGCCATGTGTTCACGGACAATGAGCAAATCCAGGAAGTGTGGGTTGGAACCACATTCGGTCTGTGCGGGGAGATGATCGCAGAAGGACTCCAGCAGGAAGCATTCTCAACCGCCAAGGGGATCTACGATGTCGTCTACGAAAAAAAGGGTTACTGGTTCAGAACGCCGGAGGCGTGGGGAACAGACGGCATGTATCGGGCGAGCATGTACATGCGTCCTGGAGCAATCTGGTCAATGGAAATGATGACCCACAAAGAAGCCGGCGGCGCCGTATCTACAGCAAACCCGCAACACTAGGGTTTCAAAAACACGATTCGTAACATCCCATGACTTCAAAGGTCGTGGAAAAATGCTTGGTAGAGCGCGGCGTGTCAGGGCATGAGCTCACTCATGCCGTAATGAGCCAGAGACTCTTTCGGCTTTCAGCCGCTGCGGGAACAGAACCTTACGAAGACGAAGTGCGCAGGGGCTAAAGAGCGTGTGTGAGAACTGCCTGACACATCCAAAAAGGCGTCATCCCGAACCCCGTTAGCGAGGGCGCGCTGTCATCAGCGCCCGAGTAGGGGTGAGGGACCTTGCGTTGGTGGTGGAATCGAATCAAACACTGGCAAAGCACGAGGTCCCTCAGGGCTACTCGCCCGCTGAAGACGGCGCGGGCTCGCTTACGCCCTTCGGGATGACGATTTCTAGTTCTCACACACGCTCTAAAGCCCAATCTGTGCAAGACCGTGGACGGCACACGGTTTCGCTTCGCTTACCCATGCCTTAAAGGCATGGGCTGGGCCATGCCCTGACACTTGTCGTCTTTGGGAGGCTTTTTCCGCAACCTCTTCAGTCATGCCGTCACGTTCCAACAACAGATTCCAACTTTTCGGGTTTCTCAATCCGGCGGCGTGCCGGCGCAGTCGATTCTCGGATCACGAGTTCGGGAGAAACCATGACTTCCACGGGATTGGCGCCTCCATGGATTCTTTGCAGCAGGATTTCGCCGGCCAGAGCGCCCATTTTGTCCAAAGGTTGGCGCACCGTCGTGAGGCTGGGAATTTGGAAAGCCGCGCTATTGATATCGTCGAAGCCGATCACCGATACGTCTTCGGGAACGCGGAGGCCGGAGTCACGCAGGGCCCGTAGCGCTCCGATGGCCGATAAATCGTGGTAGGCAAAGAGCGCCGTGAAATCGCGTGTGCGTTGCAGCAAGCGCCTGACCACGGGATAGCCGACGTAGGGAGAAAATGTGTCACTTTCCAATTGCACGACGAGCTCTTCGTGTACAGCTACTCCGAGGCTTTCCGCAGCTCGTTCGATTGACTTCCAACGCGTTTCTGAATCGGGGCTGTAGTGGTGCCCTTTAATGAACGCAATTCGCTCGTGACCGAGTTGCACCAGGTGCTCAAGCGCGAGATGCGCTGCACGATCGTGATTCAGCACTATATTGGTGACCCCGGGATGGCTACGGTGTCCGGCGATCACTACAGTGGGCAGCGGTAGCGGCTTTTCCAGCACGGTTTCAACCACAATAAAGCCTTCCACGGAGCGCTGTCGCATGAGCTGTGGATATTCATCCAGTAACTCCGGTTTGCGGCGATGGGTGGCGACGAAGAAGAAGTAACCTTTGCTGAGCAGATAGTCGCCAACGGCACCCAACACCAGCGCCCCATACCCTTCGCTTATTTCCGGAACCAGCACGCCCACCGTGTGGCTGCGCATTCCACGCAAGGAACGAGCCAAGGCATTAGGTCGATAGTTGAACTTTTCGGCGGCGGCCAAAATTCGTTCCTTGGTCGCCGCGGGAATCTCCGCCGCCGCCGGAGCGCCGCTCAGAACCGTAGAAATGGTTGCTGTCGAAAGTCCCAGATAATGGGCAAGGTCCTTGAGTCCGACCGGCTTGGGTGAATGGTCGTGCTTTGCTTTTCGCATCGGTCCCGTGGCTGTTCAGCAGTATTGTAGCTTCTGAATTCGGGAATCTTCTACAAAAAACCGAAGCCCGGCCGAGCTTTCATAAGAGCCAGTTTATTTACCTAAACGTTTTTGTAAAAAAAATCTTGACTTAGGATTTCTTCGGGAGCCAGAGTCATCGGAGGGAGAAGACAATCTCCGCCCCTGGAGCGAGCGGTTACGACACTACGGCCAGCGAGATCGAAGCCGGAATGGAACTCCATCTACCCTGCCTGGGTGTTCAGCGATCGAGCAGCTGCTTCGTCCGGTGCGTCGCCATTCCAGCAATTCGCTTGGCTCGAAGATTGACAACGCGAGGTGATCGATGCCGAGATTCCCCAAGTTGTCGTGAGCGCCGTCGATCATCTCCCTCCGTGCATGATTGGCACAACAGCGATTGGACGGACCGCGGCCGCTTTCTTGCATAACCACAGATTCGGTGTTGGTACATCAGCACTGCCTCGCAAACGGTGTGTGGCACGGACAGCGCTCTGCTTAGGACAACTCAATACTTCGAGTTATCCCTAGTGGGGCATCGTTCGTCAGCAATAGGACGATCTGAAGATCGCCGAGGTGCAAAGAGCCAACCGATGAATGATCAGCCTCTGGCGCGGAAACACCATCTCCTACTTGTGCCGAGACGGTGCGGAAACACCATCTCTTACTTGTGCCGAGATGGCGCTCGCCGATTCCGCTCTATTGACGGGAGGCAGTGGCATGCGTTTCTCAATACCCTGTCCTTCCCTAATAACGTAAATAGAGTCAGCGGCCAAATCGTGTAATACTTCTTTGATTCCGCTCGGCCAATCTATGTCCACCTTGGTCATTTTTTCGTCAGGGCCCAACCCGAAGTGCAGCCGCAGGTCATTCTGCGAAAGATAGCTGCCCCCAGCTCGAACTTCATTGAACTGCGTGCCTCCGGCCGCATGAATGGTGAGTCGCGCGCCGATGGCGGCACGATTGCTCTTGGTTCCAATCAACTGAAAGGTAACGCGGTGGTTACTGTTGCGGGCTTTGTTGATCAGCAGCGACGGTGGCTGACCGATGTTGAGAACTAGAATGTCCATGTTGCCATCGTTATAAACGTCGCCAAAAGCAGCGCCGCGTCGCGATTCGGGTGCGATGTCGAACACGCCCGAGGCTTTGGAAATATCTTCAAATGTTCCACGGTGAGTGTTGCGGAACATCTGCATGGGCTCTTTGTAACCAGGGCTGCCGGGGATGGCGTCCACCTGTGGATAGACGTGCCCATTGGCAACAAATATGTCCAACCAGCCGTCATTGTCGAAATCTACGAAACCGGTGCCCCACTTTACATAGGGAAAACATGGCTGACCGAGTTTTGCTGGCCAGGCCATATCCGAGAAAGCGTTGTTGCCGAGGTTCCGGTAGAGGTTGTTAACCTGGTTGGTGTAATTGGTGACCAACAGGTCGAGCTTTCCGTCACGATCGTAGTCGCCGAAATCTACTCCCATTGAACCGAGTTCCTGGCCGTCCTCGCCTAGGGCCACGCCGGTAAGCATGCCGACCTCCTCGAAAGTGCCGTCATGACGGTTGTGGTAAAGGAAGTTGGGCCCAGCGTCGTTCGCAACAAATAGATCAGGCCAGCCGTCGTTGTCGTAGTCCCCCCAAATTGCGCCCAAACCATAGCGGTGTTGGGGATCGTCCACGCCGGCTTTCTTGGAAACATCCTCGAAGGTACCATCGCCGCGATTGTGAAATAGGTAGTCGCCTTCGCCCGGCATCCCCCAGGGTCCGCATTGCACGAGCACACCTTTGAAGCGGCAGAATTTCTCGTCGCTGCCGAATGCGGGCAGATGGTCCATGTCTACATGGACATATCGAGAGACGAACAAGTCAACGTTGCCGTCGCGATCATAATCTCCCCAAGCGGCGCCGGCAGCTAAGCCAGTAATTCCACCAAGCCCAGCCTTCTCGGTGACGTCCTTAAACTTGCAATTGCCAAGTCCGCGATAGAGAACACTGTGTCCGTAGCCGGTGACAAACAGGTCCAGGTTGCCATCGTTGTCGAAATCAGCCACGGCAACACCCATGCCCCAGCCTTTTACAGTCAGTCCAGCCTGCTCGGTGATGTTGGTGAATTTTCCATCGGCGCCCTGATGATAGAGCGTGACCAACAGATCGCCGCCGGCGCGGTAGCGGTCAACGCTTGATCCATTAGTCACGACGATATCGAGCCGGCCGTCGTTGTCGCAGTCAAAGAAGCCCACGCCGCCGCTCATGGATTCGACAATGTAATGCTGTTCCTTCGAGGCCAGATGTGAAACGGTAAGCCCGACCTGCGGGGCAATATCGACGAACTGCGGAACTGGCGTTCTGGAGGTTTCGTTCTGGGCGGCGAGTGACCAGGCAAACAGCACGACACAGAGCAGGGAATAAAGATGTCGGACCATAGAGGGCTAAGTCAGAAGCTTCGCCATTATATGTGAAAACCCACTGGATTGCTCCCAGACCGCTACAAAAACGATTTTGCTTGACAACGTAGTACAAAACTACTACAAATTTCTGCGAAGTTGCCTGCAGTCTCATTGTCGACCAAGTTCAGTACCGAATTAAAAGTCAGTTACCGCTTTTGGGCCCCAAAGTAGCACAAGAATTAAGGTTCGAATCACCCGTTTTCAGGAGGGCGTATGGCTTCCAAGTTGAAACTCTTTGTGATTCTTGCCGTTTTCTCACTCACGTTCCTGCCGTATTCGTTCGCCCAGAAGAACACCGGCGATATTCACGGAACGGTTACTGACCCGAGCGATGCCTTGATCCCGGGCTGCGCAATCACGCTGACCGACCAAGATACGGGAGCTGTCCGCAAAACCACCTCGGACGCACAGGGTGCCTTCAGCTTCCTTCAACTCCCGGTCGGGACCTACACTGTCACTGCCTCAAAGGACGGGTTCAAGACCGTTTCGCAGAAGGATCTGGCCGTGCACGTTTCTACGGTGATGACGACCATCGTGAAGTTGCCGGTGGGCGCAGCTGGGGAGGTGGTGACCGTGGAGGCGCAGGGGCTCGAGCTGAACACGGAGAACGGCGAAGTTGGCAACGTCATGCTGAGCAACCAGGTGAGCGAGTTGCCACTGAACGGCCGCAACTTCATCGAACTGACCACGCTTGTGCCAGGCGCTGCAGTAGGAGGAGGCTTCGACAATAAGAGCAAGGGCTTGCTGGCGGGCGTCGATATTTCCTTCAGCGGCGCACCGGCGAACGCCAACCAGTGGCGTGTAAACGGGACTAACAACAATGACGAAGGCTCGCAGCGCACTATCCTGGTTTACCCTTCGGTCGACTCCATCCAGGAATTTAAGATCCTTCGAAACAGCTATGGCCCCGAGTACGGCGGCGCCGGCGGCGCGCAGATCAACCTCGTCACCAAAGCGGGTGGGAACCAATATCACGGTAATCTTTACTACTTTGGCCGCAACGACGCCCTGAATGCGAAAAACTTCTTTCTGGGGCAATGCTCTCCTACAGACCCAACTTGCGCAAAAAAGAATTATCTGCGCCGCAACGACTACGGCTACACCATCGGCGGTCCGATCAAGAAGGACAAGGCCTTCTTCTTTTTCTCGGAGGAGTGGAATAAGGAGCGCCGCGGCCAGGTGCGGCAAGCGTGGATCCCCACCGCGGCGGAACTTCAGGGGAACTTTAACGATATCGCTATCCCTAATTGCCCCGCCGGTTCCGGCGCGCCTCCGGTTCCGAAGGATCCCAGTACCGGGCTGGCGTTCGCAAATAACACTATTCCTTCCAGCCGACTCAGCCCTGCCGGCCAGGCGTACCTTTCCCAGTTGCCAACGCCTAACCTGAGCCCTTGCGGCGCGCATGACTGGGTATCGCAAGTGGGAATTCCACTTGACTGGCGTGAAGAGAACGTCCGCGGTGACTTAAACATCACCAAGAGTACGACGTTGATGATTAACTTCACCAACGAGTCCTGGGAGAATCCGTTGCACGCATATGGAGAAGGCGGGCTGTGGGGTGACCAGGCTTGGCCGGCGGTGAGCGATTCATGGTCGCAGCCCAGCAAGATGCTGATAGCCAAACTGACCTCGACCCTTGGCAACAACAAGGTTAACGACTTTGCCTTTTCCTGGTCGGCAAACCGTATCAACATCAGCCAATCTGGCGACAATCCTGCATTGCAACAGCAGATTGTCTCCGCCATGCCGCTGATTTTCCCCAGCAGCGGCAAGCTGCACTCCACCCAGCTACCCGAACAGATTTGCTGGTGTTCCACGTATCTCGGTGTCACCGGTCCGTGGAGCAACCGTCAGGACCTGTACACCTGGAAGGATGATTTCTCGATCACCACGGGCAAGCACTTCTTTAAGGTCGGCGTCCTTTACGATCGCAATGCGAAGGACGAGGAACAGGGCCAGGAGGCCGGCGGACTGTGGGGCGCGGCGGGTTATAACGGTAGCCTTACAGGGCCGGGCTTCGCGTGGGGCAGTCCAACCAAAAATCAGTGGTCAGACACAATCCTCAAGGGCGTGCTCTGGGGAGCGAACGAAAATTCGCACAGCCTGATCAGCGATCCTCGCTGGCGCGATACCGAATTCTACTTTGGCGATACGTGGAAGATGGCCAAGACGTTCACCCTGAATTACGGCTTCCGCTGGTCGTTCATGCCTCAGGCATTCCTGGAGGACAACAAACTGGCGGCCTTCGTGCCCTCCGCCTATGATCCTAAGCTGGGCACGTCTCCCTGCAATGGCATTGTGCTGGCGGCGGGGGCGCCTAATGGGTGTGCGGCGCAGGGCTTTGCTGGAGGTGTCTATTCCAAGAACCGCAGCATTATTCCGACCAACTACCACCTGGTTGCGCCGCGTCTCGGATTCGCATGGGACGCCTTCGGTAAACAGAAATATGTGCTGCGCGGAGGCATTGGGCAGTTCTTCGCTCGCGACCCGATCAGCGGTACTACGACCCGGCTCGTTGGCTCCAACCCCCCGTTCACTGTCGGTGTCGGTCCCGAGCGCACGCTCGACGGCCCCACCTTTTCCGCTTCCAGCGGAAACCTGTTCGACTTCGCGGTGGGCGGCACACCATCTCGAGGCTTGGAGGTGAACACAAATATTGGCAATAGCTGGCAGTGGAACCTGACAGCGGAAGTCGCGCCGTTCCGCAATGCCAAGCTGGAGGTCGGCTACGTAGGCCTACGCGGCATTCACCTGGCAACCTATGAGGACGTTAATCAACTGGCGCCACAGAACCGTTTGGCTTTTATCAACCGTCCGGCTGGGAACAATGAAAATCAACTGTTCCCCTTCGGCGCCATGTTTGCAGGAGCGCCTAAAGCCATTTACTCATGGGTCCACAGGGGCGATTCTGTTTACCACTCGCTGCAATCGATGTTCACCCTGAGGATGGCACATAACTCCATCTGGCAGACGAGTTACACCTGGTCCAAGAACATCTCCAACATGGAAACCGATTACCCCAATCAGAACGACGGGATTCCGGACCTCTACAATCCGCGCGCAAGTCGTGGATTGTCTGATTTCGACCGGAGGCATGTGTTCTCGTCGAGCCTGGTTTACTATCTCCCCACTCTCGCTGGGCGGAATGGCTTCGTGAAAGGCGTTGCCGGTGGATGGCAGACCAGCACGGTGGTGAGCGTCGCAACCGGTAATGCTCTTACCATCACGGGCCAACTGTCAGGCACCTGCGCCGTCGCCCTCGTCGGCAGCCCGCCGACGTGCCCCCCGAACCAGGCTTTGGGCTCAGATCCGTGGGGGATACTCGGCGACGGTGCAACTCAACAATTCGGAGTCCGGCCGCTGAGGACCGGCCAGCCCTGCTTCAAAGACAGCCTCAATTGGATCAACCCCGACGCCTTCACTTTTAACGGTTATGTCGTCGGCCAGGCACCCCAGTCCGGCATCGGACAGTGCCCTGGTCCGGGCATCCAGGATGTGGACTTCTCGTTGAACAAGAACTGGTCGCTGCCCGTTCATCTCTTTGGTGAGAATCCGCAGCTGCAGTTCCGCATGGAGTTCTTCAACCTGTTCAACCATCCAATGTTCCGTTTCGGCGGCTCCAGCGCCGATAGCAACTCTAACCTTAGCTTCACAGGCACCGGCGGGCAGGTCGTGAACGGAGTGATCCGGGACACGATTCGCCAGAAAGGATCGTTTGGGAGTACACCATTCCTGAGCAACCTGGGTAACCGCGAGATTCAGTACGCCTTGAAGTTCGTCTTCTAAGGCCCTCGCGTATCTGATAAAGGGAAAGGTGGGGTTGACTTTGGTTCAGCCCACCTTTCTAATTCCAGTGCAACTTCATTACTTATAAGGAAGTGGGGCTTGGGTTGTGGTCAGCCACGCAAAGGGTGAGGGCAGAGTCTGGCGGCCGCTCGCGCTCGTTGTTATTGTCATCGGACTCTCATCCATCGCCATCGCTGAAGTTCCAGCCAAGACACGAATTTCCGAGCTTATCCGCCAGGATCATTTAGCCGCTGCCGAGCAGCAGCTTTGGAATGTGTTGAGTGCTCGTCCGAACGAAGTCTGGGCGCTGGAACTAATGGGCGAGCTGCGTACTCGCCAGAAACGCAATTCAGAGGCCGAGGCGCTGTTTCATCGCGTACTTGAAATTGATCCTTCCAGCGCGCAGGCGCAACGCAGCCTCGCAGCTCTGTACCGGTCAGATGGAAAAGCCGCTGAAGCGGTCGCAGCCTATGGGGCCATAGTGAAGTTGGCGCCTCATGATCGCGATGCGAACTTGGCGCTGGCCACGCTCTACGAGCAGACGGGCAATTATCAGGAGTCGGTGGCGGCGGTGGAGCGCATTCCACTGGCGGCGCGCCCAGCGGAAGTTCTTCCGCTCTTGGCAGATGCTTATTTCAAACTCGAACAGCCCACCAAGGTCCCTCCCCTAGTCCCGCAGGTCTTGCGGCTGCCGCCGGCAAGGCGGGGAACAGCGCTCGATTTCGTAGCTGTGCTGCTGCAGAACGGCTATGTTCAAGACGCTTCGAAATTGATGGAAGAAATCCGCCCAGCGAAGCCCGACGCAGGTTACGTGCACGTGCTGGCGAGGGTACGCGAAGCCGAGGGGCGCAAGCCGGAAGCGCGACAGTTGCTCGAAGAGGCGCTGCGCATGCGGCCAAAATCGTTCGACATCCTCTTCGATTCCGGCCGCTTTGCGGCCGAGGAAAACCGGTGGAAAGATTCGGTAGAGCTGCTGCAGCGTGCTGACGCGGTCAAGCCGGACGACCCTGCGGTGTTGCTGAAGCTGGCGGTCGAATATATGCAAATCGGGGAGCTCGAGCGCGCGCGCTTAGCGTCCAAGCGCCTCTATGATCTTGAACCTGACAATCCGGACTCCCAATACGTTTACGGCAGGATATTGCAGGAGACGCAGCGATTCCAGGAAATCCTGGACCCGCTGGCACGGAAGATGGTGGCAAAGCGGCCCAACGATCCGCACGCGCTCTTTCTGCTGGGGATGGTGGACTACGACGAGGGGAACGGAACCGAATCACGGCAAGAGTTCACCCACAGCCTGGAGATTGATCCCAAGAACAATGACTCGCGTTATTACCTGGCGATGCTCGATGAGCGGCAGGGAAATTTCGAGGACGCCCGCAAGGCTTTGGAAGAAGTGGTAAAAGCAGATCCAAACCACGCTGGAGCCCAGCAGGAGCTGGGCGTGATCCGACTCCGTCAGGGAAACATAGCGGGGGCACGAACGGCCTTGGAAAACGCGCTGAAGCTGCGGCCCGATGTTCCGCAAACGCACTATCAATTGGGGCTGGTCTATGCGCGCCTGGGAATGAGCGAAGAGGCGAAAACGCAAACCGACATATACCAGAAATTGCACCAGGCTCTGAATGACAAACTGAAGCGCGAGATATATCCGCCATCCGCGAATACTGGGTCTGCTCCACGATGATGCCTCTCCGAATCAGCCGCCGAATATTGGTTGCCGCCGCACTGGCGGTCGCAATGCCTGCCTTCTCCCAGAGGCCCGCCAAGAGAAAGACGTCAAGCACCAAGAGCACTGCTCCGGCGCCCCAAAGCGCGGCCTCCAAAAGTGCGGCGCCCAAAACCGATGCGGCGCAACAGCATTTCGATTCCGCGCAGACCTATCAACTGGCCGGAGATCCTGACAGTGCAGCGAAGGAATATCGGCGCGCCATTGCCGTTGGACTCGACCATCTCGGCAATCTCCGCGCAGCTCGGCAGGATTACCCCGCCTCGAAGCAGTTCCTGCAGCAGGCCATAGCGGCCAACCCGGATGATCCAGATCCCGCCCTGGACCTCGCCATCGCTGAGCTTTATTCCGGAGACATGGCCAAAGCGGAAACGGATGCAAAGGCGGTGTTGCAGAAACATCCGGACCATTTCCGCGCCCGCGTTCTCCTCGGCAAAATTGATTTCTTGCAAGGGGACTATCAGGACGCGGCCGACGAACTGCACACCGCGCTGGACCTGGCCAGCGGCTTTGACGTAGCGTACAGCCTCGCGCTGGCGGATCTGGAACTGAAGAAGACGGCGCTGGCGATTGTGCTCTTTGACGAAATGAAGAACTCACTGCCCGAGAGCGCCCAGTTGCACGTATTAATCGGCCGGGCTTTCTTGGCGACCGGTTATCCGCAGCTGGCGACAAAGGAATTGGATCGCGGCACTGTGCTGGATCCGAAGTATCCGAACGCTAATTACTACTTGGGAATGAGCCTCCTTTTCAGCTCCCAGGCACCTGATGTAACGCGCGACGAAAAACAGGTGACACTCGCCAAGGCTGAACGCGCGCTGCAGCAAGCGATCCAGCTCCATCCTCAAGACTCGCGAGCGTTTTATTACCTCGGCCAGTGCTACGCGTCCGAGCAGCAATGGGCAAAAGCGGCGGACGCCTATCACTCCGTCATCAAGCTGACGCCGGTTGCGGCACAGACGGATGCCGCGATGGCGGGTGCATATGATGCTCTCGCGGAAGCGCTGCGCAAGCTGGGCAAGAACGAGGAGGCCGCCGAGGATTCGGCCAAAGCGCAACGAATTCGCCCTTCGCTTCCGAAGGATGGGGCAAACACGTCTGGAGACGATAACGGCAAGGTGACCGATGACTCGCATCGGCAGGAGCTTCGCTCCATGATGCTGCGGCCAGGAGATTCCGAACCATCAGACGCCAATGCGGAGGCTGCGTACACGAAGTCCGTGTCGCTACTGCTCGGACAGGCATATCACAACCTTGGGGTTATAGACGCGCGCGCCTCGCATTACTCGCAGGCAGCGGAGGAATTCTCGCAAGCAGCGAAATGGGATCCTTCGATTCAGGGTTTGGACCGCAACTGGGGTGTCGCCGCGTTCCGTGCTGAGAAATATGGCGAAGCTGTCGAGCCGCTGGAGCGGCAGCTGCAACGTACGCCGAATGATCTCTCGATCCGCGAGATGCTGGGCCTCTCTTATTACATGGGTGATAAGTTCGCCGAGAGCGCGAAGACGTTGCGCCCGGCTCTCGATCAGTTGTCGGACAACGCCGGCCTGCTCTACGCGGCCGGCGTGTCGCTGGTGCGAAGCGGAGACGCGAAGAACGGAGCTCGCGTGTTTTCACGGATGCTGGAAAAAGATCAGAACGTGGCAGCGGTACGCGTTTTGCTGGGCCAGGCTTACGCCCAGGAGCAGAATTATCCCGACGCGCTGGCAGAATTTGCACGGGCGCTGCAACTCGATTCGCACGCCGCCGACGCTCACTACGGCTGGGGAATGGTAGCACTCAAGCAAGGGAAGCTGGACACCTCCGCGGATCAATTTCAGCAGGAGCTCTCGGTCAATCCGGGCTACATCCCGGCGGAATACCAGTTGGGATTCGTGCGGTTGGAAATGCATCAGGCAGAGGTGGCCATCCCGCTATTAAAGGATGTGGTCAGCCGACAGCCGAACCATTTCGACGCACATTTTGAGCTGGGAAAGGCGTTGTTGGAACAGGGCAAGGTGGAAGATGCCATTCAGGATCTGGAAACGTCGGTCCATCTGCACCCGACCGATTACGCTTATTATCAGCTCAGTGTCGCCTATCGGCGCGAAGGGCGTGCCAATGACGCCGACCAAGCCGTGCTGATGTACCAGAAACTCAGGCCAAATCCCCCTGCTTCGCGGTAGTCACGCAAGGTTTAAGGACCTGCCTCTATGAAGCGATTCATCGTCCAGATTGCAGTTCTGCCGGTTTTGGCCGGTGCGTTTGTCGGCGCGCAACAGCCTTCTGCCCCTCCGAACGATCCTGGACCCCTTTTTCGCGTCACCACGCGCATGGTGCTGGTGGATGCGATTGTCCTCGACAAGGAAAGCAATCCGGTTCAAGGCCTGAAAGCGGATGATTTCACGGTAACCGAAGATGGCGTTCGTCAGCGGATTACATCGTTCTCCGAGCAGATTCCTGAGCTTGCGAGGCCAGCACCGCCCCCGGTCCTGCCTCCGCACGTAACAACCAATCGTCCAGTGGTGACGCAAACGAATGCGGAAAACGGCGCTGTGGCCGTTCTGCTGCTCGACGGCCTCAACACTCCTCCGCAGAGCCAGATCTATGTGAAGCAGGAGATGTTGAGATTCTTGGCTCGGCAATATGATCCGAACACGAAGCTGGCAGTGATTGCCCTCACGAACAAACTCACGGTGCTGCAGGATTTCACCCAGGAACCGGTTTTATTGCGAGCCGCTCTGGACCGTTACTTGGCGACAACGCCGGCGCTGGCGCGCAGCGGCGGCCATATGGAAACACCGTCAGCTTCTGTTCTCGCACCAAGCGTCAATTTACCGGCGCAGGCCACGGGCGGGCCTACCAGCAGCGGCCCGGATCCCGGCCTCCCTGCCACGCTAGCGGCCGGCGGAAGCAACTCCAGTATTTTCGAAGATATTGCTTACATGATGGACCGCTTTGAACGGGAATCGGAAAACTTCTCGCGCGACACCCGCATTGCGACCACCCTTTCGGCTTTGGAAGAAATTGCCCGTTTCATGTCCGGACAAAATGGACGCAAGGTGCTGCTGTGGTTTTCAACCGGGTTCCCTTTTTCCGTTGTGGGAGATTCACCCAGCAGCATGGAGGGAGAAAGAAATTATGGCGATCGCATTCGGCGGACGATCAATCTGCTCAATGATGCGCATGTGGCCGCGTACACCATTGATGCGGGCGGGCTGGTGCCGGAAAGCCTGGGGGACCCGAGCCTCAGCGGCCGCGATCAGGACGGCAAGATTCACCATGGTATCGACGCGAACCGCGCCTTGAGCGCCGACGCCTTCCAGCGCTTCTCCACGCATGACGCTCTGGAAACGATTGCCGTCGATACCGGTGGAAGCTACTTCGGTAACCGCAACGACTTCGATAATGCCATTAAATCGGCGATGCGGGAGTCAAGTTCCTTCTACATGCTGGGCTATTATCCCAGTAACAAAAGGTGGGACAGGAAGTTTCGCAAAATCAAATTGCAGGTGAATCGGCCCGGTGTGCAGCTGCGGTACCGCCGCGGATATTTCGCCGTCAATCCTACGGATTGGCGAAAGGACAACGGCGAGGGCACGCTGGGCGCGGCTCTAGCAGCGAATTCGCTGCCCTCGACGCAAGTGACCTTCATGGCGCGCGCGCTACCTCCGTCGCCGGATGCGGACACTGTGGTTGAATTTGCGGTAGATCCCTCCACGCTTTCGTTCGAAACCGAAGCCGAGAACCATTACCGCTGCTCACTGCGCTTCGAGGTTCAGGCGTTCACTCGCGAAGGCAAGCTGGCGAAAGTGGAAGTGCACAGTGCGGAGGCATCTCTCCCCTTCCCGACTTACGAACGGGTGCGCAAACAGGAGCTGCCTATGAACGTGCCCATCCGCTTGCCGTCGGGAAAGTACATTTTGCGTCTTGGCGTGCGGGATAATCTCACGGGATTGTTTGGAACGGCCGAACTGGCATTGGATATTCCCGCACAGGACGAAAGCAAGCGATAGCGCACGATTCTTACGCGAAATCGTCACTGCCGCCGGTGCAAGCCCGGTCTATAATTTGACCGTTTCTGAGCTATCGACCACCGAAACCTTCGCCCCGGGAAGACGTTTCCTTCAAGGCATGACGGTTTTTTCGGTAAGCATGGAGGACAGTCGTGAGATCAATTCATCTTTGGTTCCTGTCTTTCGCGGTTGCTTGTCTGATCGCGGCAAGTGCCGCACAGCAGAAGACCACCATGAGTTCGGGTATTGCTGGCGGAAATACCACCATCACAGTTCGTGTCACTTACGAGCAGAGCCACCGGCCCGCTGCCGGAATGCGTGTGGAGCTGATTCCTGCATCCGGGGGCATGGCGGATATTCGGACGACCGACGGCAATGGCGGCGCTACCTTCACCGGCGTGTCGGGCGGCCGTTTCAAACTTCGGGTAACCGGCCCCGACATCGAGAAGACGGAAAGCGACCCTTTTGTTGCAGGGGGCGGCGAAGGGGGACCGTATGTCACGGAAAACATACAGGTGCGGTTAGCGCAGACGACAGGCGGTGGGGCAGCTAGTCCGGCTCTCGCGCCAATCATCCCAGAGCCTGCCCAGCAGGAGTTTAAGTTGGGTTCGAAGGAAATGGACAAGAAAAACTGGCAGGAAGCCAAAGATCATTTTCAAAAGGCGATTGCTGCGTTTCCGAAATACTCAGAAGCCTTCAACAAACTTGGACAGGTGGATGTCCAAATGCAGAACAGCAAGGATGCTGTGGATGCATTCCTGGCCGCCACCCAGATTGATCCAACTCTGCAGCAGGCCAATCTCTATCTGGGCCAGTTTTACTACGAAAACGTGAAATATAAAGAAGCGGAGCTGTACCTGCTGCGAGCTGCTGCCGACCAGCCCCAAAGCGCGCAGCTCCTTACTGCGCTCGCCAACACGCAGTTACAAAACGGCGAAACCGACCTTGCTCTCGCCAATGCTCGCAAGGTGCCTTATCTTCCTAACCACAAGCAGTTTGCGATATGCCACTTGATCGTGGCCCAGGCGCTTAGCGGTAAAGGCCAGGATAATGAAATCGCGAAGGAATATAAGGAGTACTTGAAGGAAGCGCCTGACTCTCCCTTGGCGCCCCGAGTGAAGGATGCATTGGCCAAGCTGAGTTCCAAATAAGGAACGCTAGTCTGCACAAGCGTCGGCTTTGAAATCCCGAACGACGCGAAGCGGCGGAGGGATCCATATCAGCTACTACGAACTTTGCATCTGCCAGAGCTGAATGGGGTACCGTTTGTGGTACCAAAGTTCGTTGCATCCCATGCTTCAGCAAGTGCACCGCGCGTGACCACTTTGAAGAAGCCGCTGTCGGTGTCGGAGCTGCCATTCCTGGTTGGACTGGCCGTTGTCGCAAGCCCACTGTTGCACAGCCGTTCCGTTCGTAGCGCCAAATCCGGTTGCATCCACACAGGCGCCGCTGTTCTGATTGATCACGTTGTAGCACGCGCTGCTGTTAATGCTGGTTGTCCGCTTTATAGACACGAACATAATCAACCAGCATTGTCGCCGGATTGGGCGTGGACGAGTTGGTAAATCCAGGGAAGCCTCCGCCGCCAATGGCGAGATTCATCAGGACAAAAAATGGCGCATTGAAAACCCATTGACCATTGACGCCCGGAGTGGAGGGAGTCACGGTGAAGAAAGGTCGCGTAAAATCGTCGCGGTAAAACTGCATTTCGTTCGGCGACCAGATCACGCCATAAATGTGATAGTCGCCATCGTCCGTTCTTCCGCTGTTCGGGAATGTGGTGGTTCGCCCCACCCCGTTGCCACCAGAATATCCAGGTCCGTGAATGGTGGAGGAGGTGACGTTGGGTCCATAGGATTGAACCCATTCCATGATGTCCTGCTCACCGCTCTGTGGCCAACCGACACTGGTGATGTCGACGCCCAGCATCCAGAACGCCGGCCACAAGCCCGCACCCACGGGAAGCTTCATCCGAGCTTCGATGCGCCCGTACTGAAATTGCGCCAGTCCTTGTGTCTTCATGCGGCCGGAAGTCCAGTTTCCGCCGGAGTTTCTCGCCTGAATAACCAGGTTGCCATTGCCATCTTGAAAGATGTTTGGGTTGCTGGCAACGCATGGAGACGCGTTGGAGCCGGGCGCGCAATAGGTCTCGATTTCACCATTACCAAAGCCCCCGCCTCCCGTATCGTACGTCCATTTTGCGGCGTCGGGAGCCGCGCCTTGCGGGCCGTTGAATTCATCGTTCCAGACCAAAGTCCAGGTAGTCTGGCCGACTGCAGTGGTGCCAACAACCCTGTTGGCGCATCCGGGGAATGTGGCCAAGAATAGGGAGAATGCCAGGGTTTTCAGAATTGTGGGGCCAGGAACAACAGCATCTCGCGATTGGCTCAAAGGACCGTGGATTTCAGATGTCATCGACATATCTCCTTACTGCAGAACAATCGATGTCTTGCAGTCATCAGTTCCAAGTAAGAGTAGCGACGGAATCGGAAGGAAGCGGTACCTCGACCGCGCCTTTCCCTTGTTTGATCCAGACTGTCCGCGCGGCCACCCCGGTGTTGGTTAGAACCAAAGCATTAGTACCATCCGGGTTTTCGGCAGCCACATGATGAATATCTTTGATTTCACCGGCGGATTGCACGATCATAGCTGCCCGCCGAAACGCGCGTGAATAGTGCGCAAACGCCCAATACTGACCGCTTCGTGTGATTTCCTTAGTGCGGGAATGACTCGTAACCACGCCACCGCAGGGGAAAGGACCTACGTTCGGTTTGCCGTTCTCATCCAGGGCCAGATTCCATGCAATGATGCACCGCATCCCATTCTTTAGAATTCCACAGAAGGTCTTGCTCCACTTTGCCCAACCTACCAGGTAATCTGGTTCCGTAATGTCCGGTCCGCCTTCGGTCCAATACATCTCAGCGTCGGGATGCACGGCCAACACTTTTTGCACCCAGTCTGGCTGTCCAACATATCCATGCCAGGCTATCGCCTTGGTGTATTTCCGCACTTTCTCATCATCAAGTTCACAGATGGCCCGGCCCCAGAGGTTATAGTTGTGATCCAGCAGCCATATCTTCGTCTTCAATCCTGCTTCTTCGATTGTGCGGCCCAGGTGTTGCCCCACATACTCGACTTCGATCTCTTGTGGAAGTAAGCACGCGGGCATCCGGCTGTCCTGATCCGTGTCAACCTCGTTCTGAGGCGTCACAGCATCGATGACAACGCCCTCGGCTTCGTATGCCTGTAAGAATTTCACAATATACTTTGCATACGAGCCGAGATACCGGCGGCGAAGAGTGCCGCCCAACATCGAGTTGTTGTCCTTCATCCAACCCGGCGGACTCCAGGGAGAAGCCAGAAGAAACAGCTTGTCGTTGACCTGGCGTGCCTGTCGAAGAACCGGCAGAATGTAGTCGCGATCATGGGCAATGGAGAATCGTGACAGTTCTGGGTCCGCATCGCCTTCGTCATAACTGTATACGTTTCTCGCGTAGTCACTCGATCCAATGCACACCCGGCATACACTGAGAGCCATTTGGTCAGGGTGGAACAGCTCCTGCAACAATCGTTCGCGCTCGGCTTCCGGCAACTGATGAAGCACGTAGCACGCCGCGTCGGTAAACGCGGCCCCAAAGCCAAGTATGGGCTGCTTGCGAACTGCTCCAAGTACGATCGTGTCTTGGGTCGGCGCCCGGTCGACGCGCTGCCATGCTAGCGAGCGGGAGGGCGAGTAACGCTGGTCACCGGTTGTAAGATGCACAGCAACTGTTCCGCTTGGCGTGCGCTCTTCAGGTGGCGTAAGCGTCGCCGATGGAAATGCTTTCATGAACGGGACGCAGGCAGCGGAAGCCGTTGTCATTGCCAGGAAGTCACGGCGGGTTTGTTTTGGCATAGTTTGGTTAAATTACAGCGGTTTCAGAGTTGGTGTATTCGATACAATCACGACCGTGTCATTTCGAATCCCGCCTAGCGGGAGAGAAATCTGCTCCGCCCAAAGCCTCGCGGGAGCAGATCCTTCTCCCGCTTTGCGGGATCAGAGCCTGTTCCCACTCTGCGGGATGGTAGCCGAAGGAATGACACCCTTTGCTGCTGCCTTGCTGATGGTACACACCATCCCTCGAACTGCAATAGCTCAAAAAATCTCCCGGTAAATATAAACACGCTGCCTAGTGTACCCGCAAGAGAATCGAGCTTGATCATACAACGGTGGTGCCTTGTTATACACCATTAGACAAAAAGACTCGAATGTCACCGTCGGCATTTCGTTTGATTTCAGTTTTGTTATGAGGGTGGGCCCCCACTCCTGCAGGCTTTGGCGTCAGGCAGCGCGGGCGCGTGGCCGCGTCAGCTCGAGGATTCTGCGGCGATTCTCTGTATCCTGCTTGCGCTTGTGCGGAAGCGTAGCTTCTTCCCAGAGTCGGAACCCTCCCAGGAAAGCAAAAGCGTTGTGGCCGGCCCGGCAACCGGGGGGCAGAGCCTTCATTTTTTTGACGTTGCCTCCGCCCAGGACCACGTCGTCGGGATGAATGGCGGAGATTAGGGAAGCCACGGCTCTCTCCACTTGGCGCTGCCATTTTTTCTTACCCAGCCGTTTGAGCGCTCGGGCGCCCAGGTAACTCTCGTAGGTGCCGTTCCTGTAAGGCAGGTGAGCCAGCTCCAGCGGCACCACGATCCCGCCAACAACCACGGCTGTGCCAAACCCGGTCCCCAATCCCATGTAGAGCATCAGGCCGCCCTTGTAACTTCCCAGGGCTTGCATGGCTGCATCATTAATGATTTTGACCGGGCATCGGAAAGCGCCTGCAAAATTGAACCTGACCCAGCCTTTGCCGAGATTACGCGGATCGGCAGTGGGCCGACCCCGCTGAACCGGCCCCGGATAGCCAATAGATACCACGTCATATTGCCAATCCTCGGCGAGGTCCTTTACCTGAGACGTCATTTTTGCGGGCGTTAACCCACGCCCAGACGGAAACCTCCGCGGCGTTGCCTCTCTTTGGCCGCTGGCGAGAACCTTGACGTTGGTTCCGCCAACGTCAATCGTCAGTATTCTCATGCAGGCCCCCGAGGACAATGGCTTGCAACCGAATCGATGGTCCAATCTTCTTGCACCGGCCTTTCCGCGAACAGCCGAAAAATTGCTGGATCATGTACCGGGAACATACGTCACCTCGACCAACGGACTTCTGGGATGCGGAAAGGGAACTGGCATATCACGCAGCGAGGTGTGGATCGGTATCGTCAATACGAGGGCTAAAACCCGAGATCAGGTAACCCTTCGTACGCACGAGTAAACTTCCTTCGGCTTCGCAAGCTCGCCTCGAGGACAGGCTAAGCCCTGACACTTGTCTTGCACCCGCCGCTGGAGGATTGACACGCTCACTCTCCATGCGGAGATGATTGGTTCGCGGATGCTCGATGCAAGGGCACACGCGGAGGCGGACCTACGCTGGGTTGTAACGGACCTGACTCATGCTCGTGGATAAGCTGTCGCTCGTTGTTGTCTTCAGGATGTGTCTGCCGATACGCGCCGGTAAGCGCCTGGGCGGATTCATCAGCTTTGAAGCGTAGATAAAGCTGCTGCTCATGCTTTGCCTTCTCCGCTTCTCCTATTCCTTGATAGCAAAGCATGAGATTGTAGTGGGCCTGAAGGTCTTCCGGGTCTATCCTGAGCACCTGCTGTAACGTGGCGATGGCGTCGGAGTACCTGCGCTCTAGAAATAAGATGCGGCCAAGGTCATTGAGCACCACTCGGTCACGTGGATACTGCGCCAGCACCGTATGCTGACGGTTCGCCGCCTCTTCGTATTTGCCTTCAGCGCGCAGCACGCGGGCAAAGAAATAGTTGGCGCGCGCCAGATTGGGCGCCAGTTGCAGCGCGCGCTCCAGAACTCTGCGCGCCTCTTCCATGTCGCCTTCCTGCACGGCCACGCGTCCCAGGTTTACCCAACCATCGGGATTGGAGGCATCGATCTTGGTAATTTGCGCGAATGCCTGCCGCGCGCCCTTGAGATTGCCCTGTAAAAAGAGCCCGATCCCATAATCATTCCAGCGCGTCCAATCTTCTGGTTTCAAGTCAACGATGGGTGGGATCAAGGGGCCGCTTGCCGGCAAAACGCGCAAGGTTGCCTGACTCTCGGAAACCGTCACCACCGGCAGATCGGGAATCGTCTTCAGTTTGCCTGAGACTCGCGACGTATCTCCGGAAAAGTTGATGCGGCGATCGTCATAGTCCGGTGTGGTGACGGTACTACCACCTTCCGACGCAACTCCCGCGAAGGAGAATTGCGTATTCCACCAGGCAAACTTGCGATAGCAGAGGCGGGCTTGAAGTGTGATCTCGTTTCCCGCATCGGCGGGGACTTTGAGCCGGTAGTGAACGGTGTCTGCGGCGCCAGGAGGTATGAGTCGCGTGTATACCACAGCCCGGCTAGACCAGGCATTGCGCTTGTTAATGGGATTCCCATGGGAATCCACTTGGAGCGAACGATAAAAATGGGCACTCTTCTCCACTGGACCTTTGCCGTTGTCTTCCACTCTGCCGCTCCAGAACAGAACGCGGTCTTTGTCGTCGGTGGCCTTCAGTTCCAGCCAGGTATCGTATGCGTCGACAGTGCCTCCAGGGAAGAAGTGACCCACTTTTCGCGTGCGGACGACGACTTCCACCAGGACCGTGTCGCCGCGACGAACGGCTGGAGAGATCCTGTTTAGAGGAGCACTAATCGCCAGGGCCTCGCCCTCCGTTTTCTGAGCATTGACTTCGGCCTCTTCGCCCACCGCAAATGTTGTCGACAGATCGGACGACGGGAGTTGAGGTCCAACCTGCGTACTTTTGGCCGGCGCGGGCGCGATGGCGAAGATATCGACCGTAACACTGTCTTTGAGGAATTTCTTGGTCAATTCCAGCTGGGCCTGATCCTCGTTTGCGACGGGAAGCGCGGTGTTTGCGCCGGGGAAGGCATGGGAATGGATGGTGCCTTGAATAACGTCGGCGCCGG
>Ga0209648_10000216_pt1 | contig 42819 bp, 45 predicted proteins | sample GraSoi2013_115cm_FD_185830 | JGI IMG/M metagenome (GOLD analysis project Ga0209648, IMG submission 185830) | Grasslands soil microbial communities from the Angelo Coastal Reserve, California, USA - Sample 9_17_2013_115cm (SPAdes) (version 2) | ecosystem: Environmental > Terrestrial > Soil >... | reverse complement strand
AGTGCGCTGGCGACCCGGATGGCTGAGGGCTCCGACGCGGACTCGACGCGATCAGCGGCCAGTGCGGTACTCCCGAAATACTCCCGGTGAACGCCGTCGAGGAAGAATCGCTTAGTGTGATCGCGGCATTGGGAAATCCTGGTGCCGAAGGGGGGACTCGAACCCCCACACCCTTGCGGGCACATGACCCTGAATCATGCGCGTCTGCCAATTCCGCCACTTCGGCCCGAACGGCGTCAGTCATAATACCTTTCGGACATGGCCAGTCAAGCCGACCGGAGCGCCAAGGACCGCGCCATCGCCACCAACCGGCGCGCGCGGCACGAGTACGAGATCCTCGAGACCGTCGAGGCGGGGCTCGTGCTGCGCGGCACGGAGGTGAAGGCGCTCCGCGCTGGGCAGGTGACCTTCAAGGACGCCTACGCGACCGTCCGGAACGACGAGGGCTGGCTCCTCGGCTGCCACATCAGCCCCTACAGCCACGGCACCGACGCGAACCATGACCCGGAGCGGGACCGAAAGCTCCTCCTGCACCGCCGGGAGCTTACCCGCCTCATGGGCAAGATCGCCGAGCGAGGTTTGACGCTGATCCCCCTTCGTCTATACTTCAAGGATGGTCGCGCGAAGGTGGAGCTGGGCTTGGCGCGCGGCCGCAAGCTTCACGACAAGCGCTCGGCCATCCGCGAGCGCGAGGTGAAGCGCGAGATGGACAAAGCCGCGCGCGCGGCGCAACGAGAAAGGTGAGGAGGGGGCGACAGGTTTCGACGGGGATCAGTGAGGCTCAGGCTGCGTCTCGAGGTTGCTCTCCCCTCGTTAAATAGGGAGCACGGTATAGCTGCCGACACTCAGCTAGCTCTGGCGGCCTAACACCCGTCAGCGTCCGCCGGTTCGAGCCATCGGGGACCGGGAACGGACGTCATACTCTGGTGGCTGGCTCCGAACCTGGCCTCAGGGGAGGGGCGAGAAAAATGAGGCTGGTCCCGCGGCGATCCCGTCGATCGGAGTGCCGGGGGACGAGACGCTGTAGAGTAGATCGGCTATCGACGTAGACGCCTGCGGCTGAGGGTTTCCGGACGTGGGTTCGATTCCCACCGCCTCCACCAATTTCACGCGCACAATCGCTTGAACACTGACGCCACTGCGGTGCTGTTCGACTTCGGGGGAACCCTCGACGCCGACGGGATCCCCTGGAAGGATCGCGTCCACCACCTCTTCGCGGACGCGGGCGTCGTCGTCCCCCGCGAGCGCTTCGACCGCGTCTTCCACGCGGCCGACGACGCGCTCGTCGGCGCGCTGCCGCCGACGCTCTCGCTCGCCGACACCGTCGGGCGCCTGGTGACGGCCGTCGCGGACGCGCTCGGCGTCGCCGACCGCGCCGTGGCCGACGGAGTCGCGCGTCGCTTCCTCGCCGCGGCGCAGGAGCGTCTCGGCGAGAACGCGGCGCTGCTCGAGCGGCTCGCGCGGCGCCACCGGCTCGGGGTCGTCTCGAACTTCTACGGGAACCTCGAGCGCGTGTGCGAGGACGCGGGCATCCGCCGGCTCTTCGGCGCCGTCGTGGACTCCGCGCGCGTCGGCTGCGAGAAGCCGGACCCGCGCATCTTCCGCCACGCGCTCGCGGCGCTCGGCGTCGAGCCCGGCGCCGCGACCTTCGTCGGCGACTCGCTCCCGCGTGACATGGCGGGCGCGCGCGGCGTGGGCATGCGCCACATCTGGCTCGCGGGCGAGGGAGCGTCGCGCGCGGGCCCCTGCTGCCGCGACGACCGCGTGATCCATTCGCTGAAGGACCTCGAGGGGCTCCTCCTGTGAGCGGGCCGCGCCTCACGGGCGGCATCATCGCGGCGGGCGAGGGGAGCCGGCTCCGCGCGGCGGGCTTCACGATGCCGAAGCCGCTCGTGCCCGTCGCCGGCATGCCGCTGATCGAGACCGTCATCGGCAACTTCCGCGCGGCCGGCGTCGGTCCCCTCGTCGTCATCGTCAACGAGCAGGAGCGCGAGGTGCCGGACTGGGTGAGGGCGCGCTTCCCCGACCTCGACGCCGAGTTCATCGTGAAGACGACGCGCTCGTCGCTCGAGAGCTTCCGCGAGGTGGTCGATCGCGCCCCCGCGGGCCGCATGCTGGTCTCGACGGTGGACGCCTGGTGCCGCGAGGCCGACTTCGTGCGCTTCGTCAAGGCCGCGCTGCGGCGTCCCGAGGACGCGACGGTGCTCGCCGTGACGCCGCTCGTCGCCGACGAGAATCCGCTGCGGGTAGACCTCGACGGTGCCGGGCGCGTCCTCTCCATCGGAGGGCCTTCGGGCGAGCTGGTCACGGCCGGGATGTATCTCGTCTCCGCGCGCGCCCGGAGTCTCCGGCCGCCGGCCGGGCTCGGCAGGCTCCGCGAGTTCCTCGCGTGGCTGCCCCAGGCGGGGGAGCCCGTGTACGGCGAGGTGATCGAGACCGTCGTCGACGTGGACCGGCCCGACGACGTGACGCTCGCCGAGGCGCTGGCCTCGGCGGGGCGGGTAATATAGTCGCTCTGAGGAGGGAACGGGTGAAGAACTCGCTCTGCTGGGGCATCTTTCGCGAGGCGGCGCACTCGCCGGGCCGCGAATCCGACGACGCCGAGATCCTGCGGCTTACGGGCAAGCACCTCGAGGCGAAAGGGCTCCAGGTCGTCCTGCGGACCCCGGAGGAGGTCACCGGGCTCCCCGAGGCCCCGCCGCGATTCGTCTTCCTCATGTGCGAGCGCGTCGAGGTGCTCGAGCGGCTCCACGTCCTCGAGGCGAGCGGCGTGCCGCACGTGAACAGCACCCGGTCGGTCCTCAACACGTACCGCGAGCGGATGCTCGAGGCCTTCGCCGAGGCGAACGTGCCCTTCATCGCGAGCCGCCTCGTCCCGACGTCGGCGACGGCGGTGCCCGACGCGCCGCCCGTGTGGGTGAAGCGGGCGGACGTCCACAACACGCAGGAGGGCGACGTGGTCTACGCGCCCGCGGCCGACGCCGTCGCCGCCGCGCTGCGCGGCCTCGCCGCGCGCGGGATCTCGCGCGCGGTGATCCAGCCGCACGTGCCCGGCGACCTCGTGAAGTTCTACGGGATCGGCGCCGGCGGCGGCGCGCACGGCGCGCCGCCGTGGTTCCGCTGGTTCTACCACAAGGAGCAGCAGCTCGCCGGCCACCGGTTCGACGAGCGGCGCCTGGCGCGGCTCGTGCGGAGCGCGGCGTCGGCGCTCGGGCTCGAGGTCTACGGCGGCGACGCGATCGTGACGCCGGCTTCCGAGATCGTGCTCCTCGATGTGAACGCGTGGCCGAGCTTCGCCCTCTACCGCGACGAAGCCGCGCCGCGGATCGCGGAGCACCTGGCGCTCCGCTTCCTCGGGGGGCGCCGGTGACGCGCGAGCCGGGTCCGCGCTCGAAGGAGATCGTCGCGCGGGAGCGGCGGTTCCAGGCGCCGGGGAGCCAGTCCTTCGCCCTCCAGTCGGGCCTCGCGATGGCCCGCGGATCCGGCTCGACGCTGATCGACGAGGACGGCAACGAGTACATCGACTTCATCGCGGGGATCGCCGTCGGCAGCGTCGGCCACTGTCACCCGCACTACGTCGAAGCGCTGAAGCGCCAGGTGGAGCGGCTGACCTTCGGGAGCTTCACGACCGAGACGCGCGCGAAGTTCCTCGAGTTGCTGGCGTCCGTCACGCCCGAGGGGCTGACGCGCATCCAGATGTTCTCGGGCGGCGCGGAGGCGGTGGAGGCCGCGCTACGCCTGGCGAAGGCGGCGACCGGCAAGTCGGAGGTCGTCGGCTTCTGGGGCGGCTTCCACGGCAAGACGGGCGGCGTCCTGCCGCTCCTCGGAAGCGAGTGGAAGCACCACCTCGGGCCCTTCACGCCCGGCCGGTACCTCTCACCCTACGCCGACTGCTACCGCTGCCCGCTCAAGCTCACGTATCCGGACTGCGGCATCGCGTGCGCGGAGTTCGTGCGCGACGTCATCCGCTACAACACGGCGGGCGAGGTCGGCGCGATCCTCGTCGAGCCCATCCAGGGCACGGCGGGCAACGTGGTCCCGCCGGAGGGGTTCCTCCGCGCGCTCCAGACGATCGCGCGGGACCACGGCGCCCTCCTGATCGCGGACGAAATGATCAGCGGGTTCGGCCGCACCGGCATGATGTGGGGCGCCGAGCACGACGGCGTGGTGCCCGACGTCATGACGATCGGCAAGGGCGTGGGCGGCGGGTTCCCGCTCTCCGGCGTGGTCTCGACCGACGCGATCACGGCCGCCAAGCCGTGGTCGAACCCGAGCGCGAGCTCGTCGAGCTACGGCGGCAACCCGCTCGCGTCCGCCGCGGGGCTCGCCGCGCTCGAGATCATCCTGAAGGAGGACCTCGTGACGAACGCGGCGCGCGTCGGCAAGGTGATGCTCCAGCGGCTCGAGGCGCTCAAGGAGAAGTACCGCTGCGTCGGCGAGGTGCGGGGCAAGGGGCTCATGCTCGGGATCGAGCTCGTCGCCGACCGGGCCACGAAGGCCCCGCTCGCGAGGACCGTCACGCAGGCGCTCTACCAGGAGTGCCTGCGGCGCGGCCTCCTCGCGATGACGTACGCGCCTTCGATTCGCATCAACCCGCCCCTCGTGATCCGCGAGGAGCAGGCGCTGGCGGGGCTCGCGATCCTCGACGAGGCCCTCGGGGCCGTCGTCCGGGAGCACGGGCTCCAGTAGGATGCTGCGGGCCGCGATCCTCGGCTTCGGCAACGTCGCCGTCCACGGCCACGCGCCCGGCTGGCGGCGCCGGCGCGACGTCGAGATCGTCGCCGTGACCGACACGCGTCCGGCCCAGCGCGCGCTGCTCGGCGCCCACCTGCCGGGCGTCGGCTGGCGGGCGAGCGCGGAGGCGCTCCTCGCGGAACCCGGGCTCGACTTCGTGGACATCTGCACGCCGCCGTCGAGCCACGCGCCGCTGATCCGCGCGGCTCTCGAGCGCGGCCTCCACGTGCTCTGCGAGAAGCCGCTCGTGAGCTCGCCCGCCGAGCTCGAGCCGCTCGCCGCCCTCGCCGCGGCCAAGGGCCGCGTCCTCCACACGGTCCACAACTGGCACCACGCGCCGATCGTCCGCCGGACGCGCGAGCTCGTCCGCGACGGGCGGATCGGCCGGGTGACGCGCGTCGTCTGGGAGACGCTCCGGACGCGCCCCGCGGCGACGAGCGGCGACGGTGACGACAACTGGCGGCTCGATCCCGCCGTCGCGGGCGGCGGCGTCCTCACCGACCACGGCTGGCACGTCTTCTACGTGGTCCAGGGCTGGATCGGCGAGGCGCCCCGGACGGTGAGCGCGCGGCTCGAGACCCGGCGGCACACCCGGTGGCCGGTGGAGGACACCGCGACCGTGCGCGTCGCCTTCGAGGGCGCGACGGCGGAGATCCTCCTCACGTGGGCCGCCGCCGCGCGCCGGAACTGGGCCCAGCTAACGGGGACCGAGGGCACGCTCGAGCTCCTCGACGACACGATCGTGCTCCGCCGCCGGGGCGCCGAGGAGCGCTGGCCCTGCCCGCCGCCGCTCTCCGACGGCTCGCAGCACCCGGAGTGGTTCGACGCCGTCGCCGGGCAGTTCGTCGCCGAGCTGGCCGCGCCCGCGGCGGGCGGCGGCAACCTCGCCGAGGCCTCGCTCTGCGTCGCGCTTGAGCACGCGGCGCGCGCCTCGAGCCGGGCCGGCGGCCGCGGCGTGGACGTCGCGGAGGCCGCCGTCTGACGCGCTCCGCGGCGAGCGTCCTCGTCGTCGTCCCGCCCGAGCCCGCCGCGCGCGTGAGCGCCGCGACGCCCGTGGCGGGCCTCCCGCTCCTGCGCCGGATCGTCCTGGCCGGCACGCGCGCGGGCTTCGACGCCGTCCTGGTCCACCGCGGCGCGGGGCCCGCGGATCTCGTCGCCGGGACGCCCGCCGCCCCGCTCACGCCGGAGGCGTTTCCGGGCGCGCGCGGGCGCGTCGTGATCCTCCCCGCGAACGTCGTGCCGCAGCCTCGCTGGCTCCGCGCGCTCCTCGAGGCGGAGCTGGCGCCCGAGAAGGCCTACGTGGACTCGTCCCTGGCCGCGGTGATCGAGACGGAGCAGCCGGCGCGCGTCCTCGCGGCCGCGGCGGCGAGCCGCGACGCGGACGAAGCCGTGGCGGCGCTCGGCGCGGGGTACAGCGACCCGCCGGCGGTCGTCGACGCGGCCGGCCGCTTTCCGCTCGCGACGGTGGCCGACGTCCCCGCCGCGGAGCGCTGGCTCCTCCGGAGCCTCGTCAAGCAGAGCGAGGGGTTCATGTCGCGCCACGTCGAGCGCCGGATCTCGCTCGCGCTCACGCGCCGGCTCCTCGGGACGCGGGTGACGCCCGACGCGATGACGCTCGTGAGCGTCGCGATCGGCCTCGCGGGCGCGCCGTTCTTCCTGTCGGTCTCGCCCGGCTGGCAGGTGACCGGTGCCCTCCTCTTCCTGGCGCACTCGATCCTCGACGGGTGCGACGGCGAGCTCGCGCGGCTCAAGTTCCTCGAGTCGCGGCGCGGCGCGATCCTCGACTTCTGGGGTGACAACCTGGTGCACGTCGCCGTCTTCGCCTGCATCGCGGCCGGCTGGAGCGTCGCGATCCACGCGGCGTGGCCGCTCGCGCTCGGGGCCGTGTCGATCGCGAGCACCCTCGCCGCGGCCGCGTGCGTCTTCCGCCGCACGATGCTCGACGTCGTGCCCGGGGTCGGCGCGTCGGCGACCGACCGCATCGCCGAGGCCATGGCCCACCGCGACTTCATCTGGGTGGTCCTGGCACTCGCCGCGTTCGGCCGCGTGGACTGGTTCCTCGTCCTCACCACGGCCGGCGCGCCGATCTTCCTGCTGCTCCTCCTCTGGGTGGGCGCCGGGCGGCGTCCGGCCTGAGCGCGTGGCCGGTTTCGTCGACGTCCTGCTGCGCGGTCTCGCGCTCTGCGGCCAGGCGGTCGCCGTGGGCGGCGTGGTCTTCGGGCTCTGGCTCCTGCTCCCGGCGCTCGCCGCGCGCCCGGCGCTCGGCGCGCTCCTGCGACGGAGCCTCGCCACGACCGCGACGGGCGCGGTGGTCGTCGCCGTCGCCCAGGCGCTGTCGCTCGGAGTCCACATCGCCGCACTCGCTGGCGACGCCGGCTGGCCGGTGCGCGAGATCGCCGCGACCACCTACTTCCACGCCGCCGTCGCGCGCATCGTCGCCTGCGCCCTGCTGCTCGCCGGCTGCGCGGTCGTCGGCCGCCGCGGCCCGGGCGCCCGCTGGGGCTGGCTCGTCCAGGCGGTCGCTGTGGTCGCGCTCGGCGCCTGCGCCGCGTGGACGAGCCACGCCGCGGCGCGGGTCGGCCCGCGCGCGCTCCTCCTGACGCTCGACGCGCTCCACCAGCTCGCGGCGGGCGTCTGGATCGGCGGCCTGGCCCAGCTCGTCGTCCTGGCCTGGGGCCGCGCCGCCGCGCCGTGGCCCGCGCGGCTGCTCAAGCGGTTCTCGGCGACGGCGCTCGCCGCCGTCGGCGTGCTCGTCGCCGCGGGCGTCGGGCTCGCGCTGGCCTACGTGGACGGCGCGCACGCGCTCTTCGGCACGTCCTACGGCCTCATGGTGCTGAGCAAGGGGGCGATCCTCGCGGGCCTCGTCGTCCTCGGCGCGCTGAACTTCTTCGCCGTGCGGCGGCTCCCCGACGCGGCGGACGTCGGCCCGCCGCGCCTGCGCCGGTTCGTCGAGGTCGAGCTCGGCCTCGGCGCCACGGTCCTCTTCGTCGCCGCGTCGCTCACCTCGCTGCCGCCCGCGGTGGACGTCGTCACGGACCGCGCGAGCTTCACGGACGTGCTCCGGCGGCTCACGCCGAAGACGCCCACGCTCACGTCGCCGCGCATCGCGGACATGCCCGTGGACGATCCGACGGCGCCGCGGACGGACGCCGACCGCGCCTGGTCGGAGTTCAACCACAACGTCGCGGGGCTCTTCGTCCTCGGCATGGGCCTCCTGGCGCTGCTCCACGCGACGGACCGCGCGCGCTGGGCGCGCCACTGGCCCCTCATCTTCCTCGGGCTTGCGGCGATGCTCCTCGTGCGCGACGACCCCGGCGACTGGCCGCTCGGCCCGCGGGGGTTCTGGGCGGGCATGCTGGCCCCCGAGGTGCTGCAGCACCGGATCTTCGTCGCGCTCCTCGTCGCGTTCGCGGTCTTCGAGTGGATGGTGCGCGCCGGGCGTCTCACCTCGCCGCGCTGCGCGCTCGTCTTCCCGGTCCTCTGCGCGCTCGGCGGCGGCCTGCTCCTCACGCACTCGCACGCGGGCCTCAACCTCAAGGACGAGTTCCTGAACGAGCTCACGCACGCGCCGCTCGGGCTCCTCGGGATGCTCGTCGGCTGGGGACGCTGGCTCGAGCTGCGGCTGCCCGACGGCGGCGAGCGGCGCGCGCGCTGGCTCTGGTCCGCCGCGCTCGCCACCGTCGGCGTGGTGCTGCTCGTCTACCGGGAGCGCTGACGCTGCGCCTCCTCCGCCTCGCGCTCCTCGTCCTGGGCGTCGCCCTGCTCGCCGCGCTCGTGGCGGAGAACGACCCGCAGGCGATCCTGGCCTCGATCGGCCGGCTCTCCTGGCGGCTCGCGATCGTGCTCTGTTTCCCCGTGGCGCTCGTCATGCTGTTCGACACCCTCGGCTGGCGCTTCGCGTTCCTGCGGGACGGCGTCGCGTTCCGCACGCTGTTCACGGCGCGGCTCGCCGGCGAGGCCTTCAACCTCGTGACGCCCACGGCGGCGGTCGGCGGCGAGGCCGTCAAGGCCTGGCTCCTCCGCGGCGTCGTCCCGCTCGCCGCGAGCGTGCCGTCGGTCATCGTGGCGAAGACGACGATCGTCCTCGCGCAGGGCCTCTTCCTCCTGCTGGGCGTGGTCCTCGCGTGGTCGAGCACACCGCGCGGGTCGACCCTGTTCCGGGCCATGCTCTGGCTCCTCGCCATCGAGGCGGTGGCACTCGCGGGGTTCGTCGTCGCCCAGCTGCGCGGGATGCTCGCCTGGGGCGGGCGGCTCGTGACCCAGCTCGGCGTGAAGGGCGTGCGGACCGAGGCGCTCGACCGGATCGACGACGTGCTCGCGCGCTTCTACCGCACGGCGCCCGGACGGCTCACCCTCTCGATCGCGTTTCACTTCGTCGCGTGGCTGCTCGGCGCCGTCGAGACGTGGCTCATCCTCGGCTTCCTCGGCGTCCCCGTGTCGCTGACGGCGGCGACCGTGATCGAGGCCTTCGCCACCGCGATCCGCTTCGCGACGTTCCTGATCCCGGCGAGCCTCGGCGCCCTCGAGGGCGGCTACGTCCTCACCTTCGCGGCGCTCGGCCTCGGCTCGACGACGGCCGTGTCGTTCGGCCTGATCCGGAGGATCCGCGAGGCGGTGTGGATCGGGCTCGGGCTCGTCGCGTTCGCGGCGATGCGGACCGGCGGCGAGGCGACGGAATCGTCGTGATCGCGCGCTTTTAAAGCGCCCGGTCGTCTGCCCGCGATTGCTAGAATTGCGCCGATGAGAGCCCGTCGCCTCGCCTTCCCGCTCGTCGCGCTCCTCGTCCTGTGGGCGGGAGGGGCGGGGGCGGGCCTGCCCACGGTCACGCACGAGGGACGCCCGTACGTCGAGCTCACGCGCGTCGCCGCGAGCCTCCAGTCGGCCAAGCTCGAGGCGGCCGGGGCGGCGGCCCGCGCGCGCCTCACGACGCCGGGTCACGTCGTCACCTTCACCCGCAACCGGTCGCGCATCCTCGTGAACGACGCGCCCGTTGTCCTCGACGCGCCCGTGCGCGTCAAGCGCGGCGTGTGGCTCGTGCCCGAGTCGTTCGTGGACCGCGTGCTGCCACGGCTCGCCGCGGGCACGCGGGTCGTCACGGCACAGGCCCCGCCGCCGGCCGTGACGCTCGACGAGCTGCGCGTGCGGTCCTATCCCTCGTTCACGCGGATCGTGCTGGAGACGGGCGGCCCCGTCACCCATCGCGTCGAGCAGACCGGGCCCAAGGAGGCGCGCATCCGGATCGTCGGGCTCGCCGGCGACGCGCGCACGGAGGAGGTCAAGGACGGGTTCGTGGACGAGATCCGCGTCGAGCGCGCGGGGGCCGACGCCGTCGTGCGCGTGGTCTACGAGGGCGCGGCCGGCACGCTCCGCGCGAGCCTGCTCGTCGACCCCCACCGCCTCGTGCTCGACCTCCACCGGCCGGTGGACGAGGCCCTTCGCGAGAACCGCGAGGAGCTGACGCCGCTCCGGACGATCGTGCTCGACGCCGGCCACGGCGGCCACGACCCGGGCGCGATCGGGCCCGCGGGGCTCCAGGAGAAGGAGCTGGTCCTCGACGTGACCCGGCGCGTGGCGAAGCTCGTCGAGGAGCGGCTCGGCCTCAAGGTGCTCCTCACGCGCGACAGCGACGTCTTCGTGCCGTTGCGCGACCGGACGAGCTTCGCCAACCGCCAGGGCGCCGACCTCTTCGTCTCGATCCACGCGAACGCCCACCGCGTGGCGGGCACCGACGGGGTGGAGACCTTCTTCCTCTCGTCCGAGGCGACGGACGGCGCCGCGCGGCAGGTCGCCTTGCAGGAGAACGGCGCGATGCAGCTCGAGAAGACGGCCGGCCGCGGCGACGGCAGGGCGGACATCGTGAAGACCATCCTCTGGGACCTCGCGCAGTCGGAGTTCCAGGTCGAGTCCGAGCGCCTCGCCGCGATCGTCCACGACTCGGTGACCCAGACCCTCCGGATGTCGAACCGCGGCGTGAAGCAGGCGGGCTTCTACGTCCTCGGCGGCGCGGCGATGCCGGCGATCCTGCTGGAGATCGGCTTCGTCACGAACCCGCGCGAGGAGCGGAAGCTCAAGGACCCGCGCTACCGCGACGAGCTGGCGCGGGCGATCCTCGCCGGGCTCGCGGAGTACAAGCGCAACTGGGACCAGCGGCTCCGGGCGGCGGGCGAGCCGGCCGCGCCGCGCGCGCGCTGACGGCGATGCCGCGCCCCGACGGTCGCGCCCCCGACCAGCTCCGCCCGGTCACGCTGACGCGCGACTTCCTCCTGCACCCCGAGGGCTCCGTGCTCGTCGAGTTCGGCGCGACACGGGTGATCTGCACCGCGTCGGTCGAGGACAGGGTGCCGCCCTTCTTGAAGGGCCAGGGGCAGGGCTGGGTCACCGCGGAGTACGCGATGCTCCCGCGCTCGACCAACACGCGGACGCCGCGCGAGACCCGCGGGCCGAGCGGCCGCTCGCAGGAGATCCAGCGGCTCGTCGGCCGCGCGCTCCGCGCGGTGATCGACCGCGGCAAGCTCGGCGAGCGGACGATCTGGGTGGACTGCGACGTCATCCAGGCGGACGGCGGCACGCGGACCGCGGCGATCACCGGTGCGTTCGTCGCCGTGGCCGACGCGATCGGCCGGGTGCCCGGCCTCCAGCCGACGGCCGTGCTCCGCGACTGCGTCGCGGCGGTGAGTGTCGGCGTGGTTCAGGGCCAGTCGATGCTCGACCTCTGCTACGCCGAGGACTCGGCCGCCGAGGTGGACATGAACGTCGTCATGACCGGCGCGGGCGAGTTCGTCGAGGTGCAGGGCACGGCCGAGCAGGTGCCCTTCGGCCGCGCGCGCCTGGACGCGCTCCTGGCGATCGCCGAGGCCGGCATCCGCCGCCTCGTCGGCCTGCAGCGCCGAGCCCTCGAAGCGCGTGCCGAGCGCGTCTTCACCCTCTAGGCCGCGCCTCGTCCTCGCGACGCTCAACCACGGCAAGGCGCGGGAGCTCGAGGCGCTGCTGCGCGGCGTGCCCTTCGAGGTCACAGCGCTCGCCGCGTTCGCGGGTGCCGCGCTCCCCGAAGAGACCGCCGACTCGTACCGCGGAAACGCGCTCCTGAAGGCGCGCGCGGCGGCGCGCCTCGCGGGGGCGTGGGGGCTCGGCGACGATTCGGGGCTCGAGGTGGACGCGCTCGGCGGCGCGCCGGGCGTGCAGTCGGCGCGCTACGGCGGTCCCGGCCTCGACGACGCGGGCCGCGTGGCGCGGCTCCTCGAGTCGCTCGCCGCAGTCCCGCCCGAGAAGCGCACGGCGCGCTTCCGCTGCGTGATCGCCGTCGTCGAGCCCGACGGGCGCGAGCATTTCGCCGAGGGTGTCGTCGAGGGCGTGATCGCCGCGGCGCCGCGCGGCACGGGCGGCTTCGGCTACGACCCCGTGTTCTACTATCCGCCGCTCGGCCGCACGCTCGCCGAGGTCACGCCCGCGGAGAAGATGGCCGTGGACCATCGCGGCCGCGCGGTGCGAGCCGCGCGGCGCTTTCTCTCCGGGTGATATATTGTGTCTTCAGCGTCGCCGCGCAGTGACTCGTCGGGGTGTGGCGCAGCCCGGTAGCGCACCTGCTTTGGGAGCAGGGGGTCGGAGGTTCAAATCCTCTCACCCCGACCATTCTTCAGACATGGACCGTAGACAGGTGGACCGCCGGACCTTCATCCTGACCTCGACGCTCGCCGGCGTGGCCGCGCCGTTCCTCGTCGAAGCGCAACAGGCGGGACGCGTCTGGAAGGTCGGCGTCCTCGAGCCTGGCCACCTGGCGGTCCAGGCCCATCTGATCGAGGCCTTTCGGCAGGGCCTGCGCGAGCTCGGCTACCTTGAGGGGCGCAACCTCGTCATCGAGCGGCGGTTCGCGGAGGGCACGCTCGAGCGTCTGCCCGAGCTGGCGGCCGAGCTCGCACGGCTCAAGGTCGATGTCATCGTCGCCGCCGGCACCCCGGCGATCAAGGCAGCGCGGCAGGCGACGCGGGAGATTCCCATCATCATGTCCGCGGTCGGCGACCCGGTGGGCGAGGGGTTGGTGGCCAGCCTTGCCAGGCCGGGAGGCAACATCACGGGCGTCACGGTGCAGTCGCCGGAGCTGAGCGCCAAGCGGCTACAGCTCCTCAAGGAGGCCGTTCCCCGGGTCTCGCGCGTCGCGATCGTGTGGGATCCGCGCATCGTCCACGAGGTCAACGGGTTCAATGAAGCGGAGATCGCCGCCCGGTCGCTGGGTCTCACGCTGCTGTCCGTCCGCGTGAAACGCCCGGACGACCTCGAGGTCGCGTTTGCCGGCGCGGCGCGCGATGGAGCGAACGGAGTGTTCGTGTTCCCGAACTCGATCACCACCGATTACGGGAAGCGCATCGCGGACCTGGCGCTCAAGCACCGACTGCCGGGAGTCTACGGCGTCGGCGAGCTCGCCGAGGCGGGCGGGCTCCTCGCGTACGGGCCGGTGCGCGCGGACAACTACCGGAAGGTCGCCGCGTTCGTGGACAAGGTGCTGACGGGAGCGAGGCCCGGCGACCTGCCGATCCAGCAGCCGACGAAGTTCGAGCTCGTGATCAATCTCAGGACCGCAAAGGCGCTCGGTCTTGCGATCCCGCAGTCGGTGCTCCTGCGGGCGGACCGGGTGATCGAGTGATCCGCAGAGGAGAATGGGTATGACGAAGCTCGTCGTCGTCCTCACGTCGCTGGCCGTCCTCGTCGCCGTCGCGGTCCCCGTCCACGCCTTCAACTGTCCCGTCGTCATCAAGCAGGCGGAGGACCTCATCCGGAAGGCGGAGGCGGGGAAGGTGAGCCCGGAGACGCGCCCGCTCCTGGAGGAGGCGAAGAAGCAGCTCGCCGAGGCCAAGGCGCACCACGCGGACGCGAAGGTCAAGCGCGACCACGGCGACGCGGTCCGCAAGGCCAAGGTCGCCGCGGCCTTCGCGGAGGAAGTCATCGCGCTCCAGAATCCGTGAGGCGGGGCCGCTTCGCGGGTCAGGTCGTCTTCATCACGGGCGCGTCGTCCGGGATCGGCGAGGCGCTCGCGCGCGAGTTCGCGGGCGCGGGCGCCGACGTGGCGCTCGCGGCGCGGCGCGTGGACCGGCTGGCGAGGCTCGCGGCCGAGATCGAGGGCCTGGGCCGCCGTGCGCTCGTGCTGCCCTGTGACGTGACCGCGGACGGCGACCTCGAGCGCGCCGCTGGGCGCACGCGCGAGGCGTTCGGGCGCATCGACGTCGTGGTCGCCAACGCGGGCTTCGGGGTGATGGGCCCCGTCGAGACGCTCACCCTCGCCGACGACCGCTACCAGTTCGAGACGAACGTGTTCGGCGTGCTGCGCACGGTCTACGCGACCCTCGAGGACGTGAAGCGCGCGCGGGGCCGCCTCGTCCTCCTCGGCAGCGTGAGCGGCCACGTCGGCCTGCCGGGCTCCTCCGCGTACTCGATGAGCAAGTTCGCGGTGCGCGGCTTCGCCGAGTCCCTCGCCCACGAGCTGGCGCCCCACGGCGTCGCCGTCACACTCGTGAGCCCGGGCTTCGTCGAGAGCGAGATCCGCCACGTGGACAACCGCGGCCGCTGGCACGCCGAGCCCGAGGCCGGGCCGCCGAAGCTCCTCATCATGCCGGCGGCCACGGCGGCGCGGCACATCGTCCGCGCTGTCGCGCGGCGCCGGCGCGAGTCGGTCATCACGCGCCACGGCAAGCTCACCGTCTTCCTCCAGCGCCACGTCCCGTGGCTCGTGCGCGCCGTGGTTGGGCGCTTCGGGATCCGGGGCCGGCGCCGCCCGAGCCGCGCGGCGCCGGCGAGCTGAGTCAGCGGATCAACGCGACCAGGCCCAGGACATCACCGAGACCTTGAAGGTCTCGCCCGGCGTGGGCGCGGCCGTTTCGAACCAGCCGCGCCCGCCGCCGGGGACGCCGCCGATGACGTTGAAGACCTTCGTGCTGACGGTGCGGCCCGATCCGTCGAGCCCCTCGACGAGGAGCTGCACGGTGACGGCCGGCCGTCCGTAGAGGTTGTAGACGTAGCCCTGGACTTGCGGCCGCCCGCTCTTTCCCTGGACGACTGCCGAGTCGATCCTGAGCTGGCTCGTGGAGGATACGGGACCGGGACCCTGGGCCCACGCGGTGCACGCGAACCCCATCGCGAGGGTGAGCGCGGCGAGGTAGTTCATCCGCCCCATGCGCCCGAGGGTCCGCCCAAAGGCGGACCGTCGTCAAGGGGCGCCCTCCGGTGTTTTCCCCCGCCGGATTCAGGCGTGTGGCTGATAGGCCGGCACCGCCGCCGTGCCTAGAGTCCGGGCATGGAGGGGACGATGGCGATCGGGCTTGTCATCACGACGCCGATCGGGAGCGGCTGCCAGGCCGAAGGCCCGCACGGGCCGGACCCCTGTATCCCGCTCGCCGCCGGCGCGTGCAACTGCGGCTGCTCGGCGCTCGACGAGTGCGAAGCCTACTTCACGTGGCAGGCGACGAGGCTCGCCGGAGGCTGATCGACCAGCTCCGCAGTCGGGTCACCCCTTCGGGGGGATGATCGGCAGGAGGACGTGCGCCGGCCGCGCCGCCGCGCAGTGGAGCGTCACGTCCTTGCCGAAGACCTCCGGCGGCCGGTCGCGCGGGTCGTTGTGCTGGAAGGGTCCCACCCCCGTGAAGACCGCGCCGAGCGTCCCGAGCCCCGCGCCCGCCCCTCCCGGATATTCGTAATCGCGCCCGCGCACCGTGAGCCCGATCCGATGGCCCGCCGGCACCACGATCGACGTCGGCCAGATCTCCACGTCCAGCTCGTACACCTTCCCGGGCGTGAGCGGCTGCTTCGCGGCGTGGATGTGATACGGGCGATACGGGAGCGTCAGCCGCGGGTCGAGCTGCCTGTGCGAGGCGCGGAGCCAGCCTTGAGCGATCGGGGTGTGAGGGTCGAGCGCCCCCTGGAACGTCACCTCCCGCATGCTCGGCGTGAACACGCGCACGACGAGGAACAGGTCGGCGTCCGTCGTCTCGGACGAGACCCAGAGCTTGGCCGCGATCGGGCCGGTGATCTCGGTCTCGGCCGTGAGGGGCGGCGTGAGGAAGGTGACGCCGTCGCCGAGGCCGCCGTAGGTCACGCTGCCCTCCCGGGCGACGGGCGCGTCGGCCAGGCTGTGCCCCGCCGGATTCAGGTAGAGCTTGGTCCAGCGCGTGCGCGCGAGCGGCCACTCGCTCTCGTGCCGCTCGACGAACGTCTCGCCGGGATGCCGCACCTGGAGCAGGACCCTGGGCTGCTTCTTCCAGCCGGTGTCCGCGTCCTTCAGGAACTGGCCGAAGAACTTTTTCTGGAGCGCCACGCCGTAGTCCGTGTAGAAGTGCGTCCAGTGCTCGATGCCGTGCACCTCGAGCCACTTCTGCCGTGACGCCGCGCGCTCGAATCCCTCGAAGTTGCCGCGCGGGTGCAGGCCCTGCCCGCCCCAGTTCGCCGACGACAGCAGCGGGACGTTGACCTTCGACCAGTCGGGCATGCGCGAGCGCCAGTACTCGTCGCCGGCGAACGGGTTTTTCCAGCAATCCTCGTAGAAGTCGCTCCGGCGGGCGCCGAGCTCCTCCTCGGGGAGCGTCGGCGGCCCCGACACCCAGTCGCCCGTCATGCGCGAGCGATAGCCGCGCGTGCCCCGCCCGTGCTGGACGCGGACGACCTGCGACGGGAACCAGGTCCGGCCGAAGGTGCACAGGATGCCGCCGTGGTGCGAGAGATCGCGGTAGTAGTCGGCCGCCCCCTCCCAGACGCAGATCGCCGCCAGGTGCGGCGGCTGGAGCGCCGCCACCTGCCACTGGTTCATCGCGTAATAGGAGATGCCGTTGAGGCCGATCTTGCCGCTCGACCAGGGCTGGCGCGCCGCCCACTCGATGCAGTCGCGGAGGTCCTTCGCCTCGCGCGCCGACCAGAGGTCGAGGAACCCGGGCGAGCGGCCGGCGCCGCGCGAGTCCACGCGGACGCAGGCGTACCCGTCGTGCACCCACTTCTCCGGGTCCACCACCTCCCAGTTCTGGTACTTGTTCGTGGAGCCGGCAACGACGTCGGGATGCTCGGCGGCCATGCGGCGCCACTGATCGGTGTAGAGATCCTCGAAGTGGAGCCACTTGCCGTAGGGGCCGTATGAGAGGATGACGGGGTGCTTGCCGTCCGCGACCGGCCGGAAGACGTCAGCGCGAAGCACGAGGCCGTCGTCCACGGTGACGGGCACGTCCCAGTCGATGCGCATCCCGTCGCGGACCTCGCTCCTCGGTTCGGCCATGGAGCCACATACTATGACATCCGTGCGCTTCCGCGTCATCGAGCCCTTCCGCTCGATCTTCTACGCGCCGAACCTCGTCGCGATCCACGGCGGCCACTTCGCGGCGGAAGGCCTCGAGATCGCGCTGACGACGGCGTCGCATGAGCTCAACGCGGCGGACGCGCTTCGCGACGGGCGCGTCGACGTCGCGCTCTCGGGGCTCATGCGGAGCTTCGACCTCATCGACCGCGGCGGCCCGCGGCTCGTCCACTTCGCCGCCGTGAACGACCGCAACGGGTTCTTCCTCCTGAGCCGGGCGCCGCGCCCGCGCTTCGCGTGGTCGGATCTCGCCGGCCGCACGGTGCTCTCCTTCGCCGGCGCGCCGACGCCGTGGCTCTGCATGCAGGCGGTGCTCCGCCGCCACGGCGTCGATCCGGCGCGGGTCACGTTCGTCCGCGACCTCGGGACGCCGGAGGCGGCCGCCGCCTTCCGCGCGGGGAAGGCGGACTTCCTCGAGCACGGGCCGCCCGTCGTGGACGAGCTCATCGCGGACGGCACCGGCCATCTCGTCGCGTCGATGGGCGAGGCGACCGGGCCGGTGCCCTTCACCTCGTTCATGGCGACGCCCGAGACGCTCGCGCGCGAGCGCGCGACGCTCGTCCGCTTCACCCGCGGCTTCCACCGGGCGCAGCGCTGGATGGCGTCGGCGAGCGCGGGGGAGATCGCGGCCGTGATCGCGCCCGCGTTCCCCGAGATCGACGCCGGCGTCCGCGCGCGGGCCGTCGAGCGCTACCTCCGGCAGGGGACGTGGAACCGCGAGCCGGTGCTCACGCGCGCGGGGTACGAGGCGCTGGAGGAAATCCTCCTGGGCGGCGGGTTCATCAAGCGCCGCCACTCGTTCGACGCCCTCGTGGACACCGAGATCGCCTCCGAAGCCGTCGCCGGCTAGTCTGGTCAATCTTCGCCCGGCGTTGTCACGGTCCGTGCCATCCTGCACGGGCGGGAGGGGGGTACTGTCTCGTAACCCCACGTAGTCTCGTAGGCTTTTCCGGTAACCCCCGGTGGCACCCCGGATGCACCCCTCGGGGTGCTCATGAAGCGCGCATTTCTAGCGATGGCAGTCGGGGCGACGATGCTGGGACCGGCCGCGGGCCTGGCCGATCAGACCCCGGCGCCGACCCAGCCGAAGGCCGAGACGGTGGTTCGCCGGAAATCCACCATCAAGCCGGCCGCGCGCCTGCGGCTCGGCCCGGTCGTCCGCTTCGCGGGCACCGGGATCTGGTCGCTCGTCGACGCCGACCTGGTGGCTGAGTTCTTCGAGAATCGATTCGGCCGGCCGCTGCCCGTGAGCGCGTGGGGCCAGACGGCCCTGCACGACCGGCTGCGCCTCGACCACCGGAACGCCTTCGACGTCGCGGTCCACCCCGACAGCCCCGAGGGACGGGCGCTCATGGCGTTTCTGCGAGATCAGGGGGTCCCGTTCGTGGCGGTCCGCGCGCGCATGCGGGGCGCTTCGACGGGCGCCCACGTCCATATCGGCCCCGAGTCCTGCCGGTTCGCGCCGTGGTGGCGCCCCACGCAGGTCGCGAAGCTCAAGAACGAGCGCGTCGCGCTCGTGAGCTACCGTCATCGGGGCGCCGCCGAGCTCCGGACGCGTCCCGTCGTGGTCCCGGACGACCGCGCCGCGGCCGGCTCCCTCAGCAGCAAGGATCGTTTCGCGGACGACGCGGCCCCAACGCCGCCGGTCATATGAGTGACCTCGCCGAGACCCCGAACCTCGCGGCCTACTACTGCCCCGGCTGCTCCCCGGACCGCGACCCGCTCGAGGAGATCCTGACCGTGCGCTGGTGCAACACGCACCAGCCCATGCTCGGGGGCTTCGACGACGAGCGGGTCGAGCTCGGCAAGGACATCACGTATTCGTCGGGCGACGCGGAGGCCGCGACGAATCGTCCGTGGTGCGAGCTGGTGCATCGCGCCTCCAGGCGCGCGTAACCCCCGCCCGAGCCGCCCTTCAGGACACCCGCCCGAGATAGGCCCGCGCCACGCGCGCGTCCCTCGCGATCTCGCCGGCGCGCCCCGCGAGGACGATGCGGCCCCGCTCCAGCACGTAGCCGCGGTCGGCGATCTCCAGCGCCGCCTCGGCGAGCTGCTCGACGACGAGCAGCGTCAGGCCGTCGTCGCGGAGCCGCGCTAACGCCGCGAACACCTCGGCCGCGAGCCGTGGCGCGAGCCCGAGCGACGGCTCGTCGAGGAGCAGGAGCCGCGGGCGCGCCATGAGCGCGCGCGCGATCGCGAGCATCTGCTGCTCGCCGCCCGAGAGCGTGCCCGCGGGCAGGCGCCGTCGCTCGCGGAGGATCGGAAACCGGTCCAGCTGGCGCTCCACGTCCTCGGCCACGCCCGCGTCGCGGCGGCTGTAGGCGCCGAGGCGGAGGTTGTCGAGGACGCTCTGGTCGGGAAAGATCAGGCGCCCTTCCGGCACGAGGGCGATCCCGTGGCGGGCGATCCAGTGGGCGGGGCGGCCGGCGAGGTCCCGCCTCTCGAACGCCACTCGCCCGCGCGAGGCGCGCGCGAGGCCGGCGATGGTCTTGAGGGTCGTGCTCTTGCCGGCGCCGTTCGCGCCGATGATCACCGCGATCTCGCCGCGCCGCACCTCGAAGGAGAGCCCGTGCAGGACCTCCATGCGGTCGTACGCGGTCACGAGGTCGGCGACCTCGAGCAGCGCCTCGCCCGTGTCGCGCGCGCCCGCGCGGTCGAGCGCGGCCGCCCGCCCGCGAGGCGCGCCGAGATAGGCCTCGACGACGGCGGGGTCCTGCTGGACGGCGGCCGGCGGGCCGGAGGCGATCGTGCGCCCGTAGTTGAGGACGGTGACGCGGTCGGAGACGCCCATGACGAGGTCCATGTGATGCCCGACCAGGAGCACCGCGGTGCCCGTCGCGCGGACGCGCGCGATCAGGTCGGCGAGCGCGGCGATCTCCTCCTGGGAGAGGCCCGCCGCCGGCTCGTCGAGCAGGAGCACCGCGGGCCGTCGCGCGAGCGCCCGCGCGATCTCCACGAGCCGCCGGTGGCCGAACGGCAGGTTCCGGGCGAGCTCGTGCGGATCGCCCCGGTACCCGACGAAGTCGAGGAGCCCGCGCGCTTCTGCCGCGAGCCGCCGCTCGCCCGCCCGCACCCCCGGCAGGCCCAGGAGCGCGGCGGCGAGCGAGCCCGGCCGCCCGCCGCGAAGCCCGATCCTCACGTTGTCGAGGACGCTCAGCGTCTCGAAGAGGTGCGTGGTCTGGAACGTCCGCCCGATCCCCGCGCGCGCGATGCGGTGCGGCGGGAGCCCGGCGAGCGAGCGCCGGCCGAAGTCCACCGCGCCCGCCGACGGGCGATAGAAGCCGCTGAGGATGTTGAGCAGCGTCGTCTTGCCGGCGCCGTTCGGCCCGATGAGGCCGTGGACCCGGCCCGGCGGCAGCGTCAGCTCGCCGCCGGCCACGGCGAGGATGCCGCCGAAGCGCATCTCGAGCCCGCGCGCCTGGAGGGGCGGCGCCTCGACGGCGGCCATCCGCCACTCGAGCGACTCGCCCGCGTCGGCGGTGGCCCGGCCGCGCCGCGCGAGCGCCCCGACGACGCCGCCGGGCAGGAAGTAGATGGAGCCGAGGAGGAGCGCGCCGTACATCACGAGCCGGTAGTCCGCGATCCGCTGGAGGACCTCGGGGAGGACGATGAGCACGACGGAGCCGACGACGGGCCCGGCGACGCGGCCGAGGCCGCCGAAGAGGACGATCAGGAGGAACAGGATCGAGGTCTGCAGCGTGAAGCTGTCCGGGCTCACGAAGCCCGCCAGGAACGCGTAGAGGCATCCGCCGACCGCCGCGAACGCCGCGCCGAGCGTGAAGGCCACGGTGCGGACCAGGTAGGGGCTGAGTCCGAGGGACTCCGCCGCGAGCTCGCTGTCGCGGACGCCGACGAGCGCGCGCCCCCACGGCGACCGCGCGAGGTTCCGCGCCAGCGTGAGGCTCGCGAGGACGGCGAGGCCGACGACGTAGTAATAGCGCGGCAGCGTCAGCTCGAGCCCCCCGAGCCGCGGGCGCGGGATGTCGGCGATCCCGCCGAATCCGCCCGTGAGCGCGTCCCACTCGATCAGGCCGTGCTCCACGATGATGCCGAACGCGATCGTCACCATCGCGAGGTATGGCCCGGAGACGCGGAGCGAGGCGAGGCCCAGCACGGCGCCGACGGCGACGCCGAGCACGGCGGCCAGGGGGAGCGCGAGCCAGAAGGACAGCCCGGCGCGCGCGGCGACGATCGCGCCCGCGTACGCGCCGAGCGCGTAGAAGCCCGCCTGGCCGAGCGACACCTGGCCCGAGGCGCCGGCGAGCACGTTGAGGCCGGTGGTAACGACGATGCTGATGCCGATCAGCATCGCGACGAAGAGGTAGTAGGTGTTGGCGGTGACGAGGGGGACGAGGGCGGCGAGAAGGATCGCGAGCGCGCCGGCGAGCCGCAGCACGCCTACACGCGCCGGGGCGCCGGGACCCCGAAGAGCCCCCACGGCCGGGCCAGCAGCACGAGGATCACGAGGCCGAAGCCGACGATCTCGCGGACGCCCGTTCCGAGGTACCCGGCCACGACCGACTCGACGATCCCGTAGAGGATGCCGGCGACGACGATCCCCCGCGCGCTCTCGATCCCCCCGATGATCGCCACCGCGAAGGCCTTCAACCCGATCGTCGTGCCCATGGTCGCCGAGACGTTGAGGAGCGGCGCGAGGAGGATCCCGGCCACGCCGGCGAGGACCGAGGAGAGCGCGTAGGCGACGCTGATCGTCCGCGTGACGTCGATCCCCATGAGCCGGGCCGCGTCGTGGCCGAACGCCACCGCGCGGAGCGCGCGGCCGGCGAGCGTGCGCCGGAACGCGAGCTCCACCAGGACCATCAACGCGATCCCGACCGCCGGGACGAGCAGCTCGTGCGGGTACACGCCGGCGCCGAGGATCGTCCACGGCTTCCGCGCGAGGCCGGACGGGAACGCGCGGGCGTCCTTGCCGAAGAGGAGCATCGTGACGTTCTCGGCGATGATCCCGAGCGCGATCGTCGCGAGGAGCCAGGCGATGGACGACGCGGCGAGGAACGGGCGCACGGCCACGCGCTCCACGAGCACGCCGAGCGCCGCCAGCGCCGCGAGCGTCACCAGCACGGCCGGGACCAGGGGCCAGCCCGCGCCGACGTGGAGCGCGTACGCGATGACGGCGCCGACCATCACCGACTGGCCCTGCGAGAAGTTGACCGTGCGGCTCGTGGCGTAGGTGATGTTGTAGCCGAGTGCCACGAGCGCGTACATGCTACCGAGCGCGAGCCCGCTGAAGAGAAGCTGGACGATCACCTACTTCATCGCGACGGGGACGATCTTGCCCCCCTGCCACGTGACGAGGATGTAGTCGTTCTCGGTCAGCGCGTCGTGCTCCTCGAGCGTGAACGGCCGCCGGTACGTCTTGATGAGCCCGCGGTGCTCGCCGAGATTCTCGAGCGCGTCGCGGACCTTCGCCCCGTCGGCGGCGCCCGCGCGCTCGATCGCGAGCGCGACGAGGTGCATGGCGTCGTAGGCGTTCGCGGTGCCGACCGGCGCCAGGATGTCCTCCGGGCCCTTCACGCCGTACTTCGCCTTGAGCGCGGCGATGACGCGCTCGCCGACGGCGCTCTGCCTGCCGAAGAACGAGTAGGTCTGCACGAAGACGACCGACTCGGAGAGCTCGCCGGTCAGCTCCGCGAACCGGCCGCCGCTGATCCCCCAGTGGGAGACCGTGGGGACGTCCCAGCCGATCTTGGCCCGGCTCTTCACGACCTGCGCGCCCTCGGGGGCGTTGGCGACCATCACGATCGCGTCGGCGCCGCCGTTCTTCAGGCGCAGGAGCTGCGCGCTCATGTCGGAGTCGTTCCAGTTGAACTTCTCGAAGCCGACCGGCTGGGCGCCGAGCTTGGCGAACCACTTCGTGAGCCCCTCCTGGTTCGAGGCGCCCCAGGGCGTGTTCTCGAGGATCACGCCGGGCTTCCGCTTGCCGAGCTTCTCGGTCACGTGCTTCGCCAGGAAGTGGTCCACGATGTCATCGTTGGCGGAGACGCGGAACATGAAGTTGGGCGTCCGGCCGTTGCGGGTGATCGCCGTCGCGGCGGCCCACGTCCCGACGTACGGCACGCGCAGCTCGTGGAACACCGGCAGCATCGCGAGCCCCACGGGCGAGTGGAGCCCGCCGAAGACCGCGACCGCCCGCTCGCGCTCGATCACGTCGCGCGCGGCCGTCACGCCCTTCGAGGGGTTGCCCTCCTCGTCGCGGATGACGAGCTCGACCTTGCGGCCGCCGAGCAGGCCGCCCCGGGCGTTGATCTCGTCGATGGCGACGGTGAGGCCGCGCTTGATCGCCTCGCCCGAGAGCGCCGAGCCGCCCGACATGGCGGCGACGAGGGCGACCGTGATCGGCGGCTTCGCCTGGGTCCAGCCGACCGTGGCCTGCGTCACGAGCACACCGAGCGACAGGAGCGCGAGTCCGAGCACGTTCATGCGGCGCATATGGCCTCCAGGGGCAGAGTGACCGGATACTACCACGCGAGTGGCGTTGGTGGCAGCATCACGCGTCGCGCGTCGCTCCGGGGATTACGTCTCGCGATCGGCGTCATAGCCGAGTATCCTCAGGACGCGGAACATTCGGCATGACGGTCACACGCGCCGCGCTCGCGGTCGTCCTCACCCTCGGCGTTTTGGTCGCGCCGCTCGCCGCTGAGACGCAGCCGCCGGCGAAAGCCCCGAGGATCGGCTTCCTCGGGGGTGCATCGCCGTCTGCCGCCTCGCACTTCCTCGACGCGTTCCGGCGAGGCCTGCGCGAGCGTGGTTACGTCGAGGGGCAGAACATCGTCATCGAGTACCGCTGGGCCGAGGGGAGGCAAGAGCGTCTCCCCGGCCTCGCCGCAGAGTTGGTCGGTCTCAAGGTTGACGTTATCGTTGCGGCGATCACCACGGCGGCGCTCGCAGCCAAGAACGTGACCACGACGATTCCCATCGTCATGATGGTCGTTAACGAGCCTGTCAGGGTGGGACTTGTCGCAAGCCTCGCGCGGCCGGGCGGAAATATCACGGGCCTGGCCGCCATCAGCGATGAGTTATGGCCCAAGCAGCTGGAGTTGTTGAAGGAGGCCGTTCCGATGGTCTCCCGTGTGGCCGTGCTCTGGAATCCGGCCAATTTCTCCCACGGACCAGCGTTGAAAGGTATCGTGGTTGCAGCCCGGTCGTTAGGGATGCAGCCTCAGCTCCATGAGGCGCGAGGTCCCGACGAATTCGACAGCGCCTTCGCGGCGATGACCAGAGCGCGAGCCGGCGCGCTTCTCGTCGTGGCGGACACGCTGTTCTTTCTTCACCGAACACGGATCGCAGACCTCGCCGCGAAGGCGCGGCTGCCGGCGATGTATGGCTCAAGGGAGCATGTCGAGGTCGGGGGCCTTCTGGCCTATGCCGCCGACTACGCCGATTTGTACCGGCGCGGCGCCACCTACGTGGACAAGATCCTGAAGGGCGCCAGGCCCGCCGGTCTGCCCGTCGAGCAACCCACCAAGTTCGAGTTGGTGATCAACCTCAAGACCGCGAAGGCGCTCGGGCTCACGATCCCGCGGTCGGTCGTGCTGCGCGCGGATCGGGTGATCGAGTGACTCGCGTTGTCGAGGAGAAACCTTGAGACGCGCCCCGTCGCTGCTGCTCCGCGCGCTCGCGCTGCTCCCGCTGGCCGCCGCCTGCACGACGCCCGCCCGGCCGGTGCCCGCGCTCGACCGCATCACGCACGTGATCGTGATCTACCAGGAGAACTGGAGCTTCGATGGGCTCTTCGGGAAATTCCCGGGGGCCAACGGTCTCGCGCGCGCCGCGGCCACGGTTCCGCAGACGGACAAGGCGGGAAAACCCTACGCGGTCCTGCCGCCCGCGCTCGACTACCGGGGCATGCCCGACCGGCGCATCCCCGAGGGCCTGCCCGTCGCGCCGTTCGACCTGGCTCCGTACGTCCCGCCCTCCGACACCGCGGGAAATCCCGTTCACCGCTTCTACCAGCAGCAGTACCAGATCAACGGCGGCAGGATGGACCGGTTCGTGGCGTGGGGCGGCGTCGGCGGGCTCGTCATGAGCTACTACGACGCGACGGACATGCCGGTCGGCAGGCTGGCGCAGCAGTACGTCCTCGCCGACAACTTCTTCCACGCCGCGTTCGGCGGCTCGTTCCTCAACCACGCCTGGCTGATCTGCGCCTGCACGCCGGCGTGGCCCGAGGCACCTGCGGATCGGCGACGTCACGCCCGACGGGTACGTGGTCAACACCGCGTACACCGTGAACCAGCCTCACCCGGCGCGCATCACCGACGCGCGCCAGCTCCTGCCGAATCTGACGGCGCCGACGATCGGCGACCGGCTCAGCGACAAGGGCGTCTCGTGGGCGTGGTACGCGGGCGGCTGGGACGACGCGCTCGCCGGCCGGGCGCACCGGATCTTCCAGTACCACCATCACCCGTTCGCCTACTTCGCGCGCTGGGCCGACGGCACCGCGGAGAAGGCCCGACACCTGAAGGACGAGAGGGATTTTCTCACCGACCTCCGCGCCGGGCGCCTGCCCGCCGTGTCGTTCATCAAGCCGCTGGGCCCGGACAACGAGCACCCGGGCTACGCGAACCTCTCGACGGGGCAGGCGCACGTCGCCGAGATCGTGCAGGCCGTCATGGCGAGCCCGTACTGGCCGGGCACGGCGATCATCATCACGTACGACGAGAACGGCGGCCGCTGGGACCACGTGCCGCCGCCGAGGACCGATCGCTGGGGCCCGGGGACGCGCGTGCCGGCGGTCATCGTGTCGCCCTGGGCGAAGCGCCGTCACGTGGACCACACGCTCTACGACACGACGTCGATCCTGAAATTCATCGAGACGCGCTGGGGACTGGCGCCGCTCGCGACGCGGGACGCCGCCGCCAACGACCTGACCGCCGCGTTCGACCTCGGGCGCTAGTGTCCCGTCCTCGACGTCATGTCGAGCGCCCGCCAGCGCGCGGCGCCGGGGCCGCCGGGTACGCGCGGCAGGGATCGCGGGACCACGCGGCACGCGTGCGCCGCCCCGTTGCGGCTGGGCTCCACCGGGGGACGCGGGGCCCGCCGCCCGCGGGCGGGAACGGATCCCGTCGACCCCTGCCGCACGCGCCCGTCGGCCCGGTGCGCGGCCCGAACGCGCGGCCGTCGTTAACATGACTTCGCGGACGGAACGCTAGTCGGCCGAGAACTTCTGCGTGTTGCCCATGTGGGGCCACACGTACGCCTGGACGTTCGCCAGGATCTGCTTGACGTGATTGCGGTCGTGGTGGACCCACTCCTGCAGGAGGTCGGCCACGCGCAGGCGGCCGACCTTCGGGTGCTCGCCGGCGCGCTCGAGATCCTCGGCGCCGAGGCCCCGCACGAGCGCGACGCTGTCGTCACGCATCCGCGCGAGCGCGCCGAGCAGGGCCGCGCCGTCCCGCTCGCAGTCGCGCCGCTCGCGCGCCACCTCGTCCTGGTCCCAGGTCTGGAGCCGCGGCGTGGTTTCGGCGAGGATGATCCGGATGCGGCCGGCGAAGCCGCGGCGCTCGGTCTCGATCAGGTGGCCGAGGACCTCCTTGACGCACCACTCGCCGGACGCGGGGTGGAACGCGAGCGCCTGCGCCGGGAGCGCGGTCACCTCGGCGCGCAGCGTCCTCATGGCGCTGCGCAGGAGCTCGGCGACGACGGCGGGCGCGGGCGCGGCGTGCGTCATCGGCCCCAGAGCCGCTCGGTGGCGATCGCGGCGCCGGCCTTGAGCGCCCCGAGCTTGGCCCAGACGACGCTGTCCGCGACCATCTCGGAGCCGGCGAAGGTGCCGAAGCCGCAGTCCGTGGACGCGATCACGCGCGTGCGGTCACCGACCGCGTCCACCGCCTGGCAGATGCGGTCGGCGACGACCTCGGGATGCTCGACGTAGTTCGTCGTCGTGTCGATCACGCCGGGCAGCAGGAGCATCGCGTCGGGCAGCGGATGGCGCTTGAATACGCGGTACTCGTGCTGGTGGCGCGGGTTCGCCAGCGGCAGGGAGAGGGCGCCGACGCGCGCCCGATAGAGGAGGGGCAGTACGGCCTCGAGCGGCACGTCGTGGGTGTGCGGGCCGTCGTAGTTCCCCCAGCAGACGTGCAGGCGGATCCGCTCGGGCGGGATGCCCGCGGTCGCGCGGTTGATCGCGTCCACGTGGAGCTCCACCATCTGCTGGAACCGCTCGAGCGGCTCGTGCTGGAAGAACCGCGCGCGCTCCATGGCGAGGTCGGGGCAGTCCACCTGGAGTAGCAGGCCATAGGAGTGGATGAGCTCGTACTCCTTGCGCATCTCCCGGGCGAGCGCGGTCACGTAGCGCTCGTGGGAGTCGTACCAGGCCGAGAGCAGGATCGTGGCGATGACGCCCGGTGAGGCGGCCGTCATGAACCGCTCGGCGAACTTCCTCGGGTGGGCGTCCGTGTGACGGAGGAAGAGCTCGCACTCGCGCTTGGCGTCGCCGAGGTCGGCGTACTCGACCTCGGCGACGGCCTGCGGGGCGTTGCCGATCCGCGCCGCCCCGCGGCGGCGGGCCTCGAGCAGCGCGGCGTAGTCCGGGAAGTCGATGAGGTCGCGCGCGAGGGCGCGGCGGCTCTCGCCCCCGAAGCCGCGCATGCGCCGGGCCACGTAGGTCGAGAACCCCGGGCGCGGCTGCTCGCCGTCGTTGCCGACGTCCACGCCGGCCTCGAGCTGCTTGTCGATCATCCGGCGCATCGCGGCGTCGATCTCGCGCTCGAGGGCGGCGCCGTCCACGGCCTCGCCGCGGTCCTGCCGCACCAGGAGCTCGCGCAGCGCCGCGGGCCGCGGCAGGCTGCCGACGTGGGTGACGAGGATCCGCTTCTCGCTCCGCTGCACCGTGTCCTCCGCCGGCCTGGGTCGTGGGGGTGATTCTAGTCGAGATCGTGGCCGCACGCCCGCCCTTGACCTCGTCGCCCTCCCCGGCATAGGTTTCTAGGCGCACCGGGCGGCGCGTCCGGATCTCGCCAGCGAGGAGCGGCAATGACAGAGCGGAGCGTTCGGCGTGCCGTCCAGGCGGCCCTGATCGCCGCGACGCTGCTCGCGGCCCGCCCTGAAGTCTCGGCCGCGGCGTGCACCCCGCCGAGGGTCGCCGTCACCACGAGCCTCGCGATGAAGTACTGCGCGGACCCCGCGTTCAACGGGGTGATCGCGAACCAGCTCCAGCGGATCCGCGGCGACGTCCGCGCGCAGCGTCAGGCCGGGAAGCTCATCGTCTACGCCAGCACGCCGATCAGCCCGCGCGGCGGCGGGTTCGAGCCCGTCAACATCGAGATTGCGGCCTCGGTCAAGGTCAGGCTCGAGAAGGAGTACGGTGGCGCTGTGTGGGTGCTCGACCCCGGCACGTACCAGATGCCCGACGTCGACGGCAAGCCGGCCGGCGGCGGCGAGTACATGGTGATGTTCACCGAGCTCCTCGCCGGCGAGGACGGCACCGGCAAGGACTTCGACATGGCCCATTTCACGGGGCCGGGCGACATGCGCGCCTTCTTCGGCTGCGGCCGGGACGACGTCACCGGCTGCCTCGGCCGCTACGTCGCGACGCGCGCGGCGACGGATGGCAGATTCCGCCAGGAGGTCGCCGACAACGCGCCGCGCCGGCATGCGTTCGTCCGCTACTACGCCCTCCGCGCGTCGAGCGCCTACTCGAGCGGCGCGCACGACGAGTGGAACGTCGTCGTGAAGATCAACCGCAAGCGGCGCCTCGGCGAGCAGATCGCGATGTTCTTCGACGGCCGTCCGGCATCGCCGGCGGAGATGGAGACCGAGGTCTCACCCGGCTACGAAGTGCGCTGACCTGGAGGTGCCATGAGACTCGTCCGACGCACGCTGGTCGTGCTGCTCACGGTGGTGGCGCTGGCGGCGCCCGCGCCCGCGGGCGACACGCTCAACGCCTACTCGATCTGGCCGGAGAACTGGGCCCGGCCGATGCTCCAGGAGTTCGAGAAGGCGACCGGGATCAAGGTGAACTTCGTCCGCTTCTCGTCGGGCGAGGCGCTGGCGCGCCTGATCGCCGAGAAGAACAACCCGCGCGTCGACGTCCTCTTCGGCGGGCCGGTGGAAACCTTCGCGGCCGGGATCAAGGAGGGGATCTTCGAGCCGCACAAGCCGCCGACGTTCGCGACGCTGCCCGCGCGCTTCAAGCACGCGGAGGGCTACTGGGTCGCCATCGCCGACGACCCGCTCGTCTTCATGAGCAACACGAAGTTCCTGAAGGAGAACAACCTGAAGCCTCCGGCCTCGTGGGACGATCTCCTGAACCCCGCGTACAAGAACATGCTCCAGATGGCCGACGCGCGCACGTCGGGCACCGCGGTGACCCGGATCTTCTCGATCCTCGAGGTCAACGGGCGCGACGAGCAGAAGGCCTTCGAGTACATGAAGAAGAAGCGTCGCAACGTCCAGCTCTACACGAAGAGCGGGGGCGGCGGCACGCTGCCGGTGGGGCTCGGCCAGGCCGGCGCCGGTATCTTCTTCATCGTGGACGCGCTCGACACCAAGGCCAAGGGCTACGACGTCACGATCAGCTTCCCGCGGGAAGGGATCGGCACCTCGGCCGAGGCGATCGCGCTGATCAAGGGGGCGAAGAACCCGGAGCTCGGCCGGAAGCTGATCGACTGGGCGGCGTCGCCCGCGATGCAGCGCCTGTACGCTCCGCACAAGATCAACTTCGTTCCGGCCCACCCCGAGGTGGCGGTCGAGCCGGGCCTGGCCGAGGTGCTCCGGGGCGCCAGGATCTTTCCGATCGACGACGCCTACGCGGGCGCCAACCGCAAGCGCATCGTCGAGCGCTGGGTGAACGAGGTCCTCAATCTCAAGGAGTGAGACGCTGCGCCGGGACCCGGCGCTCCTCGTCACCGTCGTCCTGCTGTGGGCGCTCCTCGTCCTGTTCGTGATCTTCCCGCTCGGGGCGCTGCTCGGCCGGGTGTTCCTCGACGGCGGGCGGCCGGCGCTCGGTCCGCTCGTCGCGATCCTCCGCGACCCGAACAACCTCCGCGCCCTCGGCAACAGCCTCCTCCTCGGGACGCTGGTCGGGCTCGCCGGCACCGGGCTCGGCTTCCTCTTCGCCTTCACCGCCGCGCGCGCGAACCTGCCGCGGGCGTGGGTCGCCGTGCTCGACGCGACGACGCTTCTGCCGCTGATCTCGCCCCCGTTCACGACCGCGATCGCGATGATCTTCTCCTTCGGCGCGCGCGGGCTCCTGACCCACCAGCTCCTCGGCCTCAAGGGCTTCACGGTCTACGGCCTCTGGAGCACGCTCTTCTCGGAGACGCTGACGTATTTTCCGATCGCCTACCTGACGCTCAAGCCGATCTTGGCCGCCATCGATCCCAACGTCGAGGACATGGCCGCGAGCCTGGGCGGCTCCCGCTGGCGCGTCTTCCGGACGGTGACGCTGCCGCTGGCGGTGCCGGGCCTCGCCAACGCCTTCCTCCTCCTCTTCGCGGCGTCGCTCGCCGACTTCGCCACGCCGCTCATCCTGGCCGGCAACGCCTTCCCCGTGCTGCCGACCCAGGCGTATCTCCAGATCACGGGCCTCTTCGACCTCAAGGGCGGCGCCGTGCTCTCCTTCGTCCTGCTGGTCCCGGCGTTCGTCGTGTACCTCCTGCAGCGCTACTGGGTCGGACGGCGGTACTACGTCACCGTCACCGGCAAGAGCGGCGGGGAGACGGCGATCAAGAGCGTGGTGCCCTGGGTCCGCTGGCTGCTCCTGGCCGCGTGCCTGCTGGTCGCCGCCGTCATCGGCTACTTCTACGCGCTCCTCGCCTACGCGTCGGTCGTCGTCGCCCTCGGGGCGAATCACGCGGTCACCTGGCGCCACTACCACGTGATCTTCACCGAGGGTGTCAGGGCCATCGTGGACACGCTGATCATCGCGGGCATCGGGATGCCGCTCGGCGGCGTCTACGGCATCGTGCTCGGCTATCTCGTCGCGCGAAAGGCGTTCCCCGGACGCCGGACGATGGAAGTCGTCTCCATGGTGAACTACGCGCTGCCGGGGACGATCGTGGGGATCGCCTATCTCATCGCGTTCAACGACCCGCCGCTGGTCCTGACCGGCACGGCGCTGATCATCATCGCCTGTTACGTCTTCCGCTACAGCCCGACCGGGATCCGGACGACGGTGGCCCTCCTCCAGCAGATCGATCCGAGCCTCGAGGAGGCGTCCCGGTCGCTGGGCGCGGGCAGCGGCACGACGTTCCGCCGGGTCACGCTGCCCCTGATCGTCCCCGCGTTCTTCGCCGGCCTCGGCGTGGTTTTCATCCGCTCGATGACGGCGATCAGCGCGACGATCTTCCTCATCTCGATCAACTGGACGCTGATCACCGTCCGGATCCTCGAGAACATGACCGAGCTTTCGCTCGGCCCGGCGGCGGCGTTCTCGATGCTGGTCGTCGCGATCGTGTTCGCGGTCATGAGCGCGCTCGCCTGGCTCCTCCGGCGGCTCCGCGCCCGGGGCGAGGTCGCGGTGGCGAGCCTCCTGGGCGAGTGATGATGAGCGCGCGCGTGGCCGAGGAGCGCCATGGGTCCCCCGGGGCGCGCCGAGCGTTGGGGGGTGTGGGGGGCCGTGTCGGGGCCCCCCACGTGCTCGGATGAGCGCGCGCGTGGCCGAGGAGCGCCACGGGTCCCCCGGGGCGCGCCGAGCGTTGGGGGGTGTGGGGGGCCATGTCGGGGCCCCCCACGTGCTCGGATGAGCGCCGTCGGCATCCGCCTCGACCGCCTCACCAAGCGCTTCGCCCATCGCGTGCGGGGCGAGGTCCACGCCGCGCGGGACGTGAGCCTCAGCGTCGAGCCCGGGGAATTCGTGACCCTGCTCGGCCCGTCCGGCTGCGGCAAGACGACCACGCTCCGGATGATCGCCGGCTTCGAGCAGCCCGACGCGGGGCGCGTCTTCATCGGCGGCGAGGACGTGACGGGGCTCGCGGCCAATCGGCGGAACCTCGGGTTCGTGTTCCAGAACTACGCGCTCTTCCCCCACCTCACGGTCTTCGAGAACGTCGCCTACGGGCTCCGCGTGCAGCGGCGGCCCGAGGCCGAGATCGCGCGCGCCGTCGGCGAGATCCTCGGCATGGCGGGGCTCGCGGGCCACGAGCGGCAGTTCCCGCAGCAGCTCTCCGGCGGCGAGCAGCAGCGCGTGGCCCTCGCGCGGGCGATCGTCATCCGGCCCCGCGTGCTCCTCTTCGACGAGCCGCTCTCGAACCTGGACGCCAAGCTCCGCCTGCACATGCGCGGGGAGATCCGCGGACTCCAGAAGGCGCTGTCGATCACCGCGGTGTACGTCACGCACGACCAGGAAGAAGCCATGGCGATCTCCGACCGCATCGCGGTGATGAGCGGCGGGACGATCGTCCAGGAGGGGACCGCCGAGGATCTCTATCGCAGGCCGGGCTCCGAGTTCGTCGCGCAGTTCATCGGTCGGGTGAACCTCGTGTCGGCGCGCGTCCTCGCGACGGCCGCCGGCCGGGTGGACGTCGAGGCGATGGGCCACCGGCTGCGCGTGGAAGACGCCGGGCTCGCGCCGGCCCCTGGCGAGGCCGTCCGCCTGGTCGTTCGTCCCGAGGCGGTGGAGCTCCTGCCGCCGGGAGGCGAGGGCCCGCCGGGCGTCGTGCTCGCCCGCACCTTCCTCGGCGAGAAGGTCGAGTATCAGGTGCGGTTCGGCACGGACGTGCTCCAGGTCACCCAGTACAACCCCGGGCCGCGCGCCGCGTGGGCACCCGGCCAGCCCGTCGTCGTCAGGCTGCCGGCCGAAGGCCTCCGGCTCCTCCGCGGGGCGTGATGCGGCGCCGGCTCGCGCCCGCCGTCGTGGCGCTCGCGCTGGCGCTGCCGGGTGCGCCGGCGCCGGCCGGCGGCCAGGCGCCCGAGCTCCACGGCGAGAGCTCGGTGTTCGTGAGCTCCGGGATCGCCGTCGTGTGGGGCGTCCTGCGCGCGCCGGTCGAGGACGAGACGCAGGTCGTCATCCGCGTCGCGCTCGCCGGCGCCGCGTACGCGTACGTCCGTGTCGACGCGGTGGATCCGTTCACGCGCGCGCGCCGTCCGGTCGCCCCCGGCTCGGCCGTGACCGGGAGCGTCGACGTCCGGAGCCCACGCGCGACGTTCGGCGACTTTCCCCGGCGGGAGATCCGGCTCTATCGCACGGCGGATGACTGGCGCGCGGACGCGCCCGCGCTGACGATCTACTATCTCGGCGTTCCCGACACCACGCCCGAGTTCGCGTCCGAGCCGGCGCTGCTCGGCTACCTGGCCGCCGCCGTGGCGAAGGCTCGCGCGCCCGTCCAGCCTTGACAAGGCGCCGCCCGCGGCGGAGAGTGCCCCCTACATGACCACTCGTGATCGTTCACGATGGCTCGCCGCCGTCGTCGCATTCGTCCTGGTCTCAGCACTGACGGGCGGGACCAGCGCGCAGGCTCAGCCCGAAGGGCAGCTGGCGATCGCCTTCGACGCCTCGATCGCCCCCACGTTCCTCGATCCCGCCGAGACCTCCGGGCTCGGCACGCCCTTCGTGTTCATGTACGCGCTCCACGACGCGCTGATGAAGCCCCTGCCCGGCAACGACATGGCGCCGTGCCTGGCCGAGTCCTGGCGGGAGAGCGCGGACGGGCTCACGTACGAGTTCAAGCTGCGCGAGGGGCTCAAGTTCCACAACGGCGACCCCTTCACCGCCGAGGACGTGAAGTTCAGCTTCCTGCGCTACAAGGGCGCGTCGGCCAAGCTCCTCCACGAGCGGGTGAAGTCGGTGGACGTCCTCGACCCGTATCGCGTGCGGTTCGTGCTGCACAAGCCCTGGCCGGACTTCCTCGTCTTCTACGCGACCCCGGCCACGGGCGCCGCCTGGGCCGTGCCGAAGAAGTACATCGAGAAGGTCGGCGAGGACGGCTTCAGGCGTCAGCCCGTCGGGCTCGGACCCTACCGCTTCGTGAGCATGACCCCCGGCCTCGAGATCGTGCTCGAGGCGAACGAGCAGTACTGGCGCAAGAAGCCGTCGATCAAGCGCATCGTCATCAAGGGCGTCCCCGACCGCACGACGCGGCTCGCCATGCTGAAGACGGGCGAGGTGGACATCGGCTACCTGATGGTCGGCCTCGAGGCGGCGACGGTCAAGGCCGATCCCAAGCTGCGCCTGGCCCAGGTGATCCCGTCGGCGACGTGGTGGGTGGAGTTCCCCGAGCAGTGGAAGCCGGGCTCGCCGTGGCACGACCGCCGCGTGCGGCTGGCGGTGAACCTCGCCATCGACAAGCAGGGCATCAACGAGGCGGAGCGGCTCGGCTACTCGCGTCTCACGGGCTCGATCATCCCGAGCGTCATGGAGTTCCAGCTGCGGATCCCACCGTATCCCTACGACCCCGCGCGGGCGAAGCGCCTCCTGGCCGAGGCCGGCTATCCCAACGGCTTCGACGCCGGCGACATCACGCCCCTCCCGCCGTTCACCACGATGGGGGAGGCCGTCGCCAACAACCTGGGCGCGGTGGGCATTCGCACGCGGGTGCGGAGCCTCGAGCGGGCGGCGTTCCTCGAGGCGTGGCGGGCGAAGAAGCTCACGGGCCTCATCATGAACGCGACGGCCGCGCAGGGCAACGCCGCCTCCCGCATCGAGACGTTCGTCGCCAGCGGCTCAGCGTACGTTTACGGCGGGTATCCGGACATCGACGATCTTTTCGTCCAGCAGGCGCAGGAGCGCGACCGCAAGCGGCGCGAGGCGCTGCTGCACCAGATCCAGCGGCTGATGCACGAGCGCGTCATGCACGCGCCGATCTTCGAGCCCGCCACGCTGCACGGCGTCGGACCGCGCGTGGAGGAGCCGGCGATCGGCCTGAACCCGCTGCTCTACTTCGCCGGGCCCTACGAGGAGATGCGCCTGCGCAAGCCCTGATCGAGGAGGCGCGTCGTGAGCATGATCGGTCACGTCCGCGCTCCAGCGCGCTCTACATCGACTGATCCGCCGGTCGCCGTCCCCTCAGATCACGCCCTCGGTCTTGAGGCGCTGGAGCGCCTGGTCGTCGAGGGAGAGCCAGTCGCGGTAGACCTCGGCGTTGTGCTGGCCGAGCAGCGGCGCCGGCTCGAGAGCGGTGGGCGACTTGGAGAGCTGGACCGGGTTGCCGGGCATGGTGAACTCGCCCCAGGTCGGATGCTTGACGGTCGCCACCATGCCGCGCTCGCGGAGGTGCGGATCGTGCAGGATCTCCCCCGCGGTCAGGCACGCGCCGGCCGGCACACCCGCCGCGCCCAGCTCGGCCATCGCCTGGTGCTTGGTCCTGGTCGAGGTCCAGCGCTCGATCAGCCCATTCACCTCGTGCTTGTGCGCGGCGCGCCACTTCGGGTCGGACCAATCCGGATTGCCGACGAGGTCGTCCCGTCCGATGGCGTGGAGCAGCGCGTCCCACATGTGCGGGCGCACGGGCTGGACGTAGATGTAGACGTAGTCGTCGGCGCCGCCGGGCGCGCACCGGTAGATGCCCGACGGGGCGGTGTTGGGGACCTCGTTGCCGTTGCGCAGCACGGCGTCGCCCCGCGAGTAGTACTGGCGCATCGCCACCCGGCAGAAGTTCACGACGGCGTCCTGCATCGCGACCTCGACCCGCTGCCCCTGGCCGGTGCGCTGCCGCTGCAGGAGCGCCGCGAGCACGCCCACCGCGGCGTGGACGCCCGTGCCGGTGTCGCCGATCGTCGCCCCGGGCTTCAGCGGCGGCGAGTCCGGCGTGCCCGTCAGCGTCATCGAGCCTCCCGTGGCCTGCGCGATCATGTCGAAGCTCTTGTAGCCGCTGTACGGCCCGTAGGTGCCGAAGCCCTTGATCGAGACATACACCAGGCGCGGGTTGAGGGCGGCGAGCGCGTCGTAGCCGAGGCCGAGCTTGTCGAGCGCGCCCGGCGCGTGATTCTCCGCCACGACGTCCGCCCGCCCGACCATGTCGAGGAACATGGTCTTCCCCTTGGCGTGCTTCAGATTGAGGGTGACGCTCTTCTTGTTGGCGTTGAGCAGCATGAAGTAGGTGCTGTCCATGCCCGGCCGCTCCTGGCGGCTGTAGCGGCCCGGCTCGCCGCGCCCGGGCTCCTCGATCTTGATCACCTCCGCGCCCAGCCAGGCGAGGAGCTCGGTGCACGAGGTCCCCGCCTCGAACTGGGTGAGGTCGAGAATGCGGATGCCGCTCAGCGCCTCGCTCATGACGTTCCCTCCCGGGTGCGATCTTACCCGATCCGCCGATGCTTGACCTTGGACGGCGCTTGCGTGACCATGCAGCCCACATCCGACCGAGCCGCACGCGGGGGGACCCGATGCCCCAGGATCCGGTCGTCCGTCAGCCCTTCGTCAGAGTCGCCGACCTCTCCGAGATCCGGCCGGGGAGCTCGAAGCTCGTCGTCGGCCCCTTCGACAAGCCGATGGCCCTGTTCAACGTGGACGGCGAGATCTCCGCGATCAACGCCGTCTGCCCCCACCGCGGTGGACCGCTCGCCGAAGGAACGCTCACCGGGTCCGTCGTCTCCTGTCCGTGGCACGGCTGGTCGTTCGACGTGAGGACCGGCCGACCCGACCACCCGGGCGGCCATTCGGTCGCCGCCTATCAGGTGAGGGTCGAAGGGGGCGCCGTCTACGTGGCGTGGCTCAAGCGATGACCCGGAGCCCCTGGGCCCGCGAGTACGCGCGCACGCCCAACGAATACATCTGGGGCCTGCGGGCCTCGGCCTTCGCGCGCGAGGTGCGCGCGCTCCTCCCGCCGGGCGCGCGCGTCCTCGAGCTCGGCTGCGGCGAAGGGCGGGACAGCGTGTACTTCGCGGCCTGCGGCTACGACGTGACGGCGATGGACGTCTCGGCGGCCGGGCTCCAGAAGGCGGAGCGGCTCGCGCGCGCGCACGGTGTGCGAGTCCGCTGGGTGCACGGCGATGTCGCCCGCGAGATCCCCGCCGGGCCGTTCGAGCTCGTCTACTCGTGCGGCGCCATCCACTACATCGGCCGGCGGGCCCGCCTCTTCCGCCGGCTCGAGGCCCTGACGCGCCCCGGGGGGTACCACGCCCACGTCGTGTTCACCGACCGCAGCATCTACGTCGAGAAGGGCGAGCGGATCGATTACTTCGCCGAGGGGGAGCTCGGCCGCGCCTACGCCGACTGGCACATCGTCCAGTCCGAGCCGCTGATGATCACCTGCGACCAGGACGGCATCCCGCATCGCCACAGCGTGGAGCAGTTCATCGCCAGGGAGGCCGGCCCGCCCCGCGATGTTTGAGCCCAACCAGCGGGTCAAGGTGAACCTGAGCGGCCTGACGATCAAGGGCGTGGCCTTCAGTCAGAACGTGCAGGAGGCGCTCGGCACCATCGTCAAGCAGGTCTCCGCCGAGCCCTCCGTGTATCTCGTCGAGCTGCTCTTCAGCTTCAAGGGCGTCAAGCGCGTGGAGGTCCCCGAGGACCGGATCCTGCGCGGATAGGAGGAATCCGTGGCAACGACGGTGGACGAAGTCCTCGCCCGCTTCCCCGAAGTGCCCCGCGACCTGCGGGACGAGCCGGTGCTCGCCGCGTACGTCGCCGCGTTCGGGCCGCTCCTCCGGCTGGCGCAGAAGCCGTCGCCCTGTATGGCCGGGGGCGGGGACATGGAGCACGTCTTCTACACGAGGCTCGTCAACGACCTCGCGATCTACGGCATCGGCCTCGCCCGGCGCGACCGGACGCTCGCGCGGCTCCAGGCGACGCTCGACCAGTGCCGGAAGCAGCCGGCGACGTTCGCGTGCACGCTCGTGCCGCGCAAGGCGCCCGGCGCGAAGCGGGCCGGCTGCTCCTGAGCGCGCGCTCGGGGCATTTTTCCCGCTTGCGGTACGCCCTAGACTTCCGGAGAATCAGGCGAGCCTCGATCCGGGATCTGCGGACGAGGCGGGTATCGAGCTTCGGCGCAGCGGCGCGCCGGCATCTGGCTCGGGCCGCGACCTTCGAAGGCCGTGAGTCCCGCGGAGACGGATCGTGGCGCGTCTCCTTTTCATCGTCTCCCGCACGCTCCCGGCACGATACGAGTACTTCAAGTACGTCTTCGCCAGCGAAACCGTGGACGTGATCTTCGATCGTCGAATGGGGGAGCGGCGTCGGCGTCGGGAGCCCGCCGCCGTCGAGCGACGCCGCGCGGAACGGCGCCGGCAGGACGTCACGCGGTCGCTTGAAACCTTGGGCTGGACCCTGGTGAGACGGTAGTGCTAGTGTCCCATCGTGCCGGCGGCGAGCAATCGAACCGTCATCTGCAGCGTGGTGTTTCTCGACATCGTCGCGTACTCGGAGAAGCCTGTCTCGGAGCAGAGCCAGCTCAAGGAGCGGCTCAACGAATTCCTCGCCGAAGCGCTGTCGGACGTCGCGCCCAACGACCGCGTCATCCTCGATACCGGCGACGGCGCGGCGCTCAGCTTCCTCGGTGACCCGGAAGACGCGCTGTTCGCGAGCCTGAGCCTCCGCGACGCAATCGGGCTGCCGCAGATGGAGGAACCCGAGCTCCAGGTGCGCATCGGCATCAACCTCGGTCCGGTCAGGCTCGTAAAGGACCTCAACGGCCAGCTCAACATCATCGGCGACGGCATAAACGTCGCGCAGCGGGTGATGAGCTTCGCCGCGCCGGGCCAGATTCTCGTGTCGAGGTCCTACTACGAAGTGGTCTCCCGCCTGTCCAAGGACTACGAGCAGCTCTTCCACTACGAGGGGGCGCGCACCGACAAGCACGTGCGCGAGCACGAGGTCTACGCGATCGCCGCGGCCATCAGCCCCCCGCCGCGGCCGTTCCCGCCTGCCGGCCGGCACGCGTCGGAGTCCCGCGCGGAGCAGGGCGGGCTCGTTCCGCTTTCGCCGGGGGCGCGCCTGATCATGAAGGCGCTGCGACACAAGGCGTGGCTCGGCGGGGCGGTCGTCGCGGTCGCCATCGTCGTCAGCGCCGTCGGCCTGCGCGTGGGCCGCGAATCCGCCGAAGCGCCCCACGTGGAGTCGAAGCCTGCGCCGGCGCGGCCGAAGCCCCTGACGCAGCCTCAGGCGCCGGGACCGGCGGTCAGTCCAGGGAAGGAAGCGCGCGCCACCACCGCCGTCGGTCAGCCGGCGGGCCCGGCGGTGGTCACGTTCGCGATCACCCCGTGGGGCGAGATCTACATCGACGGCCAGCGGCGCGGCGTAGCCCCGCCGTTGCGCGACGTCGAGCTCAAACCGGGGAAGCACAAGATCGAGGTCCGCAACGGCGCCTTCCCGCCCTACGTGGAGTCGGTGGACGTGGCGCCGAGTGGCCGGGCGCGCATCAAGCACACGTTCCGATGACGATGGACACCGGGAAGGCGGCGGTCGCGTGGACGCTGGTGGCGCTCGCCGTGGTCCTCGGCGGATGCGGGTCCGGCTCCGGCCAGGGGATCATGAGCGTGTTCCAGAGCAAGGCCCAGCAGGATCTCTCCGCCGGCATCAAAGAGTACGAGGGCGGCAATTACGCCCACGCGGCGAAGCTCCTGCAGGCGAGCCTCGACGCGGGCCTGTCCCCCGCCGATCAGGTCAAGGCCCACAAGTACCTCGCCTTCGTTCATTGCGTCTCGGGCCGCCAGCGGCAGTGCCGGGACGAGTTCGGCGCGGCGCTGAAGATCGATCCCGCGTTCGAGCTCAGCGCCGCCGAAGCTGGGCATCCGACCTGGGGGCCCGTCTTCCGCAGCGTCAAGGGGCGCCGCTAGAGCGGGGTCGTTGATGTATCGTAGCTAGGCGTGCGCCTGTAGCTCAGCTGGATAGAGCTTCGGACTTCTAATCCGAGGGTCGCAGGTTCGACTCCTGCCAGGCGCACCAACTACTACTACAAGGATTTCTGAGACACCCCAACCAGTTCGACGGGCTCTTGCGTTGAGATTTGCGCTGAAACTTTGGCGGGACGCGCGGCAGGCACTGCGCCGGCGAGGGCGCCATCGAGACGACGACGGCACTGCGGAGGTGCTCTGGACTCAGGTGCGCGTACCGCATGACCATCGCGAGTGAGCCTTGGCCAAGCAGCTCCTTCACCTCCTGCAACGTGGCGCCCCGCCCGGCCCGCCGACTGCCCTAGTATGCTAGTATTCTAGCTGAGCCAGCCGAGAGCGGCGACGCCGGGAGGGAGGCGATGAGCAACGGTACCACCGGTTGGATCACCGTGCTCCTCCGGCTCCCGGTGTTCTACAACCCGGACGCCGCAGGCTATCGCGCGGCGGTTGAGGACGACAAGTTTCTGGATACGGCGGACGACCTCGCCCGCCGCTTCGGCGGCGGCACGCTTTTCATCTTCCGCGATGACCCACCGCGGGGGTTCTGGTGGGATCGAGGCGTTGTTGACAGAGACGTGCTGGCACTGATCGAGGTGGACGTTCCCGACACGACGGAGTCGCGCGAATGGCTGCGAGGCTACGCGCGCGACGTTCTGCGGGAACGGTTCCAGCAGAAAGCCATCTATTTGAAGTTTGTTGGTCCGGTCGAGCATCTGATCGTCAGTGAAGAGGAGGTTCGCGATGAAGACTGAACGCGCCACCAGAGTCGGCGCGCCGCGGCGAGGCGCCCGGGCCGGAGACAAGAAACTTTCGGAGCCTGTGACGCTCTTCGCGGCAATCGAGGCTGAGCAGCACGAAGCGCTCCGCGCGATTGCGTTTTCTGAGCGGCGGTCACTCGCGGATGTTGTGCGCGAAGCCCTGAACGGGTTCATCTCGCAGCACCCCGCTCGCCGGCGGCTCGCGGCCTCGAAGCGGTAACCGCGGCCGAATGTCGCCGAGGTCGTCGGCGGGCCGTGCTCGTTTGTGGCGCCGCGCGGTATAGACCGCGGACGTGCCAGACTCCGGCTCGCTGACCTCGTGAAAACGCAGCGATCGTCGGGAGACCCGGGCTGACGCGGTCGTGATATACAGAACACGTTTTGTCGGTAACGAGGTTTCCGATGGAGCTGCCGGCGGCGCGATCTCTTTTCCACAAGACCAAGAACGCGATGGTCTTCGGATGGACGCCCGGAGGTGTCCTCGTTGCCAGAGGTGAGGCCCCGGGAGTGCATTGGGGGACAACGGTAACTGAACCTGCCTGGCGGCTGATGCGGCGGCAGGAGAAGGTTGTTGTGGAACTGACTTCTCGCTCGGCGAATGTCCTGCGAGACTTGATTCGCTAACCTCGCAGTCGAGCGGACCGCTGGAGTAGCGAACGTCCTCCTAGAGGGGCGGCGCTTCGCCGAGATGAAACAGAAAGGCAGGCCCAAGCTCGGGCCTTACCTCGACAACTCCTACGAGATCGACTGGGGCAAATTCCTCTATGTCGTCTATCGGCTTCTTCATCCTGCAGTTGGGCGAAAGCCAGTTGACTCAGCGCCTGTTTGCGCAGATCATCCGGCGCATCCAGCGGCTTGAATGGCATCCGACGTGATCGAAAAGATGGACACGGAGGTAGCGCGAATGTTCCTCCATCGATCCCAGCAGGGGTGTCTTTGAGGTAGGGATCGATGGAGGAACATGCGGGGCGTGTCACCGAAACTGGCCTGAAAGTGTCACCGAACGGATATCTCTGCACGCGAGGGCCGTGGGCCCCGCCGGCCAGTAGAAATGTCGTCCCAACTGTTCAAGGACTTCGCTGCGGAAAAAGGTGGCAATCCTGCCTTTATGTCGCCTAGCCTCCCGGCCTATCGTCGGCTGGGGTAAGGGACATTCGTGTAGATGATGGTGCCGTCGCGCTCGAGGATTTGGTAGAAGCCGTCCGCCTGCAGCTGACCCCACTCGATCGGCGTGCGGTAGAAGCGCATCACCCTCGTCACATATTGCCGGGTCTCCGGATAGGGCGGGACGCCGCCGTACGCCGCCACTGCCCTCTCGCCGGCGTTGTAGGCCGCGATGGCGAGGCGCAGATTGTTGCCGAACCGCACCATGAGACCGCGCAGATGACGGACGCCCCCGTCTATGTTCTCTCGTGGGTTGAAGACGTCCCGGACGCCGAGAATCGAGGCGGTCTCCGGCATCAACTGCATGAGGCCCTGCGCGCCCCTATCGGACACCGCTCGGGGATCGAATCCCGATTCCACCCGGATGACCGCCCAGATGAGGCGCTCCGGTACTGCGTATCGGGTAGCCGCTTCAGCGATCTCCCGAGAATAGATCCGGCGATCTTCCCGCGGCAACCGCGGCGCCTCAGGCATCGTGGCCGAGGTGAAACTGGTCCGCCTGTAGTCGGGGTCAGCCGGGATGTTTGTGAAGTGGATGGTCCCGTCTCGGGCCGTCAGCTTGTGGATTTCCGCCCCGGCAGGGACGGCTGTCGTGACCGCGGCCATGACGGCGAGAACGATCAGTGCGCGATGCCCTCGCACGGCGACGGCTCGACCTGAGACACCTGCTGGGGTCACCCGGATCCCGCCCTCCATGGCGGGACTACAGGGCAAATCTGATACCGGATAATAATTCCAGAAATATCAGGGACTTCTGACCTGTTGGTCCACCGCGAGGCTGGTGAGCTTCTGACCGGGTGGATCATTATCGCCGGCGCGGCCCGAGGTGTTGCGGGCTTCCCCTGTTTCCGGTTCAGCGATCTCATTGCCTGGGAAATTCCGAGAGGTCAGCGTGATCAAGGGCCCCCCATGACGAGGAATGCCGAGGAGGGCGCGATCGGGTCGACGCCGGCCCCGTTCGTGGAGTCGGTCGACTCCGCCTTGACCGGGGAACGCATCCAGGCCGCTATCGGATCGTCGGCGGGCTTGGGAAAGGTGAGGCGGCCCGGCTGCCGCCTCGCTGAAGACGCTCCGCGCCGCCGCAGCGCGCCCCTCGATCGTCGCGACGAGACG